>JAABUH010000167.1_pt1 | contig 99640 bp, 127 predicted proteins | sample 5559121 | NCBI WGS metagenome assembly JAABUH01 (sample SAMN10711871, study PRJNA513364) | rock metagenome | isolation source: Antarctica rocks | place: Antarctica: Victoria Land, Battleship Promontory nord | collected 2015-12-28
TTTAGCTTCTTCTTCATTCGCTATTCATATCTTTGCCTTAGAGTTGAATATGCAGTAGCCTGAGCCCCGCTAGACCACCATCGCCAGTCCCCGTGACACACCGGGCGTGTCAAATATTCAGTTGAGATATCGTCTACTGGTTGGATGATGGTCGTCTACAGAGATCATGGATTAGGTATATTAGATGGATATTCCGTAGGAGGATCCTGAGCGATCCTCGATTGTATGTCTTAACCCATTGCATTCGTCTCGTTACAACGATCGCCCCTTGATCTTTGACCGAGCCTTCAGCTACAAGAGCGTACCTCAAGGAAGTCAAGTCAGGTCAAGTCAAGTCGTCGACTCTAGTAGCCAACTCATAGCCAAGTACGTACCAGTTGTGTGACTCGGGCCTTTGAGTCGGAGACTCGGGCAATGGTCGTGACACTGAGGAAGGGGTCCAGGTTTCTCCAATTGTATTACTAGAGGTGTACTCAGGACGCGGCGTAACCCGACATGCATCAGCATTGGCTCAGCTGCTCCGTCAAAGATAGCTTGAGGGTGAATCCCGGGAGGACGAAGGAAAACTCACCTGTCACGGTGCTACTGTCACGGATCTAAATCGATTCAACTTTATCGTCACCGAACTTCGCCGACGAATTCCATGAAACAACAACAATTCCCACAAATCGCTAGCGAGGCCCAAGAATCACCCAATTGCCGACCATAGCCACTCAATCACCAACCGTAGCCTGTCAATCTCCGACCAGTCCCTCGCATAGTCAAAACAAGGCCTTCGTATTTGACATTGTCTGGGTCCTACGCACTGCTCGTCCAAGACCTCTTTCCTTGATAGCCGTCAAGTCTCCGTTCCCTGGTGCTGACGAGGGATTCCTTGTCGGTGCATGTGGAGCCTCGGTCAAATCAATGCAGTGCTGGTTTCGGTTTCTTCGTCGGCATCCTCATCTTCTCAAGCTTGTTTTCAAGAAGATCGGTTATTCCGTCGCAAAACGCCTTTCTGCCTGTTAGCTGCAAACACACCGTCATATAGCGAGGGAAGTAAACGGGACGCAAAGAGAACATGTATAAATGAGGAGCGGGGAGGGGGTAGAGGAAGGGGGATGCGCCACACGGGTAGGGGTAGGATCGGAAGAGACAAAAGCTGGAGGTGCGAAGAAACTCGACCTGGGGCACAGATCGAGGAACCAAGAAGAACCTGACGCACCTCAGAACGCAAGTATTCCAGACTAGAAATGAGCTGCCGATGAACGGTGCCTAATGGTCGTGGGAAGCGTTTGAAAGGCATCTTTGAGGAAAGGGAATTTGTCGGCAGATCTTGACGTACATAGCGAGCCATGGACTATTTGCTGACTGTTCTATGCTTCTGAGGCGATAGGATGCACCGGACAAAAGCAGACGGACCGTCTCCAAGATGTGATGCGCAGCAATCGTTGGAAAAAAGGACGAAGGAGGGGGAAATTGCGGAAGATGATGTAAAAAAAGATAATCCATGGCGGGGATCGAACCCACGACTCTATCCTTGAGTAAAGTCGCTCATTCAGCAGGCTGTAGGAAGGATATGAACTACCTCTGTTCCACACGGACAGAACAACAATGCAGAGCTCGGAAATTCGAATCACTATTATCGAATATAGTTGCTTTCTGGGTACTGTCAGACGGCATTATTGTGGCTTGTGACATCATACTTATCCACAATTCGATGACTTCGTGAAGGGGGAGACCTGTGGTGCGATCTAGCGTACTGCTAAACTCCTAGGACACCATAATGGACGGAAAGCCGACGGTAACCCTTTGTCAACCTCTGCTAATGTCTCGGTATGATATGGCTCTTGTCCTACGACATCAGCTAATCAAGACGCATGAGCTTGCTCTGAAATACTGATTCAACTCTGTAACTCTGTTACTCCATACACGGCGTCATCCCAATATTCTCACGTCAAACATGTGGCCATCCAACCTTGATCGCCAAAACGTTGATGCAAAGTCGTCGCCGGAGAGGCCGTCCAGCTTCGAACTCTGCATCGCCTTGGTAATCGCTTCGTGGTGGTTCAAAATTGGATAGTCAGTACAGACACTCTTTCTCTCCTCCCTCGATCATCACTACAACTCCTCCGCCGAGCTTTCACCACATCCCGCTCAACCTCCATTCGACAGACCTACTTCCGGAGATCTTCTGGTGAAGGAGGACGGAACAATTCCTTTTGGCGAAGATGGAAGATATACATTGATGAGCTTCCGCCAATCGTGATTGTGCGTATCCTTCTTTCCAGACCATCATCGGGATGTGGAGCTATACTGACTGCCGTCCAGATCTACGGGTTGAAAGGCGTCAATGTCGGCATTTTCTTACTATGGCAATTTGCCTACGAATCCTACGTCAGTCCACTTATCGATTCGGATGAAACCCGAACTGACAGGACTTCAGAATCGTTTTCGGGATCCGAGCTTGCTCAACTTTATGCTGAAAACTTTGTCCTGAGCGAAAGAAACATTATGGATGGACGAATGTGAGATTGTCTCGGTCGCTCTCCATTACTAAGCCTGACGAAGTGTTTGGATAGATGGACGCTTGTGACCAGTGCTTTCTCGCATTCAGCTGGCAGTCACATCTTCGTAAACTGCCTCGGGCTGTATTTCATTGCCCCAGCTGCAGCAGGGTAAGCTATCCTACTTCAACCAAGCGCACCCTTCTCGCTCATCGCAGATTGACTGTCCTCGGACTCTACTTCACCGGTGAGTAGCAAGTCAATCCTCGGAAGCTCGTAGCTCATGGTGAGATCGGGTCAGGCGGTATCGTATTCGCCCTCACCTCGCTCATGTTTCATCGCGTCCGCGGCGATCGATGGCCTGGTAGCGAAGGCGCATCAGGAGCGATATCCCTACGCGTTCTCACAAGCAGGACTGAGTGTACTCAGCATTCTGGGGCGCGATGTTCCCGAACTCCAAGATCCTCTTGTTCTTCTTCATCCCCATGCAAGTCTGGGCATTCATCGATGGCGTCTTTGCTGTGAGTCCGATCGGACTGAACGAGTTCACAAGGTAGTATGATTTGTTTGGGGTCTTTACGCCTCACTCCAGGATAGACTTCGTTGTCGTGTATGGACACCGCTTTGCGAAAAGTTTCTCATCGTGCCCTCAAGAAATTGAGAGACAATTGCATCGGAATATTGACTTCCCTCAGCTCCTGGAATCAGCGACGGTTGACTTGGCTTCGGCGAAGTTAGGCTACCGTTGCCGAACTTAACTTGAATAACTCGAGGACACGCGTGGGTGTAGCCGAGTTAAGTGCCGGTTGAGTAGCGTAGGCTAAACAGTGCAGGGGGTAGATCAAGTACGGCAAAGCTAGGTAACTATGTATGACTATCGTTGACTTTCAATGACTTTCAATCTCGAATCTGGTTCTCTCCGTTCTCGACTCATCTCTCTTATGCCTTCTTCTCCTGGCCTATCTTCGGCTTGCCTTGTTTCGAGATCAATGGTGTTTCGATGTAGGCAAGGAGAAGCGTGTTGAGTACAATGGAGCGAGACGTGGCCTCGTTTCGGCCAACAAAGAACATGGTCGAACCTCGTTTTCAGAGTACAAGGCCGAAGTGAATGTTGGAGTGTTGGTCACACATGCTTGGTCATCATGCGGGCACGGAGATCGAGACCGCAGGAGAGACGTAGTCGAGAGACGAAGTTCGTTCGAGACGTATATTAGACCGTAGCGAGCTGTATGAATGATCAAGAGAGACCTGTACAACGCCTGATAAGCTTCATAACCCAACAGTGAAGCACTGCATGCTTCGTTGGCGATATGTCGGCGTCTTGTTTCGAGGTCAATGGTGTTTTGTCGTAGGGGAGGGGAAGCGTATTGAGTACAATGGAGCGAGACGTGGCCTCGTTTCAGCGAACAAGGAACATGGTCGAACCTCGTTTCAGAGTACAAGGTCGGGGTGAAACACTGGTTGCTCGTTGTCGCGATATTCGGCGACGCTATCCCAGCTTCGGTTCACGATCGTGACAGTCTGCTTGACAACCGCATGGCTTTGACTGCCATGGCAAAGCTGTAAATAGGAAACTTTTGTCCAAACAATGTTTGGAAGATAATAACGCTATGCCTACAGTGTGACATTTGGGTTCCCACTTTGGTTCTATGGAACGTTGCAGAGCGCTTCGCTGACCCAATGAATCAATGCACTGGTTGCTCCTTTGAAGCTGTGTCGTGAGCCAGAGGAGGTTGCCTCCCCCAACGTTCTCATTGCCTCGTATGTGGGCAAGTAAATGTCTGGCTTTGTCTGAAGTGATCTGTCTGAAGCTCGGCAATCATGTCATCAATGTGGCTTGTCACTTCATCAGTCTTGTGGGCTGTATGCTGGTCCCCCTGGTGAGGGTCTTGGCATTCTCAAGGGACTTGATGTACACTTCTGCTTGTTCGGAGGTCAGATTGACATGCTTGTTTTTCGGTATCGTGCTTGGTGTCCTCATGACTATTCAAAGGAATGCTCTTCAAAGATGGGGTGGATGGTGGTTGTAGGTACTTCAAACCACTTTTCGCAGAAAGTGGATGAGGGTGGACGATCTTGGAGACTCGCTTCTTATATCTTCCCGAATTCCAGTAAGTAGACGGTGGCCAATCAAAGGAGTCAAAGGGGATAGTACTCTAGCAGTTGAGTACATGAACTGAATTAACGGAACAGGATGTGTCCATCCCACGCAAATTAGTATGCGTAGGACATACAAAGATATCTCCAGTCCCTTCCAATTCGTAATTCTGAAACGATCTTCCAGGGCGGCCACCACGCCATGCTTCAGTGTGCTGGTAAGACAACGCTGCAATGTGTTGGCTTTGCGCCCTGCAATCGGTTCAGGGTGAGTGACCTCCATTGATACGTGACGTGAGGTTGACTTCCGTCTACTTTACAGGTGGCTTCGACGGGAGAGATCGGACAGGGAGCCCGGAAATTCCTGGACGTGACGACGGAGATGTAGGGCTGTCAGCCGGTTATTACACCTATCAGTCAGATTGACATGCATCTACTATTCCTATCTGCCTTCTTGAGTCTGGTCCGGTACCCACCCAGTATGGCAAGATCACCAGCCCGTGGTAGCTGGGCGGTCCCTTTCGGCCATCGCTTCCCAGATAGTGGCTTGACTTTTCTCACACGACCAGATAGCCATCTGTGAAGGCAGATCGCTGCTGGTAGATCACAGCCTTCCTAGCGTAGCTCACGTCGGTCTCAGAAGCCATCAAATGCCGTGGCAAGCGGTGTAGGGACGTCCGTGCGTTCGGTCAATCGGGCGGGAGGGAGCTCTTTACTCAGATCAGTCAGGCGAGAACGCCGCTAGTTCCTCGGTTGGGGACAGTTTCGCTGACTACTCCTTAGTGAGTCTTGAAGGAAAGTATGCCAGATATGCACAACCCAATCTAACCATTCTCGTAATACCGACGCCACATTACATTTCGGGTGAATTAGCGGATTCGCAAAATGCCGGTGCCTATGAAAATGTATCCGCTCTTAGTCACACTGCCTTTTCTCTCACTCTATCGTTACAAGACAAATTTACATAGCGGACCAACCTGAGGGATCGCAAGCTCCAGATCAACGGCAACGGTCATCACTGAACCCTCGCTCTCTGTCCTCCTTGACCTTCTTCCTTTACCTTTTGTCGGTATTTCATCATGGCGGCCGCTGATATGCCCTCAGACGGTACGTGATCCTCTCGCTCGGTGCCGCTCCCATCTCCATTTGGAGCAAAATGATCCAGAAGGGGCTAGAGGAGACAATGAGCTGATCGGATGCCTGTAGATTCGCGTAGGACGAACGGTACGGAAGCCAATGATTGGGCAGCGAGGTGTGAGTTCAATCTGAACTCCATGTTGGAGCATAAGGAGACTAGCTGATATATGCTTTCCTTTATCCTCTGCTGTACATGACGTCCTATTCATGTGTATCTTTCGCAATGAACGGCCTCGATCTTCAGCTGTCGAAGGATGGATAGTCATTGTTACGGGTATCAACGAGGAAGCGACCGAGGAGGACCTGCAGGACCTGTTTGGGGATTATGGGGAGGTGAAGAATCTCTCGATGGCGCTGAATCGGCGGACAGGATATGTGATGGTGCGACATCACAGTGGCCGCTTCCTCAATAATAGCTGATAAGGGAATAGGGGTATGCTTTGGTCGAGTTCGCTTTGAAAGAGGAGGCGGAGAAGGCGGTCAAGGGGACGACGGGGACGACATTCCTGGAGAAGACTATCACGACGTAGGTCATTCCACAGGAATATTGTGAATGTCGAGCTGAATTCTGGATGAGTGAATTTGCATTCTCGAAAGGACCTGCTGGAGGAAGGAGGGGAGGAGCACAGCTGAGCCGGAGAGTTGGGCGGGATAGATCGGTCTCACCGGGACGGCGATGAGGGGGTTATGAAGGGGTTCATCATGCACATGTACATCCATATATGGTTCTTGCGGTGCTTCGGTGCAACGAGGAAGTTCTCTTTTGTCACATCCCTTCGACGGTTGACGGATATCCGAGGATGATCCGGCAATAAGCTTCCCTGCAAGGCTTGTCAGCAAATCTCATCACCTTCACCACCACATCTCCCTCACCACTAGTAATGTTGCCTCTGAGCTTGACGTAGCGAGTCCTTTGTGGCCAGCTGAGCAAACACCAAGACGAGTACTCATCATCATCCTTCAGACACGCCTGAGTTCCTGACCTCGGCCTGTCATCTAAACCTCGATTTTCCTATCTTTTACCTCGTTGACTTTCGCCTTTCTATCCGAGAATGCTAGGACTCGCACGCTGAAGACTCAGGAGCTTTGTTGGTATGCGAGTCTCCCTTGCACGCCTTGGGTGATTGCTCATCTCCTCCAGCACCTTAGCAACGTCGATCAGAGCGTGAACTCGCCCTTCACTATGTCGTCCCCATCAGCACCAACCTCCTCCCTCCCTAACTCCTTTAATCCGAAACCGAACCCCGAGGACCAACCCGACGATTCCGACCTGACAGTCCTCATAACATCCCTCCGAGCTTCCCTCTCATCCTCCCAAACCCTCCTCCAAACCCAAACAACCCGCCTAGCAACCTTGAACGACATCGAGACGGACCTACTCCAAACTCGTGACGCTTTAACTTTTGTCACAGCCGCTAAAGAAGCTGTCGAACTTCAATTCAAAGAAGAGATCCGGAAGCGAGAAGTTGCTGAGGAAAATGTTGAGCTCCTTCGAGGACAAGTGGAGCAAGCTAGGAGGGGTGTTGGAATATTACAGAAGCAGGAGAAGGAGAGGAAGAGGTTGAGTACTTTACCTCCTGGTGGATTGGTCGCTCAAATACTTATACCTGATGAGGAGGGAGAGCTTGAGCTGCAGGAGAAGGAGAAGGAGGCGAAGTTGGCTAGGAGACAGAGTACGAAGAACAATCGAGGACAACATCGGAGAGTTAGCAGTCAATCCGAAGTCGAGGAGCCTATGTCACCGAACCCGAACCCGAATCCGAGTCCAAACCCTGGTGCACCGGTACCGAGAGCAGGTGGTCTGAGGGAATTGAGATTAGGTCAAAGTCCGATCCCGCATGTGACGAATCCTGCGACGACTTCTCTGGCGTTGTTTGAGGATCCGTTACCGGTTCCTGCTGCACCGGGGATGACAAAGGGTGCTTCCAACTCCAGTTCTTCGCTTAGTAAAGAAGATCTAGAGAGGGAAAGGGAGAGGGAGAGGGAGAAGGAAACGGAGAAAGAGAAGGGCAAGGAGACAGCAGCAGCTCAAAAGGAGATGACAAGGATAAGAGCTGAGATGATTGGGTTGCAGGCTCGTTTAGCGGAGAGTGAAGAAGCGAGGGAGGCTTCGGAGTCGTGTCTCCGTGCTTTGAGGGAGTTCATGGCGGGTGGGCCAACCGATGAGATGACCAATGACCCAGACTTACTCAAGATTATGCGATTACCACCTTTACCGACCGACAGAGATCCAGATGAGGTCGAACCCGAGCCCGGCATAGTCATGGATAAGGCAGGGAGTAAAGAGAAGAAACCGGGTTGGGGGTTCAAGATTTGGAGACAACCTCCTACGTCCCCAGCCGCGTCTACAACGGTTGAACCCCCGGCAACACCTGGGTCAAACCTATCACCTCCGAATGAGACCACCCCGCGAGTTTCACCGATACCGAGCGAGATGCTGCCACCGAACGAAGTGGATCTGGCGAACGTACCTAGCGGGGCGACGCCGTTGACTTTGGTGACAGGATGAGCGAAGAGTGTTAGTCCTGGTACACCGCAGACCGAACGTCCGAGTGGAGCTAGGGGTATATCAGGTTTCTTCTCGAGGAAGAAGGTGGATGGGTATATGAAGGAGGAGAAGGAGAGAGCGAGGGAGAAGGAGGAGAAGGCGTTACTGGGTGTACCGATTGCGGACAGACAAGGGGAAGGGTTGGAGCCTAGTCCCGATATTCTGGAAGCCGGGAAGGAGAAGGAAGGGAAGAGAGTTTCTCAGCGGTCGAGTCAGGGGAGGTCGACTAGTACGGTTGAGGAGGAGGTTGAGACGCCTGCAGAGGAGAATGCGGTCTCGCTTGATGAGAGCGTCAGGGACAAGGCGGAGGGCTAGGAGTTTGAGATACTGGGTTAGACACTGGCACGGAGACACGGTATGATCATGCATGGTATCACCCTTTGGTAACGCTACAAATCCACATCGATCATTTCCCGTCCAAAAGCTCCGTCATCCATCTCTCCAACCACGTAATCAAGCACATAGCTATCCTGAACCAACCGATCGACTCTCGCAAAATGTCGTTCGGAGTAGGGTATCAACCCATCCAGCAATTCTCTCAAGCCAAGCACCTGGGGTGGCTTCTTCTTCGGAGCATCTCCCTCCACGTCCTCGTTTTTGGCTGTTACAACGACAGTTGGGAACTTCGCCGCCTCGTCGAAAGCCGACAAGATCTCATCAGGAGTCTTCAATCGGAGTATAGCATGTAAGATCGCTTGAGCCACCGGAGAAGTCCTCGCATTGGCATTCCAATCCCTTATATGCTTGAGGAGTCGGACCAGATCTACCGAGCGGAGAGTTCGGATCACTTCGTCCACCTCAACCGAGCCAGTATAAGTCGGTTTCAACGAGCCATTCTCGAGCTTTGACGAGGATAAAACGGTGGTGAAAAGGGACAGGAGACGACCGGGTTGAGACATCGCTAATGCTAGTGTTATTGCACGGCGGTAGTCCTTGAGCGCGAGATAGTTTGTGAAGTCTTGCTCGCTGAGCCGAATGTTAGCCTTGAGTGTAACCAAAAGGAGCAAAAGGAATGAACACACCTCTGGACCGCTTTCATCACCGCTTCATTGGCTTCAGCCTGCTCAATCTCCGTTGAGTCTTCCCAGATCGTGGCGATGGAGTCGGCACCAGCCGAGACGATTGTCTTCTCATCGGCGGATACTGCCAAGGCCCAGATCTGCCGCGTGGTGTCATTTTACGCCTCTGAACCAAGAAGGAATGGATCGCTAACCTTGTCTTCGTGGTTATCGAGTGTCTTGACGCAAGCTTCATCTTTGATGTTCCATAGCTTGACCAACCCGTCCGACGAGCTTGTCACGAGCTGCATCCCTTGACTGAGGAAGTCGACCCGCAGAACCGAATTTGTATGACCTTCAAAGGTCTGCAAGGCGATCGTCAGTCGTACAAGAGATAGTATCCTTGAAACACCCACCTTGAGACAGGAATAGTCATCCAAGCTCCAAAGCCGTACCGTCCTATCCGCAGCTCCACTCGCCATAACCCTATCCGTCCGACTGAACTTGACCGACCACACTCCTCTTCGATGCCCTTTACATGTCCCGATCAACTTGAGAGCCCCGATCGCCCCGGCATTACTCGTCGAGAAGTCCACCTCGAAGATTTTGACGAGTTTGTCCTGAGAGCCCGAAGCTAGGAACCGGTCGTTGGGAGATAGGTCGAGCGAATTGATGTCCTTCTCGTGTGCGCGGAGAGTGGCTAGTGACTTTGGCTTGATCGTTTCGGTCTGGGATGAGGATGTGGAGATAGAGGTGAGATCCCACATCTTGATCGTTCGATCTTGACTTGCGGTGATCAGGAACCGCTCAACTCCCTTCCGCGACATAGCCACAGCACCAATTGATTCCGCATGTCCCTCGCAGATCGCCACACATCGCCATTCATCTTCATGCGGTGCCCAAATCCGAGCGGTCTGATCTTTGCTGCCGCTGACCAGCCATTGATGATCAATGGATTTGTCGAGACACAGCACCATGTCCTGGTGTCCAGAGAGGAGACGGACGTCGAATGTCGACGTCGAGTATAGGCGGATGAAGTTGGAGTTGGTAGCGAGAGCGAGGTGTGAGTGATTGTTGGATAAAGAAGAAGGAAAAGATAGGAAGGTGGCGTCGATGATCTCGTCATTGAATCCTACTATTGTGCGGGTGGTGAGATGGGTGGATATCGAATGATATGTGATGTTCTGGTCGGCGTGAACGGAGACTAGTGAGCCCGAGCAGGCGTCATACCTTGTTCGACCCGTCAGTAAGTCGATGCATTCACACGCTAAAGTCAATGAACTCACAGGACGTTAATCACTCCCCGCTGCTCATCCTCATCCGCCTCAGCGTCATTAACACCCTCCAGTCCCTTCATCAACGCCATTTCCTCCCCCTTCATCACATCCCAGATCCTCACCAAACCTCGATCTCCTCCCGTATAACATCGTAAAGGTCCTCGTCCGTCTTCTTGCGGCAACAGTCCGAGCGCTTCCACCTGCTCCTGAGCGATAATCGTTTGTAACAATTTCGGTCTCCCTCCCTTCCCCTTGCTTCCTTTCGACGACGATCCCTCACCAGCCGCAAGGTCCCATACAAGAACCAGTTTGTCCCTCCCACCAGTGACAGCCCAGCGTCCATCTACACTAACGTCAATCCCGCGGACCACACTGACGTGCCCCTCAAGAATCGCTCGTGGTTTCGCAGCTCCTCCTCGAGCGGACGGATCTCGCAGATCATATATCCGTACTTTCGAATCAGTCGAACCGGTTGAGAGTTCCATCTTCGACCCATCTGAAGAGGTGTGAAAACGAAGAGCGGAAATTGGACCACCATGTCCGCGGAAGATATGGGTTACATAGCCTCCTTCCACATCCCAGACTTTGACGATCCCATCAGAAGAGCCGGTAGCTAAGAGGGTTGCGTCGGAAGAGACGGTAGAGAAGAGAATCGGAGCGGAATGAGCTTTGGTTTGTTGACGTGTGTATGATAGGGGTGATGACTGCGTTGAGACGGGTAAGGGATAGTATCGGATCGTAGTGGATAGATGGCATGTCACGAGTGTAGGGGGGACGGTATGGTAGGATAGCGCAAGGGCCGTGATGGCGGAACCGTCCTGTGGGATGTAAGCTTGTCCTTGTAGAAGGGATCTAAGCGTACACCTCGAATGCGAGCGATGCTGACTCCGGTCTCTACCTCGGTGATGAGCACTTCTTCGCCAAGAGTCGTGATGAGCCATCGTCCGTCTCGATGGAGGAGTACTGGTCCGCCGGTGTATATCGGTCGAAGAGAACGAGAGGAAGCTCGATAACTGGTACACGGGTTAGCTCAGGTCTGGGTGCCGCAAAGATCGACAAGGCTCACCTCGTCTTCAAGGCGTTCCTTGATCCATGACCGTTCATAGCGACTCAGCTCGCCAGAAGGGCAACTTCTATGGAACCGCCTGCGAGGCAGTCAAGTCAGACTCGTTATATGAAGAGCTGGTGACGAGCCTCTTCGTTTATGCGACAAAGTATGCCTTGTCTCGTCATGTAGAATTTAAAGTATTCTCAGAGAGAGAAAACACAAACGCTTTATAAATCGCAATTATATTCCTCGTGCCTGACTCTTGGACCTAGCGGTGTGTGAATTACCACCGAGATATTCTGATCTGAGCCAAAAAGATGGGTAGGATTTGTTTGGTTCCAGGGGTGACTCGAATCAGTCAAGTGCGAAAAATGACTGGAAGACTATACCAGCTTCAGCTGAGCGCTTCACGTAGTCCAGAACTTGAGATGAGCCTGAGTGCAAGGCTGAGGGGCCTCTGGGTAGAAATCGCGTAGCCACGCCACGTTCTAGGTGTGTGCCAAAACGCCGATCAGCCGGGACCTTGTCCTCCCGATTCTCCTCATTTCTGCTTCTAGCCGTGATTTAGAGGGGGAATCTGCACATTCATACCCATGATTGAGCGGAAATCGAAATGCGTCTTCACGAGGTACTCGAAGCCTGCGTGGAGTACGTTGCGATTGAAGGCATTCTGGGTGAGTGGTCGTGGGTTCGATTTTCGCTTGCGCCGAACCTATCAAGACGTCTTTCAACTATCAGATTGTTGCTCCCGTTCTTTCAATATTCATTGTCGCTGAATAGTCTATACCTGTACTATCCCAGCAATCGCCATGATTCCGCACCATCTCATCCATGCATCGCGTTACAGCTCATGTTCGGCAAGGGTTTAGTAGCATACTGACACCGCTCTTTTTGTAGGTTGCGATACCACGTCTCTTCAATTACACCTATCGAAGTTAGATTCCTCCGTCGACGCCGCATTCTTCGCCTACGTTTGGACACTCCTTATCCGACATGCTTCCATCCAGCCCATCCTCACCACATATCCACTCCAAGATCCGAACGGCAATGTCAACATCGGTACCGCTCCCTTACCTCCGGACTACGCCATCCCCGAAGATGCCGCCCAAGGAGTCAACGTGGATGCACTCACGCGCGAAGGGTTCAGAGGTCGACAAATGGCCTTCCATCTCGCCGGAGAGACGTATCGGACGCAAAAGGAGGCGAATCAGGACAAGCGGGAGTTTCAGCAGAAGAGAAGGAAGGAGAAGAAAGTTGCGTACAGAAGGATTGGGCGGGACGAGAATGAAGCTGGACCGAGCAATACCTCGCTGTCCGACGATGAACCCCTTGTCAAATATGAAGCAGACACAAATGGCCTGTACAGCCTGCTCGGGGAGGACGACGGCGACGGCGAGGGAGCGAGAATTGTCAGAACAAACTTGAGGGGTCTAGCGGAGAAATGGGGTTCGAGACTGCGGATAAGGTGTACGGACGACGAAATCTACTTCCGACTTACTGGATCACACCAAAAGGTCACTTCAGCCCCATACGAGTATGGTGAGAGCTGACTCTTGACAGAACGCGAAGATCACCCCTATCGTCTTACATATCCTCCAACTCGCGGCTCGTTCCCGCGACAAAGGCATCACCGCCATTGAGCTAGGTCCAATGGTCGGCTCGAGTCAGAGTTCGATGTTTCACTACATGAAGGTGCTTGTGGAGTTGGGTCTCTGGTACGCTTGATGGTGCATTGGTGTCCACCGGCTAATGAGCCTTCCTAGCGCGAAGGTTCCTGCTGTCTTGCACTCCGCTATAACAAGCCTAGTCGTCTTCCACCCATTCCTTCACGAGAATGAGCATTATCGTGCAATCACCAATAAGAAGCCGGACTCCCTCGCTGCTCCTCCAACTATGGTAATCGAGGGGGACGACATCGAGGACGAGGACGAGGACGATGTCAAGTCAACAGATGATTGGGCCCTAAACTTCGGTCCAATCAGCGAAGTCGAGTTAATGGCTGGGCTTGTCGTAAAGGACAGGATCCTTCAAATGCTCGACCATCCGAAGCTGAAAAATCATCTACTCAAACAGAGGAACCTCCTTCCTTTAATAGTGAGATCCGCTTGACCATTGGTACGAAGCCCACTGACTCTAAATAGGGATGGCAGGGAAAGCCTAAACTCCGTCATCGGAGAGCGATCCCTAGGCATGTTGACGCCCTAGTTCTCAGTGGACTTGTCGAACGCCTAGATGTCGGCGAAAAGCAAACCCGATGTTTGCGACTTACCAAATATAATCCGAATCCACAGGCGGCGGAAGCTGTAAACCCGGCAGAGACCCGTCAAACCCTTGACTCCAAGGACGATGATGTAGATCCGGTATTGAGAGGTGAGATCTTGTGAATTTGTTAGGATCGGGCTGATGAGAATACAGTCTTAGCTGAGGACGAGCCTTTCGATATTGTCGGAGGTGTCCCGGTTACCACGAGTATCGAGTATCAGATGAACCAAGCGATCATTCAGGCCGGACCAGCGGGCTTGATCCTGTCTGTACGTGTATCCTTTGATAGCGCCCACCTTCCGCTTTGACACGAACTTAGGAAATTCGTTGCCGAGTGGGCGGCATGTTCAAGCGATCCGTCGACTTTATGGTTCTACGCTGCGAATCTATGTACCTCTTGCCGCACCTCCGGTCTCTCGCCATCTGCTCTGTCATGGAGACCCACGGCCGAGAGCGGCGAGTGCGAGCTTACGGAGTCAATGCATTTCGGGAGATGATGCTATCTCAAGGACAGATAGTTGACGACACGGTGCACCCACCCGAGCCATTAGAATCCGGGCGATGGGCGGATCTGAGCTTTCGGAGGTTTTACTCCACAGACGACAAGTTCAACCGGTATCTCGACACTCATAATTACGGAGATACAGATACGGCAGACCCCGGAGTGTCCGTTCGTGGTCGTGGGAAGGGGAGAGCTACGGAGACGGCAAAGCCCAAGCCCCCGCCGAAAACGAAGCCGATGGAGAAAAAGCGGAAAGAACCACCTCCTGCCGATGAATCCGATAGCGGTACGAGTGATTCTGAGACACTGTCCAAGCGGAAGAGCCAGACGAAGAAGAAGATGCGGTACGCAGACAATGCCCAAAATCGCGGTCGACCGAGAAAGTACATCCATGTCGTTAACGAGGATGGACGCTTCAACCGAAAAATCATCGGATCGGTCTGGGCAAAGCCTGAGCTACCACCTATCTTGATCTACGTGGCATCTTGTAACAAGCTTGTCGCTGCTCCACCCGGCTGGAGTGGACTTGGCGTGCCGCCGGCCATCAGCGAGGAGGACATAAAGCAAGGCAAGTCCCCTCAATGGTACTTCAAATTCCCGATGAAGAAGCCTGCTGTTGGCAGTCGAGGTAGAGGGTCCGACAAGAAGAAGAAGCGGAAGAGGGAAAGCGGGGCATCAGATACGCCTACGAGGAAATCGAAGAGAGTAAAGAAGGAGGTAATACGCCACGAGGATGGTGCAAGTGAGGTGGAGGTGCGAGCTGGTATGGCGTTGGGAGGGGAGTTAGACGAGCTCCCCGAAGACGATGAAGCGGGAAACATCGAAATGAGTGATGGACTCGCACCGGCGCCAGAGCTTCGCGGGGACGCGCAGATCGGAGAAGCAGGTCCCGGTCCTTCCACAACAGCGGGTTGGCTGAATGGAGGAGAGCCCACCGAAAGCGAGTTGTCCACGGACGTCATCGCGGCTTTAGCGAGACTCGCGGAGTCAGGCATGGCCGAACCTCAAAGCGAGCCTCAAACGCCGGGACCAGCGAGACGCAAGCGAGGAAGACCGCCGAGACTGATATCAGCGGTGTCGAGCGGAAACGCAACGGTCGAATTCCAAGTCTCACCGTCACAACCAGCGGGACCTACTCCACAACCTTCGGAACAGATTGGTGTATCCGCGACGGTCAGTCACAGCGTCACTGCCATCGAATCTCCTATGGCGGCGACTCTGGGCACTACCAAGAAAGGGAAGGGTAAAGCGACTCGGCGCAGAAATAACGGAGAGGCGATAATCGCGCAAGCTCTGCAGGAAGAACGGAGAGCAGGAGAAGTTCGAGCTGCGACAGTAGACGAGGCGATTAGAGCGATGCCGGATACGCAGATCGCTCGCGAGGACGGCCCACCTGCTGCACCTGATCCGTCGAACATGGTGGAGGAGAGCAACGTGGCGATGAGTCCTCGGCCGGAAGGTCCGGTTACTGTGGCTCCTGGACCCACTGCAGTCGCGCCGAATAACCCATCGGCCTCTAGCGAGCTTCCGGCAGCAGACACAAGCTTCAAAGCGAAGCCAGGCAGGAAAGCGAACTCTCCGAAACCGCCTGCTCTGCTGATCTCGGCTGCGACCGCGTCAGCCGATGGTCCTTCAGACTTCCCTGCGGTACCCGATTCAGCCGATTTGGCGCTAGGGAGGGGCCATAGGAAACGCAAGTCCGTCGTATTCGCCGACCAAACCTTGCATGATACGGTGCCACCGACCGTCACGTTGAGTCCTGCAGGAAAGAAACGTAATCGACCGAAGAAGGATGCGACTGCTGAAACACCGTCAGAGCCGGCGCGAAGCGATCCCCATTCTTCTTCTCTCGTGATCGGTGAGGGTGACACGCAGACCTCTATTGTTCCTCTGCCCGAGCGAGACCCAGACGAGATTGCGTTTGAGCTGCCATCGACCTTCAGAGAGGCGATGGAAACGCGGCACAGGCAGGAGTTTAGCGAAACGAGAAAGTCAGAGGGATCGCAGGTTGTCGAACGGCCGCAATCCACTGAGCGGATCGAATCAACGGTCGAGGCGCAACTGACTACCGTCCATTCAAGTGCGACTTCGCCGCTTATTAACGGCGAATCGTCAAGGAGTGTGCCCGGCACCCCTGTCGCGGAGACGACATCCAAATCAGGAGTTCGCATCAGGCAGCCTCTGCATCGGAAACCGCGGCTCGATATTGGCGTGGTCCGTCGTGCGAACGAGCTATATCAAGCCTTGACTGAGGCTGGAGGTATTATGACCGATCACAAACTCCTGATTGAACACCGAGAATGGGCAGTCCGTGTCGTGGGCACCGATGTCCCCTTCGCACCGCCAATCGCTGCAGGAATGGACCGCTCGGTATTCAGGCGAACCATCGCAATGATGCTCAACGAAGGCCGGCTCAAGGAGACCATCGTGACGATGCCGATTATGACGGGAAGGTGGATCAAGGCGAATGTGCTGTATTTGCCCGAAACAGACCAGACGGACGTGCAAAAGCTTATCCGTGGTTTGAGCGCAACGACACAACAAGCTTATGCACCGAAGCGGCTTGCATCTGCGAAGATCGATGCGACAGAGTTTACCGAAGTCCGACTACCATCTGGTCGGCCTAGTCTTGGGACCCCGACAGCGCAGGGCGGAGCCAACGCCGCTGCTGCTAAGGAGCTTAGCGGTGATGATCGTCGTGCGGCGTTGTTGACGGATGCGAATGTCATCTCCTGCCTGTATGGCTGGAAGTCCGGTACCTGTCTTCGCCTGTTGACCCTGCATCGCGCCATCATCGGTGCTTTAGCGAACAACCCGAAGTCACCCTCGCTTGTTTCGACGGCGCCGCGCATCTTCGCCCTCCCATTCCTCTTAGAGGAGATTACCGTCGAGGAATGGTTCGCCTGCATTCTCACCAATTGGTACGATGAGGGCCTTGAGCAGTTTCTTGCGAATCGCAGGACTCGGCATACGAGGCTCAAGGATGTCTCACGAAGAGTCCGTCCTCCCGGTGGATTCAACGGACAAGGCGCGAAAAAAAAGCTCCTTTCGCTTTTGACCGGCTTAACCGATCTCAAACTCGTCACTCCCTTAATCCAGGTCAGCGAGGAGGAAGCGACTGTATTCGGCGGAAACGATGATTTGGGAACTCGCGGCTTCTTCCAGCCTTCCAGCATCGTTTCCATGGCGCCTCACTATCTCGTACACGACAATGCGCCGATCTACCACATCGCGAAGGACGAAAAGCCCTTGCTGGATATTCTGCCCGTTGAGACACCCGAACAGGCGGAGAAGTATTGGACAGTACTTAGAGACGCATGTCTCCAGTTCGATCGCGGCAAGCTTTCAAACCTGGATGCTGGCGAAACATCGGAACCCGCCACAGTAACTCCGCTCACCCCATGTTTTGGACCTTCTATCGAGACCCTGAAAACTCTTCGATCACTCCAAAGATGGCGGCAAGACGCGCGGCTTCTTCCGGTCCAGAAAGCTGCCCTTGACGATGCCATCGACATGCGGACGGGCACGCGCCTTTTGTCTGAAGTGGATCTCGACAAACTCGCATATGATTACGCCCTATCCCGAGAGGAAGTTAAACGACAGATTGAAAAGCGCATCGAGGTTGCGAAGACTCGCGCGGCGGAGCGCAAGATGCGGGAGCTCGAGGAGGTGGCCAAAGCGAAGGAACGACAGGAACGCTCAGAACGCCAACTGCGGCAGAAGATCGCGGAGCGTCATGCCCAGATCAAGAGGGCTTGGGAGGAAAGGATTCGCGCTTCAGCTTCGAGGGTCGGCGTAGCGGTTGGACCATCTCTTATCGACTTCAGCAGTCGTCAGACCCTGCTCACCTCGTCTAGAGCGGAGCTCAACGATCTTCAGCTCGATGATATCGTACGGTTGTTCGAGAGAAGCCGTGAGCTTGGTCCTGGTGAAAATCTGAGCCGACCACCTCGACAGTTCCCTCGAAAGGTGCCATTGTTGCGTGGGCGAGAAAGAAAGGCTAAAACACTCAAGGAGTACAGAGGTGAGTGCGTCCTTATGTAAAAAATGTTGGATACTAACTCGACCTAAAGGCCCCGACAAGCCACTGCTCCGTCGTCGGAGAAACTGGTCGCATGAGGATGATGAGACGCTCCTCGACGCCCAAGCCATTATTCGCGCTCGAGCTCGCGGCAAACCCAACGCCGCCCGGCCAGGTCGTGCCGCATTGGTCCAGATATTCCCCGATGTTGGCGCCCAGACTGCACACGGTCGGATCAAGAAATTGCTCGGACTGCCTGGCAAGCAGGCCTACTTCGAACGGTTGGAAGATGCTTGGTATGATATCTGGGTAGAGTACCGTGGAAAGGAAGCCTTGCCCGACCCGGATCCGGACAGTATGACCGAGTTTGACCTCCCGGCGCAGATCAGACTTTTGAGGGAGAACATCGTCAAGTTCGACTTGTGAGTGTAGTAACACTAGACCTGAGCTGACAAATAGACGTCTTGCGGCCGCTGCGAACCTGAATGTGACCAAGGAGAAGGTACCAGATCTTCCGCTAGATGCCGACAGCCTCTTTGCGAACTTCGACTGGACATACCGATCTGCTCTCGTCCACCCAATGGCCGCTTTCCGGGAGACTACGACCTCTGTTGGCGGTGAAATACGGTATACGAGCCTGGTTTTGGCTGCTCTGGTGCGCGATGTGCCGGATTTCCCAGCTAGACCAGAGAAGGGAACCGACAGGAGTCAGGGTGTGGTCCGCGCCGTGCTGAAGGTGAGTATAATCTATAGTGTCGACTCGTTGTTGATGCCGTACTCAGATGATCATCGCCACTCCACCTGAGACTTATGATCAGAACTCGGCAGCACGTCTGCTCAACACTTTCCCGAAGAGCGAGACGAACGAGGCTGTCACTGCACTTCTTGATGAGAAGGTCATTGTTAGGCAACCAGCCGGGGTTTCCGTTCGCTTCTTCGGCTTCTCGAAAGAGTAAGTCTTCTTCTACGCTCTACAAGCTGCTCGCTAAGTCGGCTTCCAGGTGGTTGCAAAGAAGCGAAGGACCATTACTAGAAGAGTTTCAGGACGAGAAGCTCAGCGTTGTGAAGAAGCTGAAGGAGGTGGATGGAGCGGTCGAGTGGCCTTTGATCGGAACTGGAGGAGATCTGGCTGCCTTGATGGACATGGTATCCAACCACGAGGTGAGCATGTCCAGCGATTCGATAGATTGGACCATGACGCATTGGGCAGGTTGACTTCGGTTTCAATGTCAACAAGTTCCCCTCCATCATATATGAGCGGGATACATACAACACTCGTAAACTGAGTGAGCAAACCAACTTTCGCTGTCATTGCTATACTAAGATGGTTCAGATGATGACGCTTTCGAATTCGATTTCCGAGTTACCCGATGGGACAAGGCCGCGGATGTCGCCGATGTTGAACCAATGTCAACTCTGACTTGCAGACCTCCTACTCCGTGGCCGATGTTCTTAGAAGATGAGCCTTGGATATCCGAAGCTGTCGATAAGGTGGTCAAGGCTGTTCAACACGCAGAAGAAGCTGGATGTACCAGGTCCGATCTCGAAGTGGGTCCCGGTGCAAATGCTATGGACTACAATCTGATGGGTTATAGGAGAAGACCGGGTACCGGTATGCGCGGCCCGATTTCGACCTGATTCTCGCTGTCCTCGCGTCCGAGAAACCACCTCGAACTTTTTGGGCAGGATACGATACCGCTCGCCTTGTATCGACGGCTAATTGGACCAACTGGTCTGCATCCGTCGTCCCTCGCGTAATCGATGAGAGCGGTCCGGTCCTCCTGAGTAGCCCACCGATGCGCTGCCAACCTCGTAAATGGACTGATCAGTTTGGCGAGATGCAGAGGGATATATGGGATACAGCTGTTCAGGCTGTTATTGGTCATATTACAGGTCGGCCGGGTCAGACTGAGGTGAGGATTGCGATCATTTTTAGGGGCATCGCTGATTATTATATAGACATGTCTCCGAACAAGACTAGCATTTATCCTTGATCGGATCGAGACGAACGAGGTCCTGGAACATCTTGTTGCGAGAGGATGCGTGCATCGGAGGTTCTTAGACGAGGATGAAGGAAGGGTCTTGCCATCTGTGGAAGCTACCGATGTCAGCGAGGAGGATGGGATCGTTTGGTGGCCTGCTGAAAGCGGTATATGGGATTGAGGATCGTCTTTATGTAATGCTTATCATGTCCCGCTTTGTATTCTCTCAAGTAGCTTTTCTCGCTCTTGGTAGATGACCCCTCTTGTATCCAACACTCCATGTACCAATTCAAAACGTTTTGCAATTCTGGGTGTCAGACGATTGACTGAAGCTATGGGTATCAACTTGATATTGGGGTTGATGCGATGCATTAAGTAACGCTACAAATACGACTTTGATCGAGATCATATGCAAGTATAAGAGAATGATTATATGAACAGTGCGGTGGGAACTATGCTTGGTAACGACAAGGGGATTACGGTGATGAGATACTATACGATACATTATAACGAGATAATGAAGGGTCATCGGACATGACTTGGGCAAAAGATTCGGCGAATGGATCGGTACTTCTCGCTGCGGCAGTGGGGCCGGGACAACGCAATGGTGATGCCTCTTCTCGGGGTGTGGAGCCGTCCGAGATATTGGGGCTGAGCTGCATCGATCCGAGCTGAGCGGCGAATTCATGACTCGGTCGTCGGTGCGCGCTGAGTAGTCCTCGAACGGTCAAGAGGGATTGATTAGAGTAGCCTTCTAAAGAATCATGCTGGTGTATGCCGGGGTGTAGGTATGGAGTTTCCTCGTCTGAAGAGGAATGGCGAGAGGGAGGATTACTTTTGTCGATATCACGAGGATGTTCCTTGCCCTTCTCGACGCGACGAACATCGACTTTCCCGACAGTATTGCGGATATCGATCGCATCGTCCTCTCTGAAATCGTGAACGAGCTGAATGACGGCCTGCGGCACCTTGGCATCGTCATCACCATAAAAGGCGTCTTGATTGTAAATTCAGCACATTGAAGCGGAACGCGAAATCGGACCCACCGCTGTTGAAGAGATCCGCAACACCTTGGGCCAAACCGAGGCGGACATCCAGGACATCATGCGAAAGCTGAGGAAGAGCAGGGAGGAAGAAGTCTTCGAAGGCCGATTGATTCGGAGGAGGAAGGATGAATTGCCTTATACAACGAACAAAGCTGGGAAATGCGATCAGTCGAGCTCGTAGTGTGAGATAAGGTTTTATCTCACGTGAGTCGTTTTTTGAAAACCGAGCTATCCCCGAGATCAAGGAGTATCTCGCGGAATCGCGCTGCAGGGTACGTGCCATGACGAAGGATGGTATATATCCGCGGAACCTGTGTATCAGCTCTGACACAGATGCTCGACTCACTGCTTGCGTCGCCGCCTCGCGGACAGCGAAGAATGGGTCGGTCAGGGCATCCTTGATCATGTCCAAGATAGGGTCGAGATCCTGATGCTCCCGAAAGGTCTCAAGAAAGTCAGGGAGGTGAGAGGCGAGGTTTTCCCTAGCACGCCATCCACCCAAAGTCGATTCCTTCCATGATCGGGCCAGGCCAAGGAAAAGGTTCCAGCCCGTCGAAAGAGGGACACTCGAGAGGATGGTACCGACATGCTCGAAGATCCGCTCTCGAATCTCTTCATCAGAGTTGAGACATCTCTCGTAGACTGGCAAAAGGTCAAGCTCGACCTGATCGGGCCTAAGTATCTTGGCGAGCTCATGTAGCGATGCAGCGAGAGTAAGAAGAACTTTGTCGCCGGCCCGCTGTTGTAGGCGCATGTACAGCTCACGTAATTCGGGCCATCGATCTGAACCAAGAGTCAGGCAGACACCAGGGAACTGCAATGGTCATCACTCAAAAGTCTTTCAGGTGGTCGTAGAAACATACATTGAACATAGCGATAACATCCCAGTCCGATTCTCCGCGTGAGTTGTGACCAATACGATCATCCAAGTAAATTTCCAGCAACTCGATTGGCGGCCCGCCCGAATCCTTCTCGAAAATATGAATGGCCTCGCCCAGCATCTCGAGCGCAGCGCACCGCACGTCGTCGTCACCCTCGGTAAGCGCCTTGACAGCCTTGACGGCAAATGACCGCCGGTAGTCGGAACTCCCGATACGGCGGCAGAGCGATGGAAGGGACAGGCAGACAGATTGGCGAACTTGATCGTCCTCGTCCGACATGAACTGCTCGAAGAGATGGAGCTGTCCGATCCCATGAGCTTACCAATAGACAGTTCGATCTTCGGGAAAACTTACAAGCTCATAGACACGTTCGACCGGAACGATCTTTGCCATAGCCGATAGCGCGACCGCTGCTTCAGCTCGTACTGGCACATCTCCATCTCTCGCTCGCAACACCTCATCAACGAAGCCCCGCTCCGCCGCCTCGTCACCGTTGTAGAACTCGCAGATAGCGCCAATGAGATTGACAGAAGTGGCTCGTCCGGCTGTAGCTTCCTGGATCAACTGGAACCTGAATGCCTCGGCCTCGCTTGACATCGAGACGTCTCCTAGTCCTCCCCCTTCTCCACGGTACTCGTCGTACTGATACAACGAGTCTTGGTCGCCGACCTGTGTCTCGGAGAAGAGCGCATCCGGCATATCAGTCGCAAGCTTGCCCATGCCAACGATGATCCCTTGCAACAGCTCCATCTCCACCTTCGCCCTGGACTGGGCAGTGAAGGGTCGGAGATCATGTGAGTGTGGCCCGTTCTGCGAAGCAAAGGTCCGCCGCTCGTCTGGCTCAGGCCCATTTGCGTTTCGGCCCCATATTTCCAGATCTAGCTGGCCCTTCCGGCGCAGGCGACCGATTAAGTGAACAACGCCCAAACGTACCGAGTCAGAGATGCCGGGGTTCTCATTTAGAAGCAGAGAACCCAGGAGCGGCGTGAAGAAGTTTATCGCAAGGGTGGGACGATCGACAAGCGGTCCGATATCCTTTGCCCAGCCCTTCTCAGAGCCCGTGTCATCCGCATAGGGATTGATGAACGCGCCTGGACTGAATGCCGTGCCTTGCGACGAAGGCACATCGGAGACTGTCGAGTTTGGTGTGTCGTCTTCTTCTGCCGCAGGTGAGAATGTCGAAGAAGATGGATGTGTCAGACTCGAACCTGCGCTGGATGGTCCAGCGGTCGATAAAATCGATGCTCGCCTTTGAGACGTGGTGTCCGTAGCGGCTATCACTTCCGCAGCCGACGGCTTCAGGACCACCTGCAGACCCTCGGAGGTAATGACCATGGTCTCTCGCTTCGGCTCATACTCCATTCCACCAATGGCCTCTGTATCCTCCTCGACCAATCGACAAGTTGAGTAAAAGTACCAGAGTATTCGATGCAGCTCCGCAGCGAAAGCCTCCTTCACGCTCTCATCGTCGTCCACAGAGAAGCCGCTCAATAAAGGCAGAACGTACTCCACACTCTCGCAAGGATCGACATCCTTGAGGAGATCGCCAAGAACTCGGGCAATGTAGGCTCGATGGAAGGGGTACTCGCTCTTGCTCAGCAGGAAGATGCGCTCAAGAGTGTTGAGACCCTCGTCATCGAATGTAACGTCCATCTGGAAATCCATATCCGGCAACATATCCCCTTCGTCGACCAACCCAACATCCCCGACAGGCATCTCGGATTCTATGATGCCAGGCCACGTGGCAGGTGTCGAGATATGCGTTGAAGCCGTCATGGAGGTAGGCGTGCCGGACTCATCCATCTCCTCATCGTTATCGATGCAAGTGCCGATTCCTTCCATAGTGGGAGAACGAGTGACAGGAGTCATCGCTGGCAACGACCGGGGTGATCGCTTGGGACTCTTCTTTGCTCGGAACGAGTCGGTACCTACATCCGGACCAGGACTACGCGGTGATTGTATCTCGGCAACGGCAGAGTCGCGCTTAGGTGATTTGTCAAGATCCGCAGTGATACTGATAGAGCGATGCAGACCGGGAGGTGTGGGACGAGATTTGGGATCGTAATCTGACAAAGCTCGACGAAGGACGCCCGGCCGAGCGGAGGGAACGAATGGTGGCGCAGCGGACGGTGATTCGATGTGGAGAAGGCTGACGTTATCGTGATACATCCCGTCATCTGCGTGCCGAAGCGACTTGGCGGGCGCAGGCGCCGGGGTGACAGCGGGCGGTAGGGACATTAGAGGTAGACTACTCGAGGAGGGATCCCTCATGGACGGCGAAAAGTAACCGCCTGGTTCAGGTTCGACATGGGCCGACTCGAGAGCTCGTGGCGACTGCCCTGCCAATCGCGGACGGACATCTCCCCCTGACTCGAGAGCTCGTGGGGTCGGAAACTCTTGGGAGAAGCTGCTTCTCCTTCGACGGTGTAAATTGATTAGGCCCGGTGACTGAGGAGATCCGCCGAGGTCAGAGGGGCGACTCGGTCCCGTCTGCGACGCGCTATGCATGCGATTACGTGACATCGGACTTCCCGGCCTGGCTTGATCATGCGGGCTGCTCATCAACGAAGGACTTCGAGGCGGACTTGGTGTCCCTCGCTCGAGGGTTTCTCGGATGAAAGGGCGCTGAGCATTGGTCGGTGATGAGTTGGATAGTGAGCGATGGTGTCTATTGATCGCCAGTGATGGTGGCGAGGAAAGGCTATTGGCGGTGATTGATCGACGGCGACCACTTGCAATTGAGTCTAGCGGACTGCCTTGAGGGTGAGTCTCAGGTGATCGCCCTTGAGAAGGCGATATCCGCGACGGGAACGTAGCCGAGTAATCGCGAGATGGGGAAGTACTCCGTCGAGATGCCGAATCGAGGGATCGTGTTGGCGACGGTGGCCTCCGCCCTTGACTGGTAGTAGAAATGACGGCCGGGGAGAAGGCGGGAGTGATAAATGGCGATACCGGCGCCATTGGAAAACGCGACGGTCCGGCTTCGGAGGGTAAAGATCGGTGCATTCGCCCAAGACTAGGCCACTATTCCGTATCAGCAAACATTACAGAGGTGAAAGATCGTCGACCTACTACACTATCCCAAGCGTACTCCGCAGGCAGATTATTCCCTTCCTCTAGCGAAAGAGGGATCAGGCTCGATCGCCGTCTCCCGCTAGGTCCGGCTGCCGCCAGAACGTCATCCCTCAAGCCATGCGGCAAGATCGGTGGAGTCGCAGAGATAACGTTCAGCTCGAAGGCTCCATCGTCTCCACCAGGGCTCGATCCATCCCCGCTACTGTTGTCGACGCTAGGAGTATCCGACGACAACAACCGATCTCGCATCTCGATTAAATGATCGCCGCCTTCTGAACCGCTCGTTAGGACGCTGGACACGGAGCTCTGTCCGGAATTAGGGGTTGAGATACTGTCGTTGGAGACACCCTGCAAAGCCCGGAGGTGCGGGCGACGAGCGATCGTTTCTAGCTGGGCTTGAAGCTGATCTCGTATAGGTACACTCTCGGCAGTTGATGCACGAGCGGTGAGGTACGAGCTGGATGTCGACGCCGATGAAGGGCCGGAAGGAGGTGGGGAGACGGCATGGTTGGAGGAATCCAAGGGGTACTCCGCCGGGGGATTGAAAAAGGGCGGAGGGAGAGGTGGGGTAGAGAACGACTCGGAGCGACGATGTGAATGAGCTTCTGCCTGACGAGATGTGTCTGAGAAGTAGGGTCAGCATCGCGACTGACGTCCCTTTTATCTTTTGCATCCCTTCTCGATCTGCAAGTCGATAAAGTCCTCCTCAGCCAATGTTAGAGCCACTCACCAGTTTGACTTGCAACCCCTACATCATCATCGTTCCACCCCTCCCCTTCCATCGACCCCATCCTTGCCAGACCAGGAAGGCTTCAATGGCGAATCCTGCAAAGGCGAAGTTATTGGCCTTGGCGAGAGAGACGATTCCGCTCAAACATGAGGGATAGTTGACAGGGGGCAAAGAGGATTATCTATGAGCCACAAGTTATGTGGAGCCGATGCCGAAAGTGTACTGAACGCGGAGCGGTGGTAGGGGGCTTCGTCGCTATCGGAAATACGGTTCCCCTTGATGTGTCAAGGTAGCTTCGGCAGTAATCGATGATGCAAAGGCGAGTTGCTAGGAAGCCAAAAACAAAAAGGGGTCTCTATGGGTTGAGAAAGTCAGAAGAGCCTTAGACCAAAGAGGAGCGACTCACTAACTCCGGATAACTCCACCGGTGCCACCCCCGTCTTCCTCTCAGAGCACTGTGGCACTAGGTCACTGGTCTCATCTACGAAGCACATGGTTGAGTCGTTGTTTGTTCACGTTTGAGAGCGCATGCAGGAAACCGACTTTGCTCACGGGAACATGATGAGTGCCATGAGATAGCGATTCATCAACGCGTCGAACTCAGTCTCGTGGTATATGCTATCACTCCGCGTATATCCGTTGACACGGTGAGATACACTTAACATGGCTCCAGCGAGTCTGTCGCCAGCTGCCAAGGTAGAGATTGCACACGACCTCCGCCAGACGATCCGAGAGCTGAAGGACCGTGGTCTGGTGGTCGCAGCGAAGTGGTCAGTCGCAACCCTCAACAGTCTCGAAAAGCTAAGCATTTCTTGCAGGGCATCAGAACACCTCGCAGCTCTACCACGAGAATATCGTCAAGCCCCTCACTTCCCCTTCTCCCCTCCACTTCAACCACAAGACCCTAACCCGACCTCTTCACCCCATCCCGGTCCTCGCCCTTCAATAGGCGACTTCCTCCCTTCTCCAGGACCAGTCGACGCTTCCCTAGCTGGTCCAAGCAGAGCGAGAACAGCTCACGGCGTAGAGTTGGAAGAGGAGGGGGATATGCTGGAGGGAGATGAATTTCAGCTAGCGAGGAGTTACTTCGACATGAAGGAATTTGATCGGGTCGTCCATACCCTCCGAGAAGCAGGGGGAAACCGGGCGAGGTTTCTCAGGACGTATTCAGCGTATCTGGTCAGTTTTCACAGACCAGTTACTAGCTCTTCATTTGCTGATGGAACACTCAGTCCGCCGATAGGAAAGCACAAGAATCCCTCCCTCATTTCCTTGATACGAAAGAAGAACGTATAGCCCTTTACCCAGCTTTGAACCCACTCATCGCCGATTTATCAGAAGAGACCGAGCCATACCTCGTCTACCTCCGTGGAGTCTTACATATGCGACTGGATCAACGACATCAGGCTATAGCTTGTTTTACCGCTAGTGTTAGGGAGAGACCTTATAATTGGAGTTGTTGGAGTCAGTTGGGACAGATGGTCAATTCGGCTGACCTGGTGAGCGACATTCCGAATCTTCATGAGTGTGGAAAGGACCAAATGGTGCTGGGCTGATGTTGGTGCTTGGACAGTTTATCGAGTTGAAGGAGAGTCTACCTTCCTCGCCGATGCTCACTTTCTTCGCTATCACCGTCATGCTCGACCTACATACCGCCACGGATCTGGTGATGAACATGATCAAGGAGCTACTCGACATCTTTCCGGGGAGTGTCCACCTCAAAGCTCAGCGAGCGATGGTGTATTATCACATGAGGGGTGAGTGAAGCTATCATGCGGTTTGATAGCAGAAGGCTGATGTGGTATGATGACAGACTTCGAAACCGCTGAGAAGGAGTTCGATGCTGTACAACGAGCCGACCCATACCGGATGGAAGAAGTCGATATCTACTCCAACATGCTATACGTCATGGACAAACGGGCGAAACTCGGCAAACTCGCACATGAGTACGCCGAGATTGATCGGGATAGGGCGGAAGTTTGCTGCTTGATCGGTATGTCAGCTCCCTCATGTTGATCATATAACCTTCTCAGGTTCTTGAACGAGAGGCCTCATCGGAATGATAAGCTGATAAGGTGTCTCTACAGGGAATTACTACTCCTCTCGAGCGGATCACACGAAAGCGATCACCTACTTCAAACGATCTCTCATGCTCAACCGGGATTACCTACCTGCTTGGACATTGATGGGGCACGAGTTCGTCGAACTAAAGAACTCTCATGCTGCTATCGAGGCGTATCGCAAAGCTATCGGTCAGTACTCAAGAGCTCTCGCATCCGTTGAGTGGCTGACTGGCCTCGTATGAGTGCTGATAAGCCGAGCGTAGATGTCAATCCAAAAGACTATCGAGCATGGTACGGTCTCGGTCAAGCTTATGAGTTGTTGGACATGCCAATGTATGCTATCGAGTACTACAACCAAGCGACATCATTACGGTGCGCCATACACGCTCTTTTTTTCTGTTGCTCCGGCTAATCAGTTACTTAGACCATACGATTGTCGGATGTGGACAGCCCTGGCAACAGTTTATGAAGGTCTCCAACGGTCACTCCGCATGCTCCCCTTCGTGAAGGAAGCTGACGCCAAGGACCCAGACTCCCCGATGCGATCCAAGCACACACTCGCGCACTCCTCGGAGCAGACCGGATCCAAACCCCCACGATCCTCTCGAAACTCGCAGCTCTCCACTCCACCCTCTCACGAGGGGCCGTTTCCCCTGAAGCGGTAGGATACCATAAGCGGCTGTTGGCGCTAGGTGAGAGAGGAGTGATGGGTACCGATCAGATGGCGGGGAGTTATCTCGCTGTGGCGGAGTATGAGATGCGTGATGGAGTTGGCGAAGTTGATGGAGATGGTGGAGGGGAGGAAGAAGGGAGAGGGGATTGGGCGTTGGCTGCTCAGTATCTGGAAAAGGTCGCTTCGACCAATGCTCCACAGCGGGATAAGGCGGAGGAGATGTTGAGGGAGTTGAGATTGAAGGAAGCAAGGTTGGCTGCGAGTATTTGAGGTGTAAGGCGAAAGAGCCTGACCAGACAAACTCCCTCAGGCCGCATACGATACCGTTCATGATGGCATTTGCGCTTGATCGCGACATATGCCACAGATTGCATGACTTGATATGAACCGAGATGTGCCGATCTCTTCGTGCTCTCCTACTGATACAATTGGTGCTTCTTTCATTCGATGCTTCTTTCATTCCTTTTCGATTGACGATGGTCGATAAGAGAACGTTCTCGTGAAGCTGTTGACGATCAGCAAGCATAGTACTGCTCATAACGTCCAGCTTACTCTCGTATCATCTGCTCTCTGGCCGTCACATCCCCCTCATCCGGCAATTCCACTGGCGGCAGACTACAACCACTGCATCAGCTTGACCTATACCAGCGGAAATACTTCACGCACCTCGCCCGCAACCTTGCCAACGCCCTCAACCTCGCCCTCCAACTCGTGATATACTCCGCCTCCGTCGCATCCCTAGCATCCCGTATATGCGTAAACCTCGCCGCCATATCATTCGCCAAATGCGCGACCTGCCTCACAAAGATCGGTAATGCCCTCCTTGAAACAAGCTTATGCGACCCGATCGGACTGAAGTCAGGGATACCCGGTGCGCGCTGGAGGGTGACTTTAAACCAATCTTCCCGGTCCCAGTCGGACCATTCTTCGTCGGGTGGGACTTCGTAATTCCCCGCTCCAGTCGTATGAGGGGAGATAACTATGTTGATCAGATTGTAGTTGGTCTTGATAGTGTCAAAGGCGAAGTCTCGACCGGAATCATTGTACACGATCTTGACTGAATCGTTACCGACGAGACGTTTCTTATTATCGTGCTTGTCCGAGCTCGGTAGATTCGGCATGATCGTCGGGATATGGAAAATCACCTGACTCAAATCGTCCCACCAAGCATAGGCGTATTCACCATCCGCGTCGGAAGTACGATCGAGACCGCCGACAAACACGTCGACCTGTCCTCTCAAACGAATAAGACGACCGACTCCAGACAGGAAATCAAGGTAAAGAGGTGAGCCATCGATATTGCCAAGGATCTCGCTCTCAGTCAATTGTCCGGGTCCAACGTACAGGATGGCGATCTTAAGCGCGTCGATGACCGGAGTATTCTGCATCCCTCGAAAGATACGGAGGTACTTCTCCTCGTTCGGGATGAGCCGACCCAGGGGAGCATCCAGGCTAGCAACCGGATATGACGATAGGAGTTGAAGCGCAAGGTAGCTCGGCTCGATGACCACGTCTTTGCGGCGCTGAGATGGCGTCGCGCCGGACCAGATGAAGCCTTGCTGCGAGTTGGAGTCGAAAGCTTCGGACGTTGGAATGTCGGACTCTGCGGTAGCGATCGCTTTGGCATCCTGATGAAGCGATAAGCGAATGGAGAGCTATTCGTGTTTGAAAGACTCACCAAAGCGTCGACATCCTGTGAGAGCGGTCGATTCGCCATGAGAAATGCCGGCAGGGACATAAGATCCGCGATGTCCTCCCCCAGATCCAAGAAAGGTACGTTCTCGAGCTTGGTAACAACGGAGGTTGCGCCGGTCGGTGTAGTCTTAGTGATCGTCGCCCAGCCGGTCCGTGCCTGGGAGGTGATGGTGACGATCCCTCCACCTAGCAGCCAGGACTGCGACTTGACCCCTGCTCCTTGCAATCCATCCTGCATGACGATATCCGAAAGGAACGATGTAGCGGGTTTGGGATCCGCATTGCCGTAGGTATACCGTGAGATCCAGTCAAAGCACACCTCAGCCATCTCATCGACAAGCACTCGCTGCGATCGACTGCTCAGCAGTTCGCGAGCGATCTCCGGGACGAGATTCCCCCTCTGGGGCAGTTTGAGCGCCATGAACCAGATGTAGATGGCATAATAAGCCAACCCGATGACATGCTGAGACAAGGTGAAGCTCTCTCGCGAGGTTTGGAATGTAAGATCTACCGTCTGATCGGAACGCGCATTATGCTCGGCGATGTAGTTGATTGCGACAACGAAGACTAGACGGTATTGATCCTCTGTAAAGTTTCGATAAAGCGTTCCGTTCTGGCCGAGAGCGAGAAGAAACTCGAGGATGTGTACAGCCAAACCGGTGGTAGACAGGATGTTTTTCATACTGTCGATGATCTCGGTAAGATGGCGACCGATATGAGTGGGGAGCTCGTATATGGATAGGGTCAATGCTTGGAGACACGGCTTGGCAACCTCGCCTTTGCCCTGCAGTCCCGCGATGAAAGCCTGAACCAGTCGTTCGCACTCGACAGTGGTGAACACGCCGCGATAGCTGATCAGGACCGAGAGAGATTGGTAAGCCGCGGCATTGATGTCGATCTTCCGGATGTGGGACGGGTGATGGAATCGTTTCTCCCAAGAAGGTCCGATTCCATTGCCAAGCACTCCCGAGGACAAGACATCGAGCAGAGCGCGCAACTCCTTCGTTGCTCGGCCTCCGTGGAAGAAGGGCTTGTTGCTGAGCTGAAGGGGTAGAAAGCACAAGACATAGGAAACCAGCTCCCAGTCATGGCCGCGTAAGATTCCGTTGAGAGCTCGCACATATTCGGAAACCGGTAACCATACAGATTCTACGAGGGGCGAGTTCCTAATCTTGAGTGAAGGATGGTTCGGCTCGTACGTCGTTATGTTTTCGCTCGTTTGGTGATCAGGAGCCATCTCAAAATCCAAAACTTCGGGAATCCGCCATAGTGGATTATATGAAGCCTTTGCACCGCGCAAGACCGTAGCTTGTCGCGAGCGACTTCGACTCCTAGTAGTCGCGTCTTTAATTGTCGGCGCCCTGCCACGCTCATCGTTCGCTTCGGAACGACGACCACCACGACCTTTGGCATCATCCACCTCTCCTCGGCCTTCTGCTTCGGACTCCTTGGTTCGTTTCAATAAGGCGGCGAAAGAGAAGACGGGCCCATCGATATCGGCTCGAAGGTAGATCCGATGCCTGCTGTCCGCTCTGAGACGACACAACCATTGCAGGATTACGATTCTCGCTTTGAGGCATCCAGCGGGTACATTGATCGGTGCTGAAGTCGCTCTCAGCTGATCGTCAGTCATCGGATACAGTAGACTAAGGAGGTCGCGGTAGATCATCAGACTACGCATGGAAGAGGGAGTGCGTAATGCCTTGCTGGAGTGAGAGGAGTAGCAAGATCCGAAGGCAAGTCTGGAAAATATGGCGATGAGGGATGTCACGGCGCGAATAGACTTGCACTCCACATGAGGCTGATGGGTCGGAACAATCGGTGGTGGCTCGGTCTCCTGCGAAGGGAGGGAGGGAACAGCTTCGAGCTCTTTCGAGGGTGACATGAGGCCACGTAAGCTGGCAGCGGCGTCTCGACCTTTGCCTGATGCCTTGATTGATGTACTCCTGCCAAGCTGGCCAGATGAATCGTCCTTGCAGGCGGTCTGTGTGGCGATTTTCGTGATGAGAGCTCGGATAACAGGGAAGCTCCCCTTCTCGGACAAGTCCTTGATCTCTTGGACTGGGAGCGCCGCTAAATCTTCCTCGTCGAGTTCGTCATCGGTTTTGGACGCTCGCAGTCGCCTCCAGTCTTCATCCCGATCCCTTGTCTCGGCCACGGCAGCACTGACGAGCACCGCCAGAGAACGACTAAATAGGTCGTCCTCCTTTTCATCAAGTAGGACCCGCTCCAAGAACGGTAGAACGACACGATCGACAAGCTCCGTGCGGTGTTCTGAGAAGTCCTCGGCGTTCTCGTAGACGTCTTCGAAAAGCAGCCGGGAAACCTTTCGGCGAGCCCCTTCCAGGCGTGACTGAGAAAGGTAGAATGCTTGAAGAAGCTTCCAGATGTTATTGATCCAGTTCGTCGTGAATGGCAAACAAAAGCACTCCCGCTTGTAGTAGTCGATGACGATAGCTGCATCCTCTTCGTGAAGGCAAGGAGCGAGCTCGAGGAGGAGATCGATGTATTTTGGGTGAAGGAAGTCGGGATTGTTGCTGGTCGAGGAGTGTCTTCGACTAATTGCTCTTGGTATCTGATGTAAAGCAGCATTGAAGATACCAGCCAGCGGATTATCGGAGTTGTCTCTGCCATGCTATCAGCTTTACTTCGCACGAGGTACCGAGATGAGCTCACTTCGAGCCCGCTACAACCGGGATCAGGCCTCGAAGGAGCTCGCAAGCCGCCTCGCCCTCACTCCAGGGATCGCTCGTCGCGCTTTCCTCTCCGGTCGAAGTCTCGAGGTGGAAAAGGTGATCCTGGAGGAGTAGGAGGATCTCATGATCGACGAGCTGCCAAGTTCGTCGCTCAGCTTGGCGGTCGTCTCCGACTATTCGTGATGTGCTTTGAGCGGCACGGAGCGAAGGGGCGAGGGTCGATAAAGTACCTATTCCTAGACTGGTGTCGTTCGACAGGCTTCGAGCGGCACTGCATGGTTAGCTGTGACAGACTTGGCTACTTACATCACTGCCCCTCGAGCTACCTTCCGATCGATATCAGGCAATCTTGATCGGCTTCCCTTGGCTGCGTTGCCCTCTAAGATATTCCTCACGCACAGTTCTCCCCTCCTGCCACTTCTAGAGTCAAGCACGGTGTCGAGCAATTGCATTGTCGCCTCCCATCCCGACCCAGGCATACTGTCGACGTCATCTTGCCCGCAGCAGAGGCAGACGAAAACGACGATCTGCTCGAAAACCTCAGTGGAGAGCACGGTCTCTTCGATCGTCATTTGCAGAAGATGGCATAACGCAGGAAGGGCAGATGTCCATCTCGGGACGACATTGATGGGTACAGGAGCAGAGGAGTGGCTTGCGGGAGAGGTGGTTAATCGAGGTGAGGGGTTTGCCGATGATGTGCTGGCTTGCCGTGCGGTGTGTGGTGGGTTAGGAGTGTTTCGGGTAGAAGCAGTCTCCTTGCGGGCCACCTCGCGGTGGACAGACGACTCGAGTCCCAGTCCGGTCAGGGACGGAGCAGCAGGCGAGTTGAAGGCGGAAGGCAGAGGAGAGCGTGATAGCCTGGCCGAAAGAATCGGATATCCGTCGAAGGGCGTGGTGGACGCGGTCACACCGGACCAAAAGATGTCGAGGATGGGTTGGACGATTCGATCAAGGTCGTCTGGAGTGAATAGCGGAGCATGACTGGTAATGATTGATATAAGGAGGTCGATGATGACAATGATAGTGTCGGCTGGAGTCGCTCGCTTGTCAAGGGATCCAAGGGGTCGCTCGCCTTGTTCAGGAATCCCATCAAGTTCCTCACCATCTTTGACTCTACACCACGCGGTCCACTCTTCCCCAATCTGTTCGATACTCCGGACAACCCAGCCGACAATTCCATCCATCCCATTAAGTTCCGTACCGTTCGCCGTGAGTGCCTTCACAGCTTCTACCTCAACAGCCACCTCTTCAGCTAACGGACGGGAAGTCGGCGAGATGATAACACGATACAGCGAGCGGGTGTTGATGATATCGGTCATCATCACCTCTTGATTGGCGTTGATTTGGCTAAGAGGGAGGCTGATGAGCAGGACAGCAATGAGGCGGATGGCAGCGGTGCGAAGGGTGGCCTCGGATGTTCGCTCAGCGAACCCCGCAGCACGGGCATATAGCGTTTGTACCTGCGCTGGAGTCATCGCCGCTTTAGTATCGGGAGCGAAAACATCTTCTTTGTTACCGACGTATACCGTTATCGCTTTGAGGATCTCGCAAAGCTCCGAGGAAGGCCGTCCCTCGTCATTTACTAACGCTCGAATAGCCGTTTCGAGGTCGACAGGAGCCGCTGAAAAGGGTACCTTCCGTGTTGCACTCTCCTCACTCGGTCCCCGCGTAGCTGCTCCCGTCGTGGTCTTCCCCTTCGTCCCTCTGGACGAGAGAAGATTGTTGATGAAGGCAAAAGGGCCAGCACCCGAGGCGGAGCTAGAGGGTTGATGTCCCGAAGGACGGTCCCTCGACCTCTCTCGCTCCGCCATAGCATATGTAGGGGGTGGAATGGTGCGGGAATTGGGCAGGATAGGGGGGAGAGGAGGTTCCTATGAGGGCCGGGGGATGAATGCCTAGGGCTGATGAGCTTGGTCACCGATGATGTGGACGCACCGGACACCTCTTGAACCCTATCGTGGTAAGAGTATCATGATGACATCGAAATCTTCCCTTGTTTAGCACGTCGACGGTATACGCAGTGAAGCGCAGATGACGCCTTCTTTGATGGGAAGATGTGGAATGCGGAACAGGAATTTTGCTCTAATCTTTCAAGCTCGCGAGTCGTCTTCTTTTTAGTTTCCGGCATTTAACCGGTTTGTTATCACCTGAAACAATTACCCTGAATTGGTAAGTTCTACCCTAGAGATCTTTTGGGGATCTCTCGTCGTGTCTGCTTCTTATCTGCTGATTGCACTCCGTACCGTAGCTCAAAGTACCTAGCAAGGAACAAGCCGAAGTACAAACACGAAAAGCTATACCACTACGGCTAGCCGATTTGTTGGCCAGGTTCCAGGTTGAGCCGCACCGAACGTGATGATCATCAGACGATCTCATCAATCGTCAACACACCTCCTCCTATCCCTAGCGATCCTCTTCCTCTCCGTAAGCATTCCACAGTCCATCACATGGCATTGATTACAGCTTGGCTTAGCTTCTCCAAATAACCGCTTCAATCTTCTCCGACCCGCTACCATCCTATTGCAAATGTTTATATCCCTTCACCTGCTCCAAGCCTGAGCTGACACAACCTAGGTATATGTTTCTCCAACTCCACCATCATCCCTCTTTACCTACCAACAGACCCTTCGAAGCCATGTCTCTCATGTACACGTCAATTCTGTCTCGATCAGAAACTAGCCATCTGTCGAGGTACGTCTCCCTCTTCTACAGTATCTCTGAGACCTCTCGCGTGGCGCAAGGCTGACATCGAATAGGTGCTCAGGTCCCGCAGCTGGACAATGATGTGGGAACGGGTACAGAAGGAGATGTCGAGGCGCGTTGCTTCAGTAGGCCCCTACTCCTAATTAGTTTGATCACGGCTGATGACTGGTTTAGAGCGCGACTCTCCAAGAGATCAGCTGATTGTGACCTTCTTCCTGCTAGTTGTAATCGGTTTGCTTCTCTACGCAGCAATCAGATCTAGGTCAGTCTGTGTCTGGTAACGGCCAGGTCGAAGCTGATAGAGATAGGCTACAAAAGGCAGTCGAAGCCCGTGGCGTACCGACAGATCTACGACAATGGAGCGAGGTCAGTCTTTTCCCGTTGAATACTTATGTCTTGAGCTTGACTCATCCAACTGTCTAGGCTTTGTTACCAGAACCTCTTCATCCCATATCCAACTCCATCTTCGATCGCGTTCCCGGTCGGTCACGGAATCAAGGGTTATTTGGAAGGAAGGAGATGCGGGACGCGAATTCAGGACGGGTATATGCTCCTCTCAGTGTAGGAAGCTAGATAGGCATGCATCTATATCGTCCTGTATTGGCCTCGTTTTACAGTTTCAAGGTCTAGCTTGGACTCGCCAGGTACCAGGACCCGCAATTGGTTCCGTCGACAGACCGGAGTAAGGAGGGTGATATTTCGGAGCGAGGTGATTTGTTTTGGCTTGCCTTTCCAATCTAAAGTGGGGGACTTCGGAGTGATGCCTAAAGTGAGTCTTGCGTTGTAATGCTCGAAGCTGGCTCATTCAGCTTCCCTCAGGCTGAGACCCAAACTATTGCTCCGGGAAGCAATTGGACCAAACTCCAAGCGGTATGGTACGTTCTTCCTCCTCAGCATGTTTCGCTGATACGATTTCTATTCTACGCTAGACTCTCCCGAAACAGATCGATCGGGAAGGGAAATCAAAGATGTCATCCAGACGTACTAAGATGACTGGGATCGCTCGACTTGCTGGGAAGAATGGCTTCGATCATCATCCCATTGACACATCATCTTCGTAAGTCGTGCTTTCGTTTCCCTTATCGTTTCAAGGCGTTGAAAGTTATTCAGGGAAGCCGATCAATCAAAGATCGCTGTCACAATTCCCTCGAACGTCAAAGAAGGCGTCGTTCTGCTCCCCTTCCTATCTGAGAACCCATTGGTCAACGAACTTCGACAGATGGTCTTGGGTCTTGTCAGCTTGAACGAATCCCGCAAGGCGTAGGCATCCCCGTAACTTCTCACACGCTGAGCTGATCCACCTTAGTCCCGGAAATTAGTCTGTCTCAGTGCTGCAATTCTCTTGATCCAGCTGAAGTGGACCAGCGTGGCAATCGACTGCGAAATGGTCGGACTAGGACCGCTCGGATCTGAATCAGCTCTAGCCCGAGTCTCAGTGGTCAACTACCATGGTCATGTCCTGCTCGATACTTTCGTAGCTCCTCGAGAGAAAGTCACAGATTGGCGGACATGGGTTTCGGGGGTGAGGGAGAGGGACTTGGTAGGCGCACCGGGTTTTGCGGAAGTTCAGGCGAAAGTCTCGGCGTTGCTTGAGGGGAGGGTACTGGTTGGTCATGCGGCCGAGAACGATCTTGGTGTGAGCTTTGTCTATTCAAACATATTTTTTGGACTGCTGGCTGACGTTGTGCAGGCTTTGTTGTTAAGCCATCCGGGACCTATGGTGAGGGATACGCAGAAGTGTAAGGCGTTGAGGGAGATCTCGAAGAACAAGCATCCGGGTTTGAGGAAACTGTGTGCGTTGGAGCTGGGGTTGGAGATTCAAAAAGGTTCTCATAGTTCGGTCAGTCACAAAGATTCGCTGTGGAATTGCTGATCTCGGTCTGCTAGGTGACGGATGCGAGAGCCACGATGGCATTGTATAAGCTACATAAGGTGAAATGGGAGCAGGAACTACGGCAGAGTACGGAAGCTTGGAAGGCGAAGACGGGAAGAGGGAAAGTCGAGGGCAATGAACCTCAACAGTCGAACGGGAAGCGGAAGCGGGAGATCCAGGAGGAGGAGGAGGAAGATGTGGAACAGATGGTAGATGGGAAGAAGCCGAAGCGGAAGGAAGGGTTTCCAGGAGGAGGGAGAAAAGGTATCAGTAGTGGGCTGAATGTGGTTGTTCGGCGGAATGGGCAAGCAAATGACGCGAATGGTGCAAGGAAGTGGGCAAGAGGGGGCGGTGACGATGTATTTGGAGGAAAATGGTGGGAGGAGGCTGCTCAATAACGTCTCATGCATGATGTCAGATCTCCTCTAGCTGTACATACGAGTCCACAATTGATAGTCGCATGCTGGTTCCTGTCAACTTCGCCTCTCCACGTCAAGTTTGCCTCTCCAGTCAGTGAGCCCAAACCTCAAACTCGAGGTCTCCCGACTCACCAGCCGCACGACTGAAGTAGAATCTGACGCCTTGCTTGATGAGATTCATGCGATTTTCTTCGCTCAGGAAAAGATTCCCAATCCTTCCCAGGGTGTACCCAGTGAGCAGCACGCTCCGGTACCCGCGCGGGTCGCCAAAGCGGACTGAGAAATTTTCCAACTTCGCTGGACTGTACCTTAACACATCTATCAATCAAGCCCTACTGAAGTGAAGCTTATCTTACCCTGAGGATGAGATTGCTCGGTGCAGGAAAGCATCGAGTCGTTACTCGTTTCGAGAGCCGTAGTAAAGAGTTTGAATCAGATCTTCGGGATTGTTTGTCGGCTCTTGGGTGGTGGGATTGGCGTCAGAGAACTTTCCGATGACTGTGTTGAAGTGACCAGTTTGGTTGGTCAAAAGGCCCCGATTCCGAAACCTGAACTACAGAATACTTACCGTCAGCCATGAGGTGAAAATTATTTCGGAGGTGTGGTATCACGTACCGAGAGCACCTGGTGGATGAATGTCACGAAGCTCCACTCTGTCTCCGATCAATTGCCCGATCACACAACCTTGGACGGGATGCTCGATGAGGTTGACGACTTGAGTCGACAAGACTCGACGAGGTAGCCGAGGGCGTGAATCTAACGAGGACTAAATGTAGCCGCTAGAAGGATCGGAGGCAAAGCAAGATCGTTTTGAACGTGGTAAACAATGAGTCTCAATCGAGGAACACTAGGGAACCTCCTACAAGACGGGAACCTATGTATATGAACCCGTAGACTATCACTCAACAAATCGCTCATAGACTATACCTCAACCGACTGGTCGATAAGAAGTCAACGAAGGTTCGACAGAGGGCCGTGACGTGGTCACGTGGTGACTGTGTGTGGCGGTGGCCGACATGACACTCTGCCCTGCCTTGAAGTCGAGCTCCCGCGAGACACGGCCGACTGTCACGGGGACGAGGCGGGGTGGTCTAGTGGGGCAATATTCTCTGCATACAATCTAGGCGAGACTATATAATAGCGGTTAAGGAAGAGTACAAAAGGGGATGGACGATGGTTGGAGGACCGGGTGGCGTTTCGGCGGGGATTTAGCGGTGTTTCGACGAGTGGCGCGTTTAGACGGGATTTAGCGTGGCGGTGTGGGGCATGACGGTGATACCGACATGTAGTCGAAACGATTTGGAATTGTCGTGGATAGGTGGATTGTCGACTCGATATGGGATGAGAGAGTACGTGGACGTGATGTCGAGATCAAAGGAGGATTGGCGTACTAAAAGTAGTAGTCTTGCCAGTGCCTGGTTGTCAAGGTGATATGATGAGTCGTGGTGACGGTGTGTGGCGGTGGCCGACATGACGATGAACGTCAGTACAGGATCTTCAATGCGGTGACGAGAACATCGGAGACTCACGACTGGGTTGCTTGCAGAGCCTGATGTCGACATGGCGATGGAATCTTACAAACCTGGTGGGCTAAACATTGAGCTCGATGTAGGTGGGTGTAACGATGGACAGATAACAGGTAGGATTGACTTTGCCTTGGAGGGGCCTTTATATCCACGCCTGAGGCGGAGTTGCGCGAGCCGCTGGATATCGAGATCATCGACGAAAGGAGGTTTCACAGCGGTAAATGCGCTTTAGAAATGAGGAATTGATAAATTACACCAAAGCAGTGGACGAATCCTGCCTCGCTTGCCCCTGTGAATGGAGGGATGAAAGGACCATCTGCTTTGGGCGTTCGAGATAGGCCAACGAACATACGATGTTCCGCACCGCGAAGGTAATGCAAAGGTACGCTGAGAGACACGAGTTCATGTAGTGACTGCTTTGACCTGCGTAAGCAGAAGGCTTTACAAGCAAAAATATAATCGCCTCCCCAGTCCTGTATGTCCGCTCGGCCTTGCCTGTTGAATTCCTTTTTGATATCCCCATTTTCCGATCGCAGTCCAAGCTACACATGACGGTATCCGAAGCCGATCCCATGCATCGTCTTGAGGTTTATCTTGATCTAAATGCTTGCCAACTTCCCACTGCCAAATCCGAAATCAAGTCCAAAGTCCAGAAACCGCCGCAATCATACTGGGGCCACCACTTGGAGATACGGCGGTCAAATCTCCCAAATCCCATTCCGGGTCGATTTAAGCCAGGCTAAATCCGAATGTCCCCTTGTGATCTTGTTTTGCCGTCGAGGACTGGGGAGGTCGATATTCGTCTTCCTCGCGGCAGGACATACATCACCAGATTAGCGGATGCGGCGGTATGGTTGGTGTTTTCGATGAGACGGTTTGTGGTTTTGCCACTTTCGTCTCTACTGATCGAGCCACGTGCATTCGGTTGCCACCGCTGATGAAATCCGTTCATGTTCCCGTTCATGCATGATTGAGATATCCTTACTTCTTTTTCTTCACCTTCTCACGATATTCGCAAGCGGTCGATGGTCCTTCGCTTGCCAGCTGATAATACTCGACAAGCCCGATAGCAGTGATGAGCTGCGCAGACGATCTCACCGCAGACGACCTATCCACAGCTGTATCGACCCAAGTGCTCGAGCGAGTCACAGCAGGAGAAGGGAGTAATACCAACCTATGGGGACAGATAGATAGAGACTGGTCAGTGCTTGGCCTCCATAGAGCCTCGCTGCTCCATCTTGGTTCGCCGTCGTGCTGACGTCGAAGTATCAGTGTCGAAGGCGTGAACTTGCTTGAACCGGGATCAGCACCGAAGGTCATCAAGACGTGGGATGATCGATTGATCGAGGAAGGCGTCGAATCGGGTGTCGATGACGAGGTGGGCTCCCTCGCACTCCCACCTCCAGGCCTTGGTTTCCTCAGGAATGCCACGATACTGCCCTTTCATTTGATGGCGACGAATCGCTGACTCACCCAACTCTCAGCTAATCCTACACATCCCCTTCACCCACTCCCTCCGCCTTCGAACCCTCCTACTCCTCCCACCACCTCCTTCCCACCCCCATCGACCAACCCGAATACGTCTCTTCGCGAACCTCCCCCATTGTCCTGATTTTACCGATTTGGAAGCGATGAACCCGATCATGGATTTGGATGGTACGGCCCCTCCTAGGGGTGTTACCCGGACAATGGACGGGAGGAGGGAGGTTGAGGAGTGGGGATTGAAAGTTCACAAACTTGCTTCGGTCCACAGCGTGACTGTCTTGTTCGTGAGTTTGAACGTTCCCCCACTCGTCCGCAGATGAGGTCTCTGCGACGGGTGAGATGGGATCTAAGCTGACAATCTGGATAGAGTGAAGCTTGCACTGGACAACGGTCGAGTGTATGGTATGTCGGTTTCAAAGGTGATCCGAAGATCGATCGGATGGATATGAGCAAGCTGGGACAAGTACCAGCTCAGAACATGGCGGATAAGAAGGTGGATGAGGTTGCTGAGAAGAAAGGGGCCGGGTATACCACGATTCGGTAGAAAGACTTTCGAAGCAGCAGAAACATGTAGCATCCTGTATTATTTACTATCAATGGTTCATCTGGCTCGATTTCTGCGCTCCTGCTGATCACTTTCAGTTTTTGAGAATTCAGCCGAGGTCAAACCGTGTAGAGACCCTACTCACATCCGCATACTTGATGATCAAGTAGGTGATCCCGGCACCCATTGCGATCATCAACAAGAGAACACCTGCAACTCCACCAATAATGAGGGCCCAGGGGGGCCCGTCATCTGCCATATCAGCCTGGCGACGTATATGAGCTTCTTGTTCCTCAGGTGTCCGGTCCTTAATGATCCCCCTCGCTCGCAAATCGGCCATGAATGAAGCTCTCTTCTCAGCTGCTGCCTTCTCTTTCGCTTCAGTGGCGATCTTGGTGTAAAGGGCGACTCGGGCGTCGCGGGACGAAGGATCGATTGCGGTTTGGGCGGCACCGACAGCACCGGTGATGGAGAGGAAGGAGGGGTAGTGATGTTCCGTCCATTGCTCGACCTTGCGGATTTAGCATGAAACCTCGTCAATGCAGTGAGGAACTGACCTTTGCACAAGCGATACTGATCTTGAGGAGGTTCGGGTCGTCAGGCTTGACTTTGGAATGAATGCTTTGAGTGTGTTTTCGGAATACCATAGCGACGTCACGAGGGTTCACAGCACGCATGATGAGCTGCAGAGCACTGATCAGCTCAGCTCCGTGATTGTTGTTGAGGCAATATGCCCACCTGCACGGCCTGTCCTCTACGGATCTTCACATTCTCCTTCAACAACTTCGGGTTCATATAACAAACATCCAGCGTCGCGACCGCCATGACCGCCGGAATAGCGACGAAATTGAAGACACTCTGACACTTGAGCAATGTCAAGTAGTCCAACGCGTCCGTCGTATGCCGTAGAGCATCGAGGGTCATCTCGCTCGCCGCGAATAACGCCTCTTTTTCTCGAGCAGGATCGAGCATCTCCTTCATCGAGTTGAACCCGTGTTTCCCCCAGATAGCTCTTGGCCAGAATCCTCGTCCCTCATCTACGTCCTCCTTGATATCACGAAGGATATTGGTTTTCTGAAGGAGAAGTCCCATAGAATTGGAGAGGGTGAGTTGTTGTGCGAGCCAGTCACGTTCTTTGCCTGATGTAGAGAAGAGGCCAGAAAGACCTTCTCCCACGAGTCCAGCGACGTAATGGCAGTATAGGTCGTAATCGGTGATTGAGTTGACCTCAGCAACAGGTCGTTCCGGCGTAGCGAGGGCTGCGAAGTCGGCCATCCCCGATCCCATCTTTCGGCAGATATCCTCGATGATCACTTGGTATCTGCCCGAAAATCGGCCAGTGTCTCAAAGAGAGGAGAAGCGTAAAAGACCCACTTCTCGTCAAGCTGCGCAAACTCCGCCTGGATCGCATCAAACCCCTCCAAAACCGCTTTATCCTTCTCATTAGACTCCTTGAACGTCCATCCCGGCTCATGTAATTTCAGATGTAAAGTCCGGAGGTTCGGCAGCTTCACCGAGTTGGGAATCGTCATGTCGTCCTCAATCGTATCCAATGCCCGCAACACGATGTAAAAAATACAAACCTAGCATATTCGAATGGTTAGATTTGTTTCATCGCTTCTTTGCTCAGCTGGTAAAGGGGACATACCGTTCGAGCTAGATCCCCTTCGAGCTCCTTGATGACAAAACTGAAACTCCGACTCGTCATATCGAGGAAATCCCAGCATTTCCGCATGGTCGGTCGGTCGTAAGCGGAGCTAGGGAATTCGCTGGGGTTGGTGATATCTCTTGGAGGGTCGCGCCATATCTTGTAATTGACCAATGCACGAACTTCACTCTGAGCTGCATCAGTTATAGACTTCGGTCGGAGATGTATATAGCTTACAGGGTGGGTGAAGACTGGTACACAAGCACAATGTCAGCAGTCGCACCGAGGCGCGAACGAAGACTCACAGAGTTGAAGCCATCCGACAGCTCCCATCTTGCTCGACGACATCGCAAACAAGCGGCGCCGTTAAAATTGATAGTCGGGTGGAGGAGGGAAGCGACTGCCCAGTGCGTGAGTGGAGGATGACGGAAGGGATCTGTCAAAAGCGTAGGACGAGGCAGATGGCGGATAGGCTTAATCGATGAATCCAGGGGTCACAAACGACCCGGGAGTGATCCCACGTGGGATACGTCAAAGCTGTAACTCCAAAGAGCCGCGATGTGTCCTACACTACTCGAGTACTTGTTTCTGACAGATACTCCTCTTGGGGCGAAGCAACCTTCCTCCTCTACTTCCTTTAGATCGCCTCCTGCATCATCGACCGCCATGTCGCTAACCCCACCGCCGACTCAGGCACCTCGAGCGGGTAATGCGGCCCAAGCAGACCTGTATAACAAAGTCTTCGGAAATGAAGGCTCAGACGTATCCGACCTTTCCGATTCAGGGGACGAGCGACCATCCCAAAGACTCGCCTTCCCTCCACGACCCGCTGCTCGCTCGCCATCCGATTCAGCGGAACGTGTAGACCGAGACGAGGAGGAAGAAGACCGGGATGATGATGATGTCTATGTCCCAGGGACTACGAGTAATGCAGCCAAGATACCTAAATTCAAGAAGGTCGCTGCTCGGGAAACGGTAGATGATAATGATGATGATGAAGGGGTTGAGGAGAGCAGGAAGGTCAGGAAGAAGAAGAAGAGAAGGGTTGATGCGCCTAGAAGGAGGGTTGAGAGGAGGGAAGCGGCGGTGGATGAGGAGGAAGCTGCACCGATCTATGACGAGGAGACTCGTGAGTTAAGCCTATACGTTGAGATCAGCACTTCGTGGTCTACCATGCAGGAACTCCTTCGCTGACTGATGAGATAGAGCGGAGAATGGCGCTTGAGGAGCGGATAGATAATGTGGGGAAGAAGCCAAAAGCGGTACGACGGAAGAAGAAGGGGGACGACGATGTTGATGTTAGTGGCCTTCTTCGGACTATGACCTTGCGAGCTTCACGAGCCTTCGTAGTTTCTGACGAGGATCTCAGATCGTTGACTCATACCACGACGAAATTTGTGTACGACTTCGGGAGCGGATGATCACAGCTGGGGAGCGGGACAAGGCTTCGAACGATGCGAAGCTACCTGCGACGGCGAAGTTGGCATTGTTGGACGAAGTGATGGGCGTCTTGCGGAAGTAAGCTTTGTCCTCCCAACGATGACCAATGCGATCGGGCTTTTACGAGACAACATGCTGACTTCGCGCAGCACCACATTGTGGCAGTCTATTGTCGACAATGGGGTTCTGGAGGCGGTCAGACAATGGCTGGAGCCGATATACCCGTCCGGCGCATTACCTGCTGTCGGCATCCAGAAAGCCATCTTCGAGGTCCTTCCCAGGGTATGCCGCCTCACATTTTGCGCTGCAACTGGCTTAGACTGCCTTATTAGATGGACCTCGACACCCAAACGCTGAAAGAATGCCGCCTCGGACCCATCGTCCTCTTCTATACCAAGACCAAGCGCGTCACTCCCTCCATCAACCGCTCAGCCGACAGTCTCGTCCAAGCCTGGTCACGTCCTATCATCAAGCGTCCAGCAAGCTTCCGTAATCGTCTTGTCGAGACGCAGGAAAACATGAGCGTGGAGCCGGAGATCGATGAGGAGGGGAGGAAGGCTTACAAGAAGCGGTTTGACTCCAAGCAGGCTTTAGAGGAGAATACGGGGAAGAAGGGGGTCCGGCCGTATCTTAACAGGGTGAGACGGCGTCACAAGACAAGCGATTTGTGAGCATTTACTAATGGGTATGTGTAGGAGATCCAATATACCGTCGCTCCGGAGTCGAGGCTGCAACATCACTCGGAGGATCTGCAGCATGTTTCACGCATCCAGATGGATAATCGCAAGTTCAACAAGTTTGCGCGACAGATGAAGTCTGGTGGCGGCAGGCGATAGGGGTGACGAGAGTCGTGAGCGTAGTCATAGCCAAGTTCAGACGTTGTAACCCGCTTCTGTTCCTTCCAGCGTATCGCTCTGGAGCGATGTGCCAAGTCCACTACTCTCCAGGAGAGGTACATCGTGCTGGATTGGCTTGCAACCTAACTCGTTCGATGAATAGCATGGATCGCTCCAGCTTCGATGTAAGGGTGTAAGTGATCGATTTACTTGTCATCTAAACGACTCAGCTTGGCTTATTGATACAAGCCCTGTATCCTTCACATACCGTTATAACCCGGCACGGAATCATGAGCTTGAATTGGCGGCACACGTCAACCGCCACAATCAAACTACGGGGGTTCTTTCGACCTCCGCTTTAACGTTCACCCAAGATTTGCTCTGCCTCATAGATTTTTCTACGTATATTATCGACTGTTCCATGCAAACTTTGATTAGCTATACAGACTCACTGAGATATCTCCAAAGTTTTCCAAGACTTCTCTCTCCGCTGGCGAAAGAAGTGAAACTCGACCACGATTGGAGCATTCGCGTGATGTCTTCGAAAGCACAAGAACCGGAGATTATCAGTAGAGAGGAGTTGAAGACTGAATCGAAATTCCTTAAACTGGAGAGGATCAAATGGAGGGATCAAGATGGGAAGGAGGTGTGGTCTCGATGTATACTTCAGTGATGTGATTGTGATTGATGGAAAATTCATCAGCGGATGTGGGAAGCTGCGAATCGAGCTACAAGGTCGAAAGCGGGTGTCGATTGTGCGCCGGGGACCCACTGTTAGGTTGTGGATATCTGATACGATACTCAGCGGTACATATCCTTGCACTCCTTCATCATCCATCGAAACCTGTATCAACCATAATCATCGAGCAATACCGACCGCCGATTGGTTCAGCTGTTGTCGGTGAGAACGACTAGCCTTAGCCTTTACACGTTGCTGACAGTGCTCAGAGTTGCCTGCTGGCTTGATTGATGATGGAGAAGACGCTGCGTCAGTAACGTTACGCCGATGGATCTCGTGCTGACTCGCACTTTGCCATCGCAGAACGACTGCCTTGCGAGAGCTGTACGAGGAAACGGGTTACGGGAGCGGGAAAGCCGGAGGCGGGAATGCGGATGTTGGCGAGGTCTCGAGTGTCCTCGTCAAAGATCCAGGGTGAGTGGCTTCGGCAGGGTGAGTAAACGAGACCCACGAGTAAACCTGACAGCATGACCGGTGCCAACATGAATCTCGTTACGGTGAACGTGAAGTTAGGGGAGAATGACCCCGACCCAGAACAGCATCTCGAACCGGTAACTCACATGACCTAACCCCGGCAATCCGCTTCGGTGCTGACTTGGCTTGAAACGTAGGGCGAACATATCATCAAGCGCGTGGTCTCGCTACAAGGTCTTCATGCGAAGTTGGAAGGTACGGTCCTCTATCCCTCTCTTGATAGTGATTGATCGGCTCTGTCGGTTTCGCTGATGGGACACTTCGCAGAATACTCCAATAAGGGCTTCGTGGTCGACGCTCTGCTCGCTAGTATCGCGATGGGTTGGGAGCTATCCAAGACTCTTTCATCATGACATCAGGACCGAGCACGAGCGCGGATGTGAGGTCATTGTCAGTTCAACGCAGCGGGGTTGTTGGCTTGTAGTAGCACAATACGGGAGCCTGTGTTGTAGCCCTATCCAAGATGAAACAGTTGAAGAGTTGTGCCCCTCATGTAGTGGAAGCCTGCGTACCGCAATGCTCAACGGGACGTTAACGCTATGGACAGGCTCTAAACGCTAGACGAGACGCTTTCAACCAAGACCTGAAGACCTCGACGCCCCACATCGGAAAGTAACCAGACGCCCTTGAACCATACGAGCCGAAGAATGATTGAGACGGAGATCAGGGGATGATCAGATGGTCGCTTTTCAGACGGTGAAGAGGCAGAGAGACCGATGACCCTCACCATTGGTTGGCTGACCAAACCCAGCCGATCGGATCGGGCTGAGCTGTTTGCTTGACTGATCATGAAAAGTCGTGATATCATACCTGAAATCCCCAGGTCCGAGACTACACCCTCACCTCAACCTTCTTCCCTCCCATTCGCTTGAAATTCTCCTCACCCTTCCGCCGTAACTCCTCGAGGGCTTCCTGACCTCTCTCACCCCGATGTGCGATATAATCGAGTTTCATCTCGTTCAATCGGTCTTCCGTCACACTAGGGAAGTCCACACTCGTCAGTACTAGACTCTCGGTGATGAGGAGGAGCAGGATCAGGAGAGAGTCAGTGAGAAGAGACGCACTATTCCCGCATACATTGTGTCCAAGTGTTGAATTGGGTCTTACAAGCCCAGGCAATTGAGAATGTCCGTCCGGTAGCACACTCTGCGAAATCTGGTAGAGAACCATTGTCATGCTGAAAGACTCGGTCTTGCGGGGAGCGGACGAACCTCGAACGTAGTCATCGCATACTTTTAAAGCCTCCTTCTTTGCTTTCTCGACTACCTCCGTCTCTTCTCTTCGTGAAAGGGCTTGCATCGATGATCGAGTGTTGACAAATTGAAATCGAAGCTGAGATATGTCGAATAGCCGTCTAAAAAGGGCAAGAGGACTGTATGGTGAGTTACGGGATAGGAACTCTATTCAGTTGTCGGCTCAATTTGAGGAGGGTTATCAATTGCGATCTTGCGATCTTGACAACAATGTCAAGGGTCACGTGACCGTAAGAAAGTGGTGCGAAGTTGATCGAAGCTGTTTTACAAGCTTCGGTCCCATTCTATCCAAAGCAGATTATCCCGAGGAATGTTCACCGATTCGGGAATCTGCTGCCCTTATAGCAGGAATAGCTGCTAATAGTTCGTGAAGATGGCGTATCGTCCAACACAAGAACAGCGATATCACCCTCTTCCATCTCGACCGAATTATCAGTCCCCGGCAGGACCATCCCATCAATCCGCCTATCGACCTCAAGCTCAACCGTATCATCAACCTCAATCTCAAGTATGTTCTTACCCCAATCTTACTGGCGGATATCCAGGCTATCCTCAGTACAGCTATCCCTACTATCCAACCCAATCATACGGTCAATCCCTCTTTACCCCTTACCCAGCTGCTACACCCGACAGTTACGCCTATTCCCAAGGGTGCTTGCAACAACCTCAACCCACTACCACTGACACCGCTCCTCCAGCAAAAAGGCAACGCAGGGACTTACCAAATAGCGCCACAGGTGGCGGTATAAAAGCTTGGCGCAATTGCTCTCATCCTGGATGTAAATTCGTCGGACCAGGAGAGGAGGTGGAAGTCCATGAGGGGGATCGTCATTTAATCTTTCCCAAGGGGAAGCACGTGGCGCTTAGTGATGAAGAGGAGAGATTTGCGAAGCTTAAGGGGTAAGTTTGCGTCGTCGTGACGAGGAAGGTTTCGGCTGATGGGCAAGGGATAGACCACCGCCAGCTGTACAAGGTACTGGGATCAGGTTACAGACCGAGGAAGACATCGCGAAGTGGGTTGCTGAGAGGAGGGCCAAGTGGCCTTCTGCTAAAAGGATCGCTGAGAAAGTGTGTCTTAGTATTTCCGTCTAATTTTTGCAGTGAACTGATAGATTTCGAATTAGGCGGCAGAAAGACAAGCTGCGATTGCTCGAGGGGAGATCCCGTATCGTGGAAGGGGACGAGGAAGAGGTCGTGACGGTGCTCGAGGTCGACGATATGATCCTGCTTCTCAAGCTGAAGATTGGGGCCGTGCTGCGCCAATCGAGAAGGATCAAGCCGGTGAAGGCTTCGATCGATCGCCAGGGAGGGGAAGAGGGAGAGGAAGAGGACGGGATCCGACTCGCGGTCGCCGTAATGAGCTTCGAGGGCGGAATGGGGAAAGTCGACAAAGGGATAACGGCTGGTCCGCTCCAGAAAAGCCTTCGGTGCCTCCGGTCGAACTGGCTACCTCAGCGATAACAGCCCCTCTTTCTGGACTCGGTGTTCTCGAAGACTACGAGTCATCGACATACTCTACTTCCGAATCTTCAACCCAAGGCTCGGATTCTGATTCCAGCTCCGGGTTGTCCAGCTCTTCCGATAATCACGATATCACTCCGGAAGTGAAGAATGAGCCCGATGATGAGGTTACCGAAAACGAAAGTCTACCTGAAGCAAGCGACGAGGTCGAGGTCAACGTTGCTACTGTTAAGGAATTTCCCGCAGAGAAGCCTATCTGCAGGACATTCGCGCGAACTCGACAATGTAGGCACGGTGAAAGCTGTCATTTCGCCCACATCGTAAGTTGTCTGCCGCTTCGTATCGCTTCATATAGTGAAAGAAGCTCTTGTAGTCTCCATCAGATCCAGCGGGCCGACCGATCGTACCGAATCCGGAGAAGCGAAGAGTTCCCCGACAACATCCGGCGAAGAAGACCAACTCTTTCCAACGACCAAGCATGCTTGGAGCCGTAGGCTATGTTACTTCTGCTGGGGCAATTCAGCTGATCAAGGTGTACAAGCTTCTTGCTACCCCCATCCAGAACACGCTATCTCAGCTATCTCAAACTATTCGATTTTTGGTGGCAAACGATATGCTTGAGGGAGTCGAGCTTCGACCTGGCCAGGCGGAGGAGCAGGAGCGGGAGAGACGGAAGGTGGTCGTGATTGCTAGCGAGGACGAGGCAAAGGCTTCCACTGTCGTCCCATCTCTCGCAGAAGGCTCGGGCAAGATGCATTGAGACCCTTCGGTCGAGGCGGAAGCGCTCCATCTCGCGAGTCACACCAACGTGGCTGGATCAGTTCACATCCGCGACAGGCTGGCCGATGCGGCATCCGAACGGCTAGAAGCTCGCTGCTTTTGGCGAGGCTGGTCATTAATATCTAGACCATTCTCGCCGCGACGTTCCGCTCAATCTCGGTTCGGATCTTACCGAGCCTCCGGGAAATCCAAACATTGGGCATGCATATATACTAATCGCGGTGCCGTTGTGGACTATCATCCATTTCATCAACATTTACGACTTTACGACTGACGATTGACGACTAACGACCAACGACCGATTCTCTTACCGATCATCACGACCAACTCTACGCGACAACCGACCATCAGTACATCGAAATGAAGACCTCGACATCTTTTACTATCCTGGCACTTCCCGCTACCGCTGGTAGCTCTATTGCAGCGCCTATCAAGTCTTCGAATCGCATCATCGATCATCAAGAATCTCCTACATCTATCAGTACCGAGAAAGGGGAAGTCGCGAGTGTCAACCCTGGCGTGAGTTTGGATTGCGAGGTGTTACCATATTGACGGTCAAAAACAGCCGATCATTAAGGAATGCACCACCTGCGATGAAGGGAATGAGGAGGTAGGATCGGACCCTATTGATACATACGCAAACAGTCTCGGTAATGCCCAGGTGAGTCCGGATCATCGACTGGCAAGCTAATTGGGCAGGCCGGTGATGGTAACGCAAAGTATGTCACGAAGACCCTCCAGCTGGGTCCTAGACCAACGCTCGGCATATCAGCGAACGCTATCAACACGGTGAATAACGCTATCAAGCCGGCGACAAACGTTGTCCAGCCGGCTACGAGCATCGTCAAGCCGGTGATCGCCGACTCCCAACCCGTGATTTCCTACCTCACTTCGGCTTTCGGCAACTATAAGTCGATTGCGAACGATGCCAAGCCAGTGATCAGCGACGTACAACCCGTAACCTCCGATGCCAAGGAAGTGGCGGGGAAGACCAGTATCGTCAGTGCACCACCTGTCAATGGCGATAAGGCGTTGCAAGACGATAAAGTATCGCTCCTCCCAAGTCAGACCTCGACAGACGGAAAGAGCGGTATGGTAGACGTTACGTAGAATGATCTTGGCGCCCATGCACTCCAGACCGGGGCAAGGATACCACACTAGCCGATGTTCAGATGGGTGATTGCCAGCCTAAGGACAAGACGGATATGAAAGCTCAAGTACCGAGCGATACTCCCATCGCTGGTCAGTTAGGACAGGGTGGGAATGACGAAGTTTTTGGTCGAAAAACTGGGAACGTCGGACCGAGTAATCAGCATGGAAACGTCGTGGTGCAGTTGGCGGAGAAGCCCGGTCTGGGAGAGGGGGTTGGAGTGAATGGTCAACCTGTAGCCGAGGTGAGTGGCAATGGAGGTGGATTCTGTGATACACATGCTGATGATTCCAGCTTGAGTATGGGAAGAATGGTCAGCCCGCTCAACCTTTTCATGCATCTTCTCCGTCGGCGCACCCTTCAAGTGCACCCCATCCATCCGTGTCGCACGGAACACACTCCTCAAACGCCCGCACCCTTCCGGCAATGCTCATGCTTCGGCCAACAGTTACAACTCCCAGTCATCTGGCACGCCGCACTCATCAGGCAATCCTCAGCCATCAAATAGTCCCCACCCTTCAGCATCCGCGCAGCAGTCGGGCGCCCCTCAGTCGTCAAACAGCGCACATTCTTCAGCCGCAGCTCATCCCGCTGGCGATGCCCACGCTGAAAATGCTCATCACTCCTCAGCCGCGTCCCACTCGTCAATACCTCTCATTCCTCTATGGCTTACCGGCCTTCCCAGTTTGCACACCCTTCAGGCGGTTCACACCCGTCTCGACCCACTCACTCTGCCCAAGCCGCTGGTCCATCCCATTCTACTTCGACATCACAGGCACTGAAGCCCTCGTCCGGAAGTAGACTAATGGTCAGACTAGCAAACAGGGTAGCACCGATGATGGCGATACGTACCCTGGTGTCGATGTGGTGAGTAAGCTATCCTGTTTCTCTCAGACTTCCGATCGACTCTGACGATGCTTTTAGAGCCGATTCGGAGGCAGTCATTCTCATGCCTCTAATTCCGCTTCTTCCATCGCCACGGGCTCCGCATCCCCCTCGTCTTCTCCCTCCGCTTCCTCTTCTCCATCCCTCGCAGCCCCTTCCTCCACATCCTCTGCCTCTGCGATTACGTATGACCTCTCAAGGGCACGACGTAACAGTCGCCATCTAGCCCGCCGAGACACTCAATCAGGGATCCTTTCAAGCGCGAACTGCCTTCTCCCAACGACCGGACCATTTCGAGCCTTGCGATGGGGTCTACTCGCATGGTCCAGGGGAGATCATCGATATGTATATGAATGCGGACTTGCTCGCTTTCGGCCCGCAAGGCACTTGGGTGAGTGGAATCTCTTTTGGATCCGTGGACACAAAGCTGAAACGGCAATAGGCATGCCCGGACGAGATGCAGCATGATATTCATGTGAATAACTCGACTGGTTCAGACCCGCATGGGAAGAACACGATGAACACGAAGCTTGGGAAGGAGATGGCGAAGTATGTCCGGCTTTGTGTTGATGCCGATTTGCTTTAGCTTCCGTACAAGTACTGGCTTAGCTTAGCTTTAGTTTGATTTCGGCTCTTGCGGGATGTATAATGTCTCGTCTTTTCAACGCGGGATGCTCTCAAATGTCTTATTTTATTCAATGAGCTTATTGTGTCCGATCAATACCTGACCCGGACAGTGATCTGCTGGATCTCACCCATGCCTCAGTCTTACTTGGATTCACACATCGGCAGAGAGAGCGCAAGACGATCAGGCAAAACTTAAATGTTCATGACAGTATGATAAGTCGTACCCAGAGATGCTCTATCAACAAACCCAAGACATGCTCGACCAAAATCACGCTATGCTTCCCGCTCGCTGGCTCGCGACACAAAGGCCTCCAATCGCTCCTTCGCACCATCAGCCATAGTCGTCTCCCGCACATCGGCTTCTACCACCTCTGCTGGAAGCCGCTTTCGGTGGAAGTAGTCCTCGGTGTCTGCTTGACAGTCAGTCGGGTGACTCAGGGAAACGGGATTAAGGGACTGACTAGGAGTGAAGAACATCCGATAGTTTCCAAGGGCAATCTTGAGCTCGATACCTGACTTCGTGTCGAACATGTCAGGCGGAGTATCGGCAGGTATCTCGCCGAGATTGCTGAATTCGTTCAATCAGCGAAGTCATCGGACCAAGGTCATATTAGACGTACCGGTTTAGGAAAGGCTGGTCTACACGATGCGGCAACCCCTCTGTGGGATGTGTCTGTACGATCGTGAGCGAAACTTCTACGCGGGACCCGGGACGAACCAAGACATAGCTCTCGATATATTGTCTCCACTTCTCCTGCAATGTCTCGGCGTCATCAATCGTCAGATCTTCCCGCCCGAGCAGCTGGACCGAGATCGAGTCGGTCGCATAATGCTGTATCCACTCAGCAATGGGTGTGATAAAGAGGGGGAACACTGACATATTCGATCTTGTACAGATTCTCCTCGGAACCTGTGACACCTTCTGCTTGCATCCGATATGCGATCTGCTGACGTGTGGTGGTCTTCTCCATCAATCGATCTCGCTGAAGTAGGGCAAAGAGCTCCTGCGACTTCATGTCACCAAGAATTGTCTGTGTCTATAGGGTCTTCAGTTCACTTCAAGTGCCAAGCAGGAAGTACTCACCTGCTTGACGATTGCAGCGACAACCCGGTCCATGGTAAACATGATATACGCCTTCGTCCCTAACATCAACCGTAACGTCTCCTCATACGTATTCACATCGACCTCATTTTCGAACAATCGCTCCGCCATGCTGAGAAGGTGGGTGTAGTAATGTTGAGCTGGGTTTTCGCCTGACTCAATACCGAAGTATTGCATCTCAGGTTCGGCGAGGCCGAGCTTGATGGCAAGCGGGTTAATGGGATTCTTGTTTTCGGAAGCAAGCTTCTCCGCAGTCTGCTTGCAGCTCACAAGGCGGCTATAGAGGATCTAAAGTATATCAGCCATAATCTTAACCGGCTCAGCACGCGGAACCCACCTGGATGAGGCGAATCAGAACGTAGAAATGATTGTTTGCGAAGAAGTTGGCTTTCCGCGTCGATTTCGATTTTGCTTCACCAGTACCGTCAGAACTTCTCTCTGATGCAGGCCTCGAATCCTCGAGCGTATCGATCTGAACCCAAGTCTGCTCAGAAGCCTCCGCAACAGCTTTGTCCTTCTCGACCGCTTCCGCCACGGCTTCGGGATCAGCTGGAACCGGCAGAGGTGTTTCCGCTCGCTCGCCGTTCTCCGTCATCGGCGTGCCTTCAAATGATCGCGCCGCATCGTGTCCGTCCGCATTCCCGTTTTCCTCAGGTCCAGGCGTCGTCGTGGAACCCCGCTTGTCTCGTCCTTCCTTCATCTCTCCAACCTGCTTCAGAAGCTTCTTCCTTAGGTCCGCAGCTTGCGGACCCTTCTTCCCTCGCTTGCTCGCAACGATGCTGGTATTCTCATCGTCCTCCACCATGCTGACGTCGCCATCGGACTCGTCGGACCCGTCCAGCTCATCCGGTGAGCCATGTTCAGCATCTCCGAACTCTGCGTCAAACTCGTCCTTGTCCAGCATAAACAGTTGAGGTACGACATCACGAAGCTGCCGCTCGATTCGGTCCTTGTCGGCTGGGGACAAAGCATTGTTGACTCGATCGAGATAACTGATGATAAGCTTGAGCACATCCTTCAGCACATCGATTTCGGCGAAGTCGAATTCGAACTGCGATCTTGCCCGCCATGACGATGGATCGAGCATAGCCGCTCGAGAGTTCGTTTGCTCCCTCCGCCTCGCCTCGACTTCCGCGATCAAACTCTTCGCAGCTAGCGTCTTCTTGTCGTTTGCCTTGAATTGAACGCCCTGATGGTCCAGCGCCTTGTAGAAGTTCTTGGCATCTTGCTCCCGCCAAACCCGGTTCCACTCCCTCTGAGCCTTCTTCCACTCCTCATCCTTCGCTTTCAGCCTTTCAAGCACGATCGGCAGCGCGACGACCGGGTTCTCATGCAACGCGCGGATGATATCCGGACCGAGCTCCTTCCCATACACCTTCTTAATGATACGCTGATAGATCGATTTGCTCTGTCCGCCAAGACCGGCTTTCAGATTGAAGTGAGCGCGCTCCTCAGGATCCATGGTCTGGATCTTATTATTGAGCGGCTCGAGCAAGGCGATAGTCCGCAGGTTCGCCTCAATATGGTAATCGTACTCGTGCCGCTCCTCTTCTGATTTATGAAGCGCCTCCTCGTATGCGTTCTTTTTGTGTGCCATGAAGGGTGCGGCGTCTTCGGCTGCCCAAGTAGGGTGGGATACCCACTCGTCATTGAGTACCTCCCAGCACATGGCATCGCGACCAGTACATTGGAGGTTGACCTCCTACATATCAGATCAGTCTCATTTTGAAACGTTGATTGCCGCACCTACAGATTTAGGAAGCTTCCGATAGCTTGGCCCATAACTCTTCACCTTCGGCCCGCTGAGATCCGGCTTCACCCGCTCCAGCATCGGCGTATTCTCGACCACAAGCGTATCCACACCTATCATCCCTCCGAACCCATACCCGCCCTGTGCACTCGTCGGGTTCGGCGGAACATTACCCGCTTCGTCCGCGCCGATCAATCGCTTGAAAGTTGACCATACCTCGCCTGACTGGCCGATGAAGAGCTCTGCTCGTTCAAGCAGTGTTCGTACATCAATCATATCTTGAACAAATAGGTTGATGAGCTTGAGGAACTCGTGGTAGGTGACTTTGTCGTCGATGAACTTCTTGACCTTGTCGAAGAAAGCGACTTCATCTGGAGAAGCGAGAGTATGAGGCGCACCGATAGGAAGAGCAAGGGATGTTTCGCCATCCTCGCCAGAAGGACTATCGGCTTTGTGTACATGCTTTGACTTCTTCGACAAAATCAGTACGACTTCCTGTAAGGGACAGGCAGACTCACCCTCGAAGATCCCTTCCCTTCTCCTGTTCCCACGACTCTACGCTTCTTCTGGGCGCCGGAATCCTTGACATCCTTGCTACTCCTTTTTTGGTTGACAACCTTCTCCGGAGCGAGCGGAGGTGCTCCGGCGGCCGCCTGCATGAAAGATCCGAAACCCGTCCCAGCGAATCCACCAGAGCCGTTCTCAGGCAGGAACTGTTTGAACTCGTCGAGGAGGTCAGGAGCATTGTTGAATAGCTTTGTCACTTGTTCGTACACCTGGGAACTCTTCAGCGCGCTTCTTACCATCCTCTGAATCACTCACCTCTGCAATGTCCCTAGTGTCCCGCTGATACGTCTGTAGTATCTCCAAAAACTGCTTGTACGTCTCCGGATCGCTATTGAACCTGTTCTTGATCTTATTGACAAACGCGATAGCATGATTGAACTCGACCATCGGGGCGCCAGTACGGTTTTGAAGGGGTTGCGCGGCTGACTGGGGAGCGCTAGACCCGCCCAGACCGCCTGAAGCTAGAAACTGAGCAGCCGAAGGTGTCGAAGGCCCAGATGGAGGCAGCGGATGCTGGGCATGGGGAGGGATTGGGAGTGGACCTGGTGGAGCCGCCTGCCCAGCAGACGTTCCGGGAGGTGTGGGACCTTGGCGAGTGGAAGAGTCGATGAGCTGTGCTGAAGATGGGAGCAAGGGAAGACCAGATTGCATGACGGGAGCTGCTCGGGAAGGCTGGATGGTGCTACTTTGCAGGGGAGGCGGACCAGTCGCAAGGCCGGATGAGAGGGAGGCATAGGTAGAGGCGGGTTGCAATGGGGAAGGACCGATACTAGGTGCTGTGGACGATACTCCCCGTTTGGTGGGGCTGTTCCGTCCTCCTTTCGAATCCACGGGGTTGATCGGAGCAGCTGCACTCGCTGCCGCAGCTTCCCTCGCCTCCCTCTCTTTCTCAATCATCGCCGCAGCGATACCGCCCGGCACCTGGCTGATGGTACCCGTAGGGGTAGTAACGGTAATGAGCCCTTGAGAATCGCCTTCTCCGCCAAAAACCTCGATACGGTATCCCGGTGGGAGGAAGGTATTGAAACCTTGGATGAGGGCAGGATGACCACGGAAGAGAGTCGAGACGCGATCAATGACTCCGGGTGTATCGATGCTGCACGATATCAGGTATGGTGGACGCTGAAAGGAGGGGTACTTACACCTGACCTTTGAACTCCTTCATCACATCGAGGAAGCGATTGTACACATCTGGTTGATCGGAGAACTGGATCTGTGAAGAGCAATCCGATCAGTCACTGTCACAGACAGACATCCGGGACGGAACGGGACCAGGGTAGGTGGAGGGCGTTTCAGCGGAGAGATAGCCGAACTTCCTCGCCCTGCCGTCAAGCTGTATGATCGGAGGGCCTCTCAGTGAATGTATCCAACCTGTACAGTGCAGAGAGACGGGATTATGGGATTGGCATCACAAGGGGAACTCACCTTGACCTGATCCAGATAGCTCAACGCGTCCCTCACGTTTAACGGCCGGTAGTTAGCCGGATTGGAGCCCCAGGTGGAAGCGGCGGGCGGTGCAGCTGTTCCATTGGCCACCGAGGGGTTTGCGGACGCCATGCAAGAGAATCTCTGGTTGGAAGAGCGTCGCAGTAAGCGGCTCTACCTGCAACCGAAATGAGTTTGGCTCTGGGGGCGTATCGCTAAGTCGGGTGGATTGAGCGGATGACGCTGACCGAAGAGAGCGAGAGAGTGATTATAGATCTTCGTAATGAGATTTCAATGCAAGTGAGAGGTTTCCAAGGATATGAGCGTCTACCTGAATGGATTGCTCAAGCTGATGAGAATAGTAGAACAACAGCCGAAGTCCGGCCGGTCTGTTTCCGTAACACGTGATTGATGCGCTCGATCGCTTCTGGTCAAACATTGACTTGGTGTCGCGATTGAACCATTTTTCGGAACATTTGGGATGGGAGCTACTACTCGCTCGCAGCAGCCGTAGAGCGGTAAAATGCGACTCGTCTTGCTCAACGACGCGTGCAAACGCTGCAGAGCAATGCGACACAACTCTTTGCATGCTCAGGCATTTATGTCGACATCCTCACGCAAGAAGAAGCGATCTTTCGACCCGGTTATCTTTTCTGGCATTCAACCGACAGGTAGGAATCTTTCAGGTAGGTGAGCGCGGTCAGAGGCTCATCATAGAATAGGTACACCCCATGTGAGCTGGTTTCGATACCTGATATTCAGGCTGACCCGAACAGCTTGGCAACTATCTTGGGCTCTTCCTCCCCTTTCTCCAGCTACAACGCACCTCTTCCCCGACCATCCCCATCTACCTATCGATAGTCGGTCTGCATGCGATCACAATACCACAATCGCCTGCGCAGCTCATCCAGGACCGGAGAAATATGCTAGCCGCTCTGCTAGCGTGTGGTGTCGACACCGACCGGACATGCTTGTACTTCCAGGAAGAGGTGAGTGCTCTTCGGAAGCCTAAACCGTGACGATTGAAGACGAAAGGTGCCCGAACATACCGAGCTGGCTTGGTACCTAAACACGTTCGCTCCTGTCGGTCGATTACAGCGGATGACTACCTGGAAGGTATGCTCATCTTCCCCTACATTGCCAAGCTGAAAAAGGATGAGACAACAGTCTAGATTAGCCACAGCTCGCGATGGCTCGGAAGAATCGGTATCCGACACCGACCTCCGACTCGGCCTACTTGCCTATCCTGTGCTCCAAGCAGCCGATGTTCTCCTTTACAAGTCCGTCACTCCGATCTCCTTGGTTCCTCTCTGAGGCTTAGTGCAGGTCAACAATAGTACCGGTCGGCGAGGATCAGACTCAACACCTCGAGCTATGCCGAGATCTTGCCGAATCTTTCAATCGATCTTTTGGCGAAATATTTCCCCTTCCCAAGACTCGTATCGGTTCGTACCCTCCCCCTTCTCTGAGCCGTTCAGGGCTGATCGAGTGATGAATGCGAATCAGTCCCATCTAAGCGAATCCTATCCCTCCGTGACCCATCGCAGAAAATGTCCAAGTCTGCACCAATCGCTTCATCCCGGATAAGCATAACCGACCCACCCGACCTTATCATCTCCAAGCTAAAGTCTACTGTGACGGACTCAATCCCCAACATCACGTACGTTCCGGAAAATCGACCGGGGGTTTCGAACCTGCTATTAATTTGGTCGGCTTTAGATCGCGCTGAGCGAAGTCCGCAAGCGCTGGCAGAGGAGGCGCAAAGAGGAGAATGGGGGATGGGCCGATTGAAAGAGGTTGTCGGTGAAGTGATCGTGGAAAAGCTCCGACCTGTTCGGGAAGAGTATGAGCGATTGAGAAGGGAGGAAGGGTACTTGAGAGAGGTCGCGGGGAAGGGGAGAGTCCGGGCTGCTGAAATTGCCGGGAAGACCATAGAGGAAGTGAGGAAGGCTGTGGGACTGAGCCGGATATGAGACCGTTATTCTTTTCCGCGAGACCGACAGGCACTGCTGGACGATGCTCAGTAAGAGGAATTTTGTGTCATTTTCTCCTAGCACGTCGCTCAGTTAGGTCGGTCAATCAAGTAACTAATCGTGATGTCATGCAAGATACAATGCCGTCTATAACCGTCCGACATACCAATAACAACACAAACGCATCTATCTTCCGAGCAAGCATAACCCTGCAACGACGATGACCAGAACAACGATCGCTATTCCAAACTGCCTCCACAATCTCGTTAGCAAGCTCGGTCGATCTTGTCTATGAAAGAGTAATGGTGGACTCCTCGGCGATTGGAACGTGACTATGGGACGGGTGAGGTATTCGCTCGTTCTTCGCTTCGGTGTTGGCGAGGTTCCGGGGGATCGAGGACTGGAGGACCGCTTATTACGTCTGAAGACTTGGGTGTGTCGGGGCTACCTGAATTGACTTTGTCAGAAAAAAAGTTCTATACGTGGCTCGCCGGGTGTGGTCACCGATCGGCACCTTATGGCCTTTCCATCCCGCATCCACATTCTGACCTTTACTCTGTTCCGCCTCTGGACTGCCCATCTCGATATCTTCATCCCGATTCAACCCCCTTCTGCGGCTAGGCGAGTTTGGCAAGTCAATGATCCCTAAGCCGCGTGATACCCCCTCCGTTATCTGTTTCGGCCCAGATCGGATGTACGTCTGCCCGGAGGACTCTTCCGCGTGAGACCGGGTCGCTTGGGGCTGGGCGGTGCACTTCTTGGTCGGTCGGAACTCGGCCCAAGGGTACGACCGGCTCCTGTGGTAAGCTCGATGCGTGATGGGAGTAGTGTGGTCGATTGTGCGGACCAGCTCAGTAATCGGATCATCGGAGTGATAGGCCGCCATGAGCCTTCATCGATCGGACTGCCGAGTCTTGCCGGCGGTCTCGGAGGCTCATTATCGGGAACCTCAAACGAAGCGGGTATTTCCTCGGTCAGGTCCACTACCGGGGTACGTAGGGTGAGCACGATCTGAGGACTGGTAGCAGTGTCTGATGGAGTCTGAAATATCAACGCTCGGCCGGGAAGTGAATCTGGAAGATGACTGAGTAGTGGAGTGCAAGATAGCGGAAGATCCTGCTGCAATCGACGAGGTCTCTTTTGCTTAGGCTCGAGTACCGGTGAGGAAGAAGGAGGCAAAGGGAAACCGATGCCCAATCCCTCGCTGAGTTTCGTCTGAGAGCTTGAAGCGCTACGAGCAGTTCCCCTTGGTCCACGCCGAGTCGATCATCCCGGCTAAGGGCGAAGCCGTCAAGGGCCAACCCGGTAAAATCCTCGGAGCTGAAAGAAGCGGAAACGTCGACTTGTTTTGCGGTGCTTTCGGAGCGTCGATCGGCGGAAAACTCCTCCCGGTACTCTATGTACAGCTGCGAACAGTTGATCAGCCTCCATCTCGCTTAAATCAGCTCAAGAAGACATACCTCATTCAGGCGATCCTCTCTTACTTGCGCTTCACTGGAGCTACCTTCCTCTTCGCTCTCCAGAATGAAAGGCTGTGAAAGACTTTCCAACCGGGATATCTTCTAGTGCCAAGTCCATCACAGTATTCCCAGGATATTTGAGCATCCACGGCAGCTCCACATCCTCTTCGAATTCCTCTGCTAAAAACCTCGCTCGTTCTTTACCCTTGTCCCGTACTGCGAGGGACAATGCCGGAGGCGAAGGTGAACGAGACTGATCCGACTGTTCGATGTCTGCTTCCTCCATCGGATCATCGAAATCAAGAGGTAAAGGCAGGATGGAGTCTGAGAGTGGCCATACCGAGTCATCGTGCGTTCGACCTTTGCCTTTGCAGTCAAACTCAGCTTGAGCGGGTTTTGGGGAAGGAGGCGAGAAGAAGGTCTGGGCAGGTCGGGAGAAGGAGGTGGAGCGAACGGATCGTTGGCTTGCCAATCTGGAGAGTGGATGCGAATCTGAAGCGTCGATGCTGGCCAGTCGTCCTTATGACGAATGTCCTCGACATGCTCGACTTCTTGCGTTTCGTCTTGGTAGGTTGTGGCGAAGAAATCGTCCTCCTCCTGGACAACTCGGGAAGGCGATGTTGGCGGGCTTGTATAATCAAGGCATCGACTAATAAGTGGACTGGGCGTAGGCGAGATCGAGCTTTTCGACGAGAGGCGTTTGCCTCCGGCACCGGTGTCAATCTGTTATGCATCGATCAGACTAAGCGTGGACCGGCTGAAGACCGAGCCTACCCAGGACTTCTCATTCCACCTGGGAAATCCGACGGTCCCGCCCCAAATAGTCCGAGCACCGCACTAGATCTCGCCTGACTCCTCCCCTCTCCCTCAATCTCTGCAGCCGATCCAAGCTGCATCAAACTCCTCAATCTCTCCATCTTCTTCTCTTCCTCCGCATCCTCCGCTTCCTTGTGCCTCAACCACCATAATCTTTCGACCGCGGTTCTCAGATACTGCTCGCTTTCGGATGGGGTGGTCCTTAGTGGTCGTTTCTGCATGCTTGCGTCCTTTTCCGGCGAGCGCGGCGGGTCATCGGTAATCATTTCGGGAGGAAGGTCCACCTGGTCCAGAAGTAACGGGGCTTCTTCGACGTCTGGATCTGGGAGGATGATTTGAGCAGGTCGGGGGGACTTAGGAGGTGAGGGCAGTCGACGTCGGGGAGGAGAAGGTGGGATATCACCGGGTCGGTATTGGTGATATGGCAGGCCGAGAGGGGAAGCTGGTACGCTTTTCATACCGAATTAGCGAGTTACTGAGGTAAACGGAATGTACCCACGGTTTGCGAGTGATGAGATGGGTTCCAGTCGGAAGTATACTAGGAGGAGGAGGGCTACGGGGACCAAGAGGAACTGTATACACGGTCGGGGTTGAGGGACCCAAATCAGCTCTATTGTCCTCATCAGCCTTCCCGAAGACAGTAAATGGGGTCCTTCCCACGTGAACGGGTCCGGATCCACCTCCATCTCCAACAGCAACCCCATCCTTTCGCCTCGAACGCCGTCATCATCCCTTTTAACCTGTGTTTTTATCTCCTGATCTGTCGAGGGTAAGATCGGGGGTCGCGTCAGACTTCCAGGACTGCGCTTGAGTCGCTTGATTTTGTCCTGCAGCCATTGCAGAGAGGTACCGTGTTTGCTCCGAGCGGGAGTTGTCGGTGAAGGAGAAGCAGGGTCGGAGGTTGTGCTCGATGGCGAGGGCGGCGAGAGGTGCTGCTTCGGAGGGGTAGTGTCATCTCGAGCCCGCGATGAGCAATTCATGAAGTGGTGAGCTACGTGTAAGGTGACGAAGTTACAGACGAGGTGAGAAAAAGACACGCGAAAACCTCTTCGCCTCCATTGAGGTGGATGGTGTGAAAGATGATATCAACTTGGCTCGGAAAGGAGGAATGGATAAGAAAACGGGGTCAAGGAACGAGGGAAACGGAGGATATGGTGATAGACAAGGTCAGTCGCGCCGGTCCGGTCCTTGCGTCACTTTGTCTCCAAATTCCCGATAATTCGTCGACATGTCTGAGGGTCAGGGGAGGGTTAAGGGGTCCATTAAAGGCGACGTGGAAGGTGGAACCGATTGAGCGGAGAAAATGCGCTAGGCGAAAAAAGCTACGGTGACGTCAAGGAACGCTCACTTTTCATAGAGGATGTATGCTATGCATCGTATGGTGTTTTGTCCGGATTGTTCTCCGTTGCCCAATTATGGTTTTAATGCTGGGAGAATTGTATCAGCCGGCACGCACCGAGACGCTTGGAAGTGCTTCACTTGACGTACCTTAACGTTGCAGGCCATCAATCATTACTGTCTGAGGCTAGCAAGCCGATCGATCCCTTCCTGACCCTCAATCCGCATGGTATCCCACTCAACCAGGCTTTCCGCCTTCAGTCGCTCGACGTAGAAATCGATGGATGGCTTGTTCCACTAACAGAGCTAACATCAGATTCATACCTTCCACCGATGGTCTCGCTGTTCCAGAAATTGGAACGGAAGATTAGCAGGATCAGAAGCTGACCTTCAGTACTCTCCACTCCACTCGTCCACATCCTCGCTCTTTCGCAATGACTCCAAGCTCGCCGAAAAATCGCTTGCCGAGACCTCGGGCCCGGTCGTCCGGGCTCACATATAAGTCTTCAAGCTGAGCTACATCAGTCCACTGATCATTAGATGAACAAATGAATACGTACATATAGTCCAGGTATCCCAAGCCATGTCGAGTACGTGAAGAAGTACTAAGAACTCGAATGAGCTGTCAAATCTCGACATCAAATTGTACGTACCAGAGCCATACCGATCGCTTTCCCTTTTTCTTTTCCATCCGTGACCGTTCGCCCTATCAGACACTCTGCATACTTCTTCTCGAGGATGTTCTCGATCATCTGCAATCCGGGTTCAGTTAAGGACAGGTTTAGTCAAGGAGGATCGAACGAGCTCGGGAGTTGCGACGACAGCTTCAGGCTCTTTTTCATACACAGCCTGTCGATCGTCAACAGCTTGAACTGATAGAGAACGGAGTACAAACCAGGTCTTTGATTAGCTGAAGCAGCTCAGGCTGGAGACTCAGATCAGTCTATACAATTCGCCCCGATACTAATACTCACAACATCTTCCTTCGTTGCTGGTAGGATTTGGTAAGACATGATTCGACAGGACAATCGAGATGAAGTTGAGAATGTGTGGCCCACGAACACTACTTTAATCTACGGTGTAGCAAAGTTAGGGAAAAACAATCACCGAGGAAAGTCTTCTCAACATTAGCACTCTCCATAATTTGAACCACCTCCACTCTTCCCCCTATCGGGGAGGGTTCAAAAAGTTCTCAAGTCATTAGCACCGGGTGTGAGGAAGGATGTCAACTTTTCGAGCGACTTGGCAATTATCTGATTGACCAGTACCGCAAAGATGCCCCCTCAGAACCCTTGGACACGACGATTCCGAAGACTGCTCGTGTTCGGGACGACGGCTTCGACCTTTTACATCGTGGCGTCATACATCCTCGGTCGCCTTCGGGAAGCTCGTGTGCGAGCTCTAAAGGAACGGCAAGAGCGAGACCTGTTCGTCGACCGTGTCGCTGCGTGAGATACACCGCTGACCCGATGAAAAGCTTGAAGAATCATTTCACAAGCCTCATCTCTACAATTTCCTTCACCCTCTATGCCCTTCTCCCCACTATACAACCATACTTATTCGGTGCCTACCCCGTCGAGTCGACATCCCAAGCACTCCAAGGCTCATCCTCATCGAATGCCTCGTCTAGTCAAGCAAGCGTCGAAGCGACTCCAGAGAACTCTATGCTCTTACAAGGTCATACCGAATCAGGCCCAAGCGAAAGCGAGAGAAGCGAGACCGAAACGAGTCCGACGCGGAGGGTATCTGGTGCAGTTGGGGAGAGCTGGGCTAGCGAGTTTCGGCGCAGGGACATTGAGTCAGAGCCTTCAGTACTAGGGACGACAATGCCACCAGGTACTGAGACCGATGACGCTGTGAGTGGCTAAGGTATCTACCTTGGCGAAATGCTTAGGTGTGAGACAGGTCTCGTCGACTATGTCACAGTCCATCTCACTACCGCCTACCGATACCTCCTCGGTCTCGCCTTCACCTGAGTCTGACCTGTCACATTATGCTCAGCTTCAGGCCTCGCCCCCTGGACGCCGCACTGCGCAGTCTGAACCTACGAAGAGCAAGAAAGAGCTTTGGCGGGACCTCAAAGTGCAGAGTCAGTTTTAATTCCCCTTCCATCATCATCCGCTGAATTTTAGCGCAAGCTCTCACTCGAAGCCTGAGCACCGCATACTTGATCCCTCTACTCTATCTCCTCACATCATCTCAGCTCTCCATCCTAGCTCGGATACGGTATCTCAACGACGTCAAATCCTCTCTTCCCTCTCCATCCTCACCAGAAGAAAGGGTACCAACCAAGAAGAGCGGTTGGCTCGACTACTTCTCCATCTCCGCAATGGATCTATCCGAGTTTGCGGACGCCACTACCTCCTTCTTACCCCAGATCCCTTTCTTCTCACGACCTGCTCCACCTCAATCCAGTGCAGCGATGTCCATCGTGGAAGATGTCCGAGCGGAAATCGAGGCGCAGAGAGCGGAAGCGGAGAGGACTTTCCTGACCTACTCGTGGTGGATTTTGCATGAGGGATGGAAAGGTGTCGCTGGGAGGGTGGAAGAGGCAGTCGAAAGGATCTACGGCGGGCGAGTCTGCATCTTACGTATGAGACATCGATGCTAATACGAGACAGGCTGCCGCTGAAGCGAGAGCTCTCCGTTGAAGAATGGGACAATTTGGTCAAGGATGTCCGAGCGAGCGTGGAGACGGTCATGGTTCGCGATCAAGTTGAGCTATACGAGTGCGTTGTCAAAATTTCTCGGGAAGCGGCTTGTAGCCGGCTTGTAGCTTAGATCGATGTGCAGTTTCGCTCCTCACTTGATACCAAATACACCCGAAATCACTCCAGACTGCCCACTTCCGACCGACCTCTCAGACGCCCATCCGCATCTCCTCTCCCTTCTATCCGAAACAACATCCCATCTCTCCTTACCCGACAGCCTGTACTTGTTGGACAGAGGCGTTGCAGCCATGTTGAAGAAATTACGAGACGACCTCTACCCTATCCTCGGAGAGAGTAAACGGTTGGTAGATTGTTTACAGGTTGTGGATCGATGGGTTAAAGGTGTCTGGGAGGGAATACCAGATAATGGAGTTGAGGTGGGTTGGGTAAAGCCCTTTTGGGTACAAAGAGCGCTGATGTGAATCTGGTCTAGGCGGTTTTAGCTTTACCAGAATTTGAGGGTTTCGCAGCATTGATCTTTGGAGATTGGGCTCCACGCGAAGTGAGTTAGTCACAGATGTATTACACTATGGCACATTCCCAGCAAGATGCCGTATCGTAGCATCCATTCCGGCTTGCAAAGGCCTGGTCACGATCGATCTAGTAGAGCATCGTTTCAGAACGACAAGACTGCATATATATGGTGGGTATGGAGTTGAACTAAGGCTCATCGACGGGGATGTTCGTCTTGGGCTGTGCTCAGGTATCTCAGCATAGAGGATAGTGACGAGAAGAGCGCGACTGACGTTGAAGAAGAGAGACTGGTTGCCCCACCTAAAGCGAACAATCAGTATTCCCTGCTCTCTCTTAAGAGTCCAAGCCGGAACGTACGGGAAAGGCTACGGGTTGTGATCAGCACATTTATCGACAATTGACAGCGTGAGAGGGAGGACCCACCTTATTGCGCATGTTCATGTAAGCGTACACCTTACGTTCAGGCTCGACCCCGCCGTTCATCTCGCTACGACCATCTCGTGAATACCCAAGCCAATCAATCTCGCTCAAGGCAGAGTGAGGAAAGGAAGGGAAGGCGGGTAGACACTTACACGATGTGCTTGTGATGCTCCTCGTGCGCTACTTCGGCCTTGTACACCCAGATGGTGGTGACGAGGATGGCTGGGATACAGATGTAGAAGCTGCGAGCGGGGGAGTGAGCGTAGCGAGGTCGCGTGAAGATGCAATGCAATATTACGCAGGGAGGGAGGAAAGGAGCTCTATCAGCGGAACGTCTGATAATGCAAGCTTTTCCTTCCCAACCCACCTGATCTTCCTCCAAAGCTCAGTAGTAGCTAAACCTAAATCAGCCCCGCTCAAGCAGATAAATAAATAAATAAGGGTGAAGGAGCGACATACATTCCGCATGGTCGGCAACCGCGATCCTCCGCTTGATGAAATCATTCTGCGGTAGGTCCTTCGGTACCTCCCAGACGTAGGCCATGTTACCCGCTCGGATACCTGAATCCTTGAGGGGTTGCATGAACTTCTCGTATTGAGTCTCGGGGTGGAGTGTCACTGCGCCGCTACCGGAGGAGGAAGAGGAGGAGTTGAATCGTCGGCTGGCTGCTCGGAAGACCGGGAGGAGGGTGGTTGGGCGGATCATGGTGCGAGATGTCATCGTGAGGTGTTCAAGCTGTTGATTGTGTGAATGCAGAATGGAGGTGTATGAAAGCTCAGGGTTCAGAGGGGAATGCCTGGTCCCGGTAAAATCGATTGTTCCCCTCACATATGCGGAACTATCCGCCACGTCCAGTTTGACTTGCACGTTGTCAAAAGTCAACTCTTGCTTGGACCCCGCTTCCGTATCCGTATCCTTTTCTTTTAGCCGACCTGTCCGGAGCTCGTAAGACTGCCCAGGCAGTAGATATCTCCTCGCCATGGCACCCGGCATATCGTACGACGAGTCCGGTTCCCTCGCCTCGTACTTCGGTGTCACATTTCTCTCACTCCTTCTCTTCCCATTCACCTACTTCATCCTCCGCACATCAAAGAGGGGTACGTGGTTTCCCCCTAGCTTCTGCTTTCCGAACGACTGACCTCCCGCAGATACTCTTAAGCCGCTTTGCTCCTGCTCACAATGCCAATCCACTTCCACCCGCTTAAAATCCCTTCCATCCCGAGACCATTGGCGTCGCTTCACCCGTCGGATCTTCCCTCTCCTCATCGGCTGGACACTCTTCGCCTACTTATGCTATACCATCGTTCAAGCACCTGCCTTGACGGGTGTGACACTATACGACCCCTTTGAGATCCTCGGGTTGAGCGATAGTAGTTCCGAGAAACAGATCAAGAAGCATTACAAGAAACTCTCCCTCCAGTTGTACGTCGTGTCCCACACTCTCCACGCTCCTTCCTAAGAGCCCAGGAGCTGATATGGACTAGTCACCCGGATAAGATCAGACTAGTAGAGAACCAAACGAAAGAAGACGCCGATGCGAAATTCGTCGACCTCACGAAAGCCTACAAATCCCTGACCGACGAAGTGACGCGAGAGAACTTGGCGAAATATGGCAACCCGGATGGACCACAGCAGAGGGAGGATAAGATTGCCATACCTCAGTGGGTGGTCGAGGGGAAGAACGGCAATTGGGTTTTAGCGGGGTATGGGTTGGTCCTTGGTGGTGGGATACCTTTTGTCGTGGTAGGTCAGGTTCAGGCTCGAGCCGCTAGGCTCGCGTTTACGACAGCATGACTCACAGAACCTCTTCAGGGTCGTTGGTGGTTCTCACAACGGAAACTCACACGGGACAATATCCTCAACTCCACCGCTGAGCTGTTCTTCCACCAACTCCGGGAAGATACCGACTTTCTCTCGCTTGTCACGCTCCTCGCTTCGGCTCTTGAATTCCAAGCGATCCTAGGTGGGAAGAAGCGAGGATCGAAGAAGGAGAGGAAAGAGAGGCAGGCTCGGATAGATGAGTTGGAGAAGGAGCTGGATCAGAGGAGGGAACAATGGGGTGTGGAGGAGAGTGTGAGCATGAAAAGGGAGAGTAGGATTGGGGTGACCACGGCTATGGGGAAACGGGCGAGGGCTTTGATCTGGGCGCATCTCTTGCGAGTAGAGCTGAATGATAAGGAGCTGCAGTCGGGTAAGCTACCATCAAGAGCTGCAATGATCGAGTGCTGACGAGATCAGAGCAAATTGCTGTGCTTCGCGCTTCACCGCCTCTGCTAAACGCAATGGTCAATATCTCCCTTGCGCACAATTGGCTCGCCACGTCACTCCTTTGCATCAAGCTTCAACCATCTCTTGTACAAGGTCTACCTGCTACGGTGTCACCCCTCGCTCAATTCCCCGGGATCTTGGTGGATGAAGCTGCGGAGATGGAGATTGTGAAAGGTGTAGAAGGGAAACAGTGGTGTGAGAAGTTCGTTAAGTCGGCGCAGGGCGGCGAGGCGAAAAAGGTGGCGGAGCAGTGGCCTCGGCTGGAGATTGTGGATGCGGAGTTCAAGGGCATGCTCATGCCCCGGCGTCATGGTTTTGGCTGATTTAGTCGTCAGTTGCTGGGGAGAAGCTCGTCACGCCAAGCGCGATAGTCCAGCTCTCAATCAAATGTCGATATATCTACCCTACTACATCTACGACAACTCCCAGATCGATCGACCAAAAGCTTGCCTTACCCAACGGCGATAGTGACCACCACGAGAACGGCAACGCAAACACCTCCGACTCGGTTGCCGTTGTCGAAGAAGCGGTGATTAACGTCGAAGCCGAGGACGAAAAAGCCGACATCAAAGAGAAAGTCGCGGCGGTCAAAGAGACCATCGTGAAAGAAATCGGTCGGAAAGGCAAAACCGAGCCACAACCACAACGGACCCACGCACCAAACGGATATGCACATGCTCCTCGATGGCCGGGATTACGAAAACCGCATTACTATGTTTTGCTTGGCGATTCCAAGTTGGACAAAGTGATTGTTCAGCCTACGAAGATCACCGATATACCACTTGTTCGACCTGATGGATTACCTACCGAACCGAGGGAATTCAACTTGCAGTTCCAGGCTCCTCCCCAGGCGAATCTCTATTCGTTTGTGATTTACGCGGCTAGTGATACTCTCCTAGGCTCGGATGTCGATCGGCCCATCATGGTGAGTTTTCTCTTATGTGGGGGTAGTAGCTAAGATGGAATCTGCAGATGAAAGTGGAGGAACCACCTCCCAACGCTCAAGAATCCGAGGATGAAGATATCTCCGATCCGGAAGAGGATAGCTTAGCAGGACAGATGGCGATGATGCGAGGAGGGAAAGTCAAGGCTTCAGAGGTTCATGGCGAGAACGGAGGGGATGACGAGGAGAGTGAAGGAGAGTATGAGAGTTCGAGTGATGAGGATGGACCGAGAAGAGGGAGAGCTATCAATGAGGATTCAGATAGTGATTCGGATTGAGAGGGAATATGGGCATGATGCATTGGTATCTCGATGAAGGTATAGCGTATGATGTGGGCAAAATGCGGTTTGGACGCGGAGATTCCGGTTGAGTCTAGCTCATCTGAGAGGATCAAAGTCTTCCCAGCTTAGTTGCCATTGAATGGGGTTACTGATCCGGAATACATAGGTATCTCGATGAAGGTATAACTCGTTACAATTGTAAAGATGCTCTCGGAGAAGCTTTCGAGATATGATTAGGTTTCGATTATTTGAGAGGATCGAAGTCGTCCCAGCTTTGTTTGCCCATTATAGAAGAAGGGTTCCATGCAGGTTTCGCTGCGACACTAGGCTGCATCAAGCCTGATGACCATCCAGGAGGTGGTCGAACACCGGGTTGTGTAGGTATTGCCGGCTGCACGAGTTTCGCAGATTGGGTTGTCTGCATTGCCTGAGCCAGTGGCGGGGCCGGGAAAGTAGGTTTGACAGGGGAAGAGAAGGAGTATGAAGGTGCGGGACGGGGTCGGAGAGATTGTGCTGGTGTTTGTGGGGAAAGCGAGACGTTGTAGTTCGCTGTGTTCGACGATATGCGTGATTGTGAGGGTTGCTGAGCTATTGACAGTCTGTGCGCCGGTTGTAATGGGGTAAACGAGGACATGGTGACTATAGTGGGAGGTGGGGACAAAGCTAGTGAGGGAGAAGGTTCGAAAGCGGATGCGTTGAATGACGCCGGCAGGATGGGCCGGGCTTTCAACCGAGATGTTCCGTTACTCGTAATAGCTTGTCGCGGAGTCGAGGATGCAGGTCGTGCAGGGGAAGATGGGAAAGAAGTAGGGAATATCGAGCCATTTGAGGATACAGTAAGGCCGGGAAACGTCTGAGACTGAAATATCAGCTTTCATCCGGAGATCATACCTACCATTGCCATATCCGCATCTTCCCCGCCATTCGCCCAGCCATCGTCTTCCCAAGGATCATTTACAATCGGTATCGTTGCAGCAGACTGTCCTTTGACCAGCGCTTCGAAATCGATCTCGCCGTTTGAGCCGTTCATGGCAGATGAGGATGCTTTCGCGAGTCCGTTGGCGAAGCTGGCTGTCTGTTGTTCGATGCGCCGGACATCTCGCAGATGGACAGTATGTTCTTGCTCCACACGGGCGCCCAATGATCTGATCACGCTGCAAAAGTGACGGAATCAGCAAAGATTTCCCAAAACTTTCAATTGAGCTAACCTCATGAAGCGGCCGAATTGATCAGCATTGAGCACTATTGGCAGCGTTAGCTGCGATTCTTGCAAATGATGAAAATCACTCACAAGGACCCATGGACATCGCCCAGAGCTGCGGCAAGACAAGCGTCGCGATCGCTTCTCGGTCAACCTTCGCGCCCATAGCCTCCTGTACGCCTAGCGTTGCCATCTGGTCATCTGGTTAGACAGGGGCGCCACAAGGGAGAGAAGCGGGCGCACCATGACAGCAGGCTCTACGGGATGAGTTGGTCAGCTCGGGGGGCCTATGTAGCACTTATTTTCTGACCTTTCGTCTTGATCTTCGCGAGAAGGGGGACCAGCTTTGTTGTCAAGGTCGCCTATTCAACGTCAACAAGCTTGCCTTCAAGTTGCAGAAGCCGGTACGCACCTTGTCCAACGTAATCACCATAGACTGAAAACATTCCAATGTCTGCACTTTGACCGATAATATCCTTGTCCTGGTGAATAGGATCTGCACCCATCAGCTCGATGCTCCCGAAAAGGTCATTCAGCTTACAGCAACCTTGACCAGCAAGACATTTTGCACCGTCCCGTAGTCCAAAATCTCACAAAGATGCGGTACCATCTGAAGCACTTTCTCCTGGACCGGCAGGTGCTCGCATTCAAGCGAGTTATAAATGAGAGGCATGACATCTGGTCGTTGTTGATCAGCTTTCTTCGCCTAAGGCAGCAAATGCGACGCACTTTCTCGGAAGATAGCAGGGATAGTCTTCTCCTCAAAGAGGGAGAGATGTTCAAGCAGAGCTACAGACTCATCAGCGTACCTCCGGCATCCTGTAGGTTTGACATACTAAGCATATTTTGAGGAGGATCTTTTAGCGCGAAGAGCAGTTGTAACTTCGGCAAGACCGTGGTGAACTCCTCTTTCGATAGCGATTTCGAGATCTCGAAGACGTTTGGTAGGATGAACGGGAGGAGGTATGGGTCTTTCATCTGTTCAAAAACCAGTCAGACTGGCTAGTTGAGAGGTGGACCAACCTCTTCCAGCAAGCTAGGCAGGATCTTCCCCTTCCTTAATCGTTCAGAGAAAGTCGGCATCACTCTGACCAGTCCACGCAAGAACGTCGCCTTCTCCTCTCTCGGCTTCGAAGCGAAAGTCGTCGGGTCAAGGAAGTTGAGTGTTGATATGGCTAAGGAAGAGAAGAAGGGATGCGAGGGAAGTGAAGCGAGACTGAGGCGGTTTGCGGGATGTCGTGTAAGCTGTCGAGGTAGCAGATCTGGGCAGTCGTGAGTATAGCTCCGGGGAAGAGAGCGGGAGCGAGCCGTACCCTTCAGCTCGGAGCTACATCGTTCCCACTTAGATCCGCTCGCCCAATCCCGTCTGACCAATGATCCTTCGACATGATCCCGTAAACTCTGCATTGACCCCCTATTCTGGAAGGGGGGTCGACCTCCCATGTGTACAGCATACAGAACGCAGCCAAGTGAATAGAGGTCGTTTGCTGGAGTCAGTGTCGAGTCAAGGGCATATTCGGGAGCTAGGCGTCGTGGGATGAGTCTCCACCGCCTAATGTTGCGTAGGTCGAGCTCACCCAGGTAGTCGAGCTTCCATTGTGTCTGAGGAGGTAGCCTTGTATCCATCTCAGGATAGATATACTTCGTCGTTGACCCATCAGGCTGACTCAAAGGCGTCGTCAAGCTCAACCCGCTCAACTTCCAATCTCCCTATCCCATCCTCCATGATCAGCTCGTATCCTTTCCAGGAGTTGTGCACCGCTTACCTTTGAGTTGACCAGTATAGCATCGGGCGACAAGTTCAGATGAACCATCCTAGCCTGTTGATGCAAGAATGCCAAGCCTTTGGCAATCTGTAACGTCCCTTTCTGTATCTCCACCTCGTCGAGATCGACAACATCGGATGATGACTCGACTGTGGGTGGTCCACCGAGTCGAGAGCTTCTCGGTGGGGAGAGGAGGTTTTGTAAGGAGGAGGTGATGGTCTCGGTAACGAAGGTTAGCTCTGAACGTGACTCTTCGAGCGGTTCGACCATGTGTAATATGTCGGGATGTCGTAGACGAGAGAGCATCGTTGCCTGCCACATGAGCATCAGTACCCCCTCCGAATAGGTGAAGGAAGACTGACATCCTTCTTGAGCTGCTCGACGACATACTCCTTCGCAGCTACCGCGCTCCGACCCGAACTATCCCCCTTTATCCCATCCAACACTTTCTTCTCGAATATCCAAACGCTCACATCCTTCCCGGTAGTCTTGTGAGTCGCACCGAACACTCGCCAAAGCCCGACGCTGAAGGTTTTGTCGGAGGAAGTGGATGATGAGGCGGAAGTCGAACGGAGATTGGTCGAAGAGGATGAAGGTGATGGAGCGGTTGAGTGTAAGGTGTAGGCGGAGAGGGAGGATGATCGACCGAACAGGTTGGAAGCGACAGCAAGCATAGCTGGCAGGGGGATCTCGCGGCGCTCTCCAGCTTCAGCAGCTAGCTAAAACTCCGACCACTGGGAATATCCTTGCAAAAGGAACATGGGGTGGAATAAGAGGTTAGTACAGCAATATGTAGGCTCCGCGGTGATTTGTGGTGGAGGTTTCCGTCGCGTGAGCTAGCTACCTCTGCGAAGGCCCTCTTCTTCACAGCTCTACTCTAGGCGAAGATTCTGAAAGACGCTGCATACTGACCAACGGGAGGCACCTCGCTAATCTCATGAGCACATAGACCACCTCCACCCCTTACACCTTTCCTTCCCTACAACCTTCTTCTTCTCGCCCCTTCTCACCCATCGCAGCTGGGGAATACGCAATCTAACCATCCATTCTGCCGACATAAAGTGTCGCTGAACCCCGATAGTGGCCGTCGAATTCCATTCCGCTATAATCTCTCCTAATCCCATACGCGTGTATGCCATGCTCACCGTGTATGCTCTTACTACCGTATATGCTATATGACAATGCTATCCCCATGTATTCACCGCCTTCCCTACATTCGCAGTCCTTCTGACCGTCTCGAAGATCCTAAACAGACTCAAGACCATGTTCCCTCCATAAAGTAACAACGCCAACAACGAAAGCGCTATACACCCCTCCTGCCTTCTACAGATCTCGTGAGCCAAGCTGGACTCGACAATCTCGTTTGGAAGAACGAATCCGAGGGTGTGCGCGATCATGCTCGCACCCGTCACCGATATCGTGGTACCGGAATCAAAGCTCTCCAGGTCTTCGAGGAGTTGAGCGTAGTTATCCGCCAGTCCTCCTCCCCACCATGGGGAGTTTGGTGTACATCGTAGAGGAGTGGCGATGTAATCGTTCGTAGCCAGTGACATGGCGGATGACCAAAGCGCCACGAAGAGCAGATCAAGGCAAACCCAGAGCATCTTACTTCGAAGTCCCCAGAGTCCAATAGGTTTGCCGAAATACTCGCGGTAAATGGCGGTGAGAACGTGTAAAATGGTAGGACAGGAGTAAATGATAATTAGAGTGGTTGAGGAACCGATGAGGCCGGGCAAGTGGAGGTGGAATAACACTAGGCGGATCGTTATGGCCAGAGCTGACATTTGTCAGCGCAAGCACGGAGTTCAAAGCGCACACATACCTAGAAGGACGACAGCGACGGCAAGGTTCATTGCCCTAATCCAGATGGTCACCCTCGCATCGAGGAAAACGATCCTTCGCCATTTATTCCTCCATCCGACCTCCTCGATCCTACGGACCGGTTTCTGTCTCCGTTCTCGAAAAGCGGCCCACCATGACTTCCTCGGAGGGGAGACCTGTCCCTTCTCATTCATGGTCGTTGTCCTCGTCTCCGACCGCGAAAGCCCATCTTCTTCGTCGATTTCGTTCGAGATGGGGCGCACTGGTTGATTCACGTTCCAATCGAATTTGTGACCGTTGACTCGACTTTCCTTCTCACGGTCAGACAGAGAAAATCCCAGACCTGCCGGTGTCGGCGGGACTAGAGCCTGTCTGTACCTCTTGTTGCGACGTGACCTCGTTCGTACCCGTGGAGGTCGAGCGGGAGAAGTAGAAGGCGAGATAGGGGCTGAGCCATGATCCGACGCCTCAGGCGTAGCGAAACGATTCCGTGCAGGTTTCTTCGGCACAGCTTCTGCCGAGCTCTTCCGCGAAGGAGTCCCATTGACTTGATCACCATCGTAAACTCCATACAGAGCATCTTGCCACGATCCGGCATGTGGCCAGCCATGGGAGAAGTGCTGTGATATAGGGGGTGGAATGTTGAGCCGCAATCGAGTCGTCTGACGACGTTTACCTCGACGTCGAGCAGCAGGCGTTTCACCATTGATACCCGGTGTATTGGGTGGTTCCGGGGCATGTCCGAAATATCCTGGTGATCCTGGGTCCGTCCTCTGTCGCTGCGAGCGCAAGCGGGGCGAAGTAGGCAGAGCTTCGGAGTCAGTGAGATTGCCCCGAAAACCGATTGGCGTAGACACCTGGCGCTTCGGGCTCCTGGCACTTCGAGGTAGAGTCGGTTCCTCATGAGTAGATTCACGACTATGGCTCGGCTCATCGGTTGCAACCAGGGTGGTCAATCCCGGACTGGGCGCCTCGACCGCTCCGAGAGTGGGCGAGTTAGGAGCCGAGTTACTGCGGACCAGTGGCGAGGCAATAGTGATGTGGGGCTTCTCTCGTCCATTTCGCCGAAAGAGAAGGCTCTGACTTGATGGCATCCGGATAGGAAGGGGACGAAGCAGCTTGCCATTGTGACCTGATGATTGCGCCGGTCCCTTCAAATCGGACCCGCTTCTTCGTTTCAGGATTCGGTGGGTAGACGTCGAGCTTGTCCTCTCTTTCGCGATTCTTTCCGACCCACTCCCCTTGCTAACCTCTAAATTCCCCATACCCATACCCATCTCCACATCCCCCTTTCTCCGCATGTTCCTTGCTTTCATCTTCATCATCCCCTTCTGGGTAAAGGTCCACCAAGGTGGGTCATCGTCATCATCCGTCTCGTCCGAGTCGCTCGCCGAGGATCCGGAGGTGGAATAACGAATTCGTAGTCGGGGTCGTTTGTGGCCTGTTATGGTTGGGTCGACTGTAGATGAATCGGGCGGGTGTAGATTTCGGGCCGGTGAAGGGGGAGTAGGAGGATCGTAGATAGCCGATGCTAGAAGGGTATGAGCCAAAAGCAAACCCGTTCAAGCGGACTGGACAAACGAGGAACAGTCCTGACCCTACGTGAAGTGGAAGCTTGCGGCTCCTCAGGTCGAGGGCTAGTGGCCCTTTCGGACCTCGGTATGGCGGGACTCTCCCCCTTATTCGACACTGTCGAAGCACTCTTCACCCTCGAATGGCCGACCTGACTCCTTTGCCGCGTCTTGGGCGATGAGCTGGACGCCTCCGCATTCCCGCTGGTCGTGGCCATGGTGGCGTGATGAGGCCGAATGCGAGACGTCTATGCTGGTTTCCACACCCCGACAAGAGTCTCTCGTTATTCACTCCAGTCGTCACCGTCAGACTCAGAAGTTCCGTCCGGGAAATGTCGAAATCATGCGTTCCTCTAGGTCATACTGCCCTTATTGTGAGGAAGGCAGGAACGACATTGCCTGGTCAAGATGGGAATCAGCGGCGATTTTTTCCCGCGGTCTCACGTATCCAGTTCAGAATAGAGAAGCGTACTTACGGGATTGAAAGTCCCTAAACAAATCAAAGTGAGACGTCATCCAACCTCTTGACTCTAGCCAAGCAAAATGACGAGCGTCATGTCAACAGATCTCCTAAATTCCCCTGGCACCGTCAGTCCCCGTACCGGTACCTGAAGAAGTGCCACTCATCGGTATTTCACGGGATTTTCTGTGAAAGTGAGGTTGCAGTCCCGCTTCAGCTCGTATCTCTCTTCCCATCTCATCTCGCCTATCCTCTTCTCATTCTCTGTCAATCGCTTCTGCGCCAGATCCCATTTCAGAGTTGTAAGGGGAGTCTTTAAGCAATTGAGGAGCACGCCTGCGTGTTCGCGCAACCCGTAAACCCTTTCTTCTACCGCGTGACAGGGTGTCACTCACACCGTCCTGCCTCTTGCTCGGTATGGCAACAGGTACAAAACGCGCTTACGATGACGAAGCTTCGAGCGAGGGACGTCGAGCCAAGCCAAAGGATTGGCGTGATGCGTTCTTGGATGACGATGAGCCGAGACGACCTAGAGATCGGGACCGTGATGGAGATAGGGGGGATATTAGGCGGAGGGAGAGGGATAGAAGGGGGTATGATGAAAGGAATAGGAGAAGGGGGAGTGGAATGAGCTATGATGATCGAGATAGGGATCGAGAAAGGCAAAGGGAGAGAGATCGGCCATCTCACCGAGATCGTGAGCGCGATACGGGGGATGGTTCTAGACGATATGGTGACACTCGTGATCGTCGTAGGGATGAGCCTGATAGAAGACGTCAAGTCGATAGGGAGGAAGGCGAGTGCGTTTCCTTACCTCAATCTGCGAATGGAACTGCATGATGCTTATGAGACTGCTTGTCAGGATTGACCCTTCTCCGCCCAAGCCGGTACCGTCTCTACCTAGAACTTCACCTCCAGGACCGCCAGCTGCTACTCTGAGCCCGAGCCGGACGAATGGAGTGAATGGTCGACCTGCACCTCCTCCTCAAAGAGGTAGCTTCCAACCCATGAAGGTCCCCACACAGCCTCGATCCTCCATACCCCAATCCCGCCCACCATCCGCACCAAATGCCTCTGAACGACAAACAGCATCGTCAGCCCCACAGCCCTCACTAATTGAAGAGCCAGTCGTAGTCCTCGAAGAAGAGACAGATCCCGAGAAGGTTTTAGAGGAACGCAGGCGGAAGAGGGAAGAAATCATGGCCAAATTCCGAGCGAACGGTGGGAAACCACCTGTTGTAGTCGCTTCTCCAGCTCCCGGCGATCCTGCTGCTCTAGGTACCGGTGTAGATAGTGTGGGAAGCGCTGGCGTGCGGACTGGGTTCAGGACGGGAGTCACTTCCGCCACAGGTGTGTAGCTATATCCTGTTCCCGTCCTGTGCTGACAACCGCTAGCAGGCGCTACACCTCTGCTCAGACAGCTTGGCACTCGCTCGACCTCGATCTTACCCGGAACTTCCGCTCATACACCTGTGAACGGTCATGAGCCTTCACTCGCCCCAACACCGATGGGTCACGACTTCGACCTCACCAAGGGGGCAGAGTCCACGGGTGATGCGGTCATACCAGTCGAGACCCGCACAGAAGGGTTCGGAGCGGAGATGATGGTCTCCGCTGCAGACTACGATCCTACGGAAGAGGCGATGGCAGACCAGGAGAAAAGACGGAAAGATGCCGAGTCGTTAAAGGTGGAAGTGGCGGACGGCGTTGGGGAGCCTTTGCCCCAAGATCAGAAGCCGGTCATCCAGGATCAGTATGAGGAAGAAGAGATAGAGGAAGAAGAGGAGGAAGAAGAGTTTGACATGTTCGCGGCGTTCGGCGGAGACGACAGGCCGAAGAAGAAGCGAAAGGTTGTCGTGAGGAGGCTGAAGCAAGGCGGGACGGGCAGCGAAGAGGTATCGAAGCCTGTCGAGGTGATTCGAAAGCCCGCAGTACAGGCTGTGCTTGAAGTGGCCGATAATCTCGACGATACGGACGGGTACTACCGGATCACTCCTGGCGAGGTGCTTGATGATGGGCGGTATCAGATTACCATCAGTCTCGGCAAGGGGATGTTCTCGAGTGTTGTCAAGGCGAAGGTGCTCAAAGCGGTGGATCAGGAAAGACGGCAGGACGTCGTCGGGAAGGAGGTTGCCATCAAGATCATCCGGTCGCAAGAAAGCATGTGAGTCGAAGGCTGTCTTAGCCCATATTTGCTTCTGAGCGGACAGGTATGTCGCCGGACGGAAAGAAGCGCAGATCCTACGGAAACTCAATGATGCCGATCCCGAGGATAAGAAACACCTCGTCCGTATGGAACGAACCTTCGAGCACCGCGGCCATCTTTGCATCGTGACCGAAAGTCTGATGTAAGCCTTTCCATCGGCTCAGATTCACACTAAATCCGCAACCAGCATGAACCTGCGCGATGTAATCAAGCGGTTCGGTAAGGACGTCGGGCTCAACATGCGCGCAGTGAGGGCCTACGCCCACCAGATGTTCCTCGCCCTCTCGCTAATGAGAAAATGCAGCATTGTGCATGGGGATATCAAGCCGGACAACGTGCTGGTGAGTGGGATGAGCCGATACAGCTCTTAGTTTGACGATATCGATGACAGGTTTCGGAGAACAAGGCTACTTTGAAGGTGTGCGATCTAGGTTCGGCATCAGAAGTGTCCGAAGGCGAAATCACCCCGTACCTGGTTTCACGGTTCTACCGAGCTCCCGAGATCAGTGCGTTCATCTTGCCGCATGGAGCAATACTGACTCGTCAACATAGTTTTGGGTCTACCATACGACACCTCCATCGACATGTGGTCCGTGGGCTGTACCTTGTATGAGCTGTATACCGGCAAGATCCTCTTTCCCGGTCGATCGAACAACCAGATGCTGCTCCTTATGATGGAGGTCAAGGGCAAGCTGAACCATCGAATGATCAAGAAGTCGACCTTTGGCGAGATGCATTTCGACGAGGGCATGAACTTCATCAGCATCGAGAAGGATAAGATCACAGGATCGGTATGTCTTCCCGCGTAAAGACCCCGGTAGCAGCTGATGTAAATTTTATAGGACGTGGCGAAGACTCTGGTCATCAGTAAGGCCACTCGTGATCTGAAGAGCCGGCTGCTTCCGCCCTCGAGCTTTCAGGTGAAGATGAAGGACGATGAGCTGAAGTTGTTACTTGGATTTGTGGACTTGCTGGAGAAATGCCTTCAGCTGGATCCAGTGAGGAGGCTGAGCCCGAGGGATGCTTTGATGCACCCTTTCGTGGCGGCTTGACGAGGAGGTTTGCAGCACTGTTTCGCTGTAGTAGCATATGCATGAAATCACTCGAGTCTCGTTCAGGCCCGCGCGACCATACCTGCACATAAGATCGTTGATTCATGTCTGTGATTGATCCGCCGGAAACGTGAAAGGAATTTCGGGCGAAGAAGGTGGATATCGCAATTGCTCATTTCGATCCCAACCAATGGGAAAGGCATGTTCGCAATTGCTGTCAAGCCTACTCTGAGACATGCTCGACGTGCACGATGCCAAATACCTCGTGAAGGAGCCGAATGTCCGAAACCCATTTCGTCATGCTCGAGGATACGACCCTATACCACCTCCCCTGCGGCTCCTTCGAAACCACCTCGTTATGGTCAACCCCTCGCTTCCACCCACCCACACCTCATCCGCCCGACAGAGCTCACTCCTGGGATTCCTGCCTCCGAATATGAGGAGCGTCGTAGAAAGCTTATACAGAGTTTACCGGAAGGGAGTGTGGTGATCTGTATGGGAGGGACGGTGAGATTGATGTCGCAGGGTGACTCGAGCGGTCATATCATGTCAGTACAAGCTGACTAAGAGGACATAGCCATCTTGTAGGTGACTCAACAGCTCCGAGAAGATTGTATAGAGGGCTGAATTCGAGGCGGGATGTAGTTATAAGTTCAGGCAAGGTACGGCTTGTCAAAGCTTAGAATTCCGAGTCAGTCAGAAGCTGAATGTAGGTGTAGCGACCGACTTTTATTATCTTACTGGCTTCAACGAGCCAGACGCATCTCTTGTACTGGGTCGGTACAGGCTCATCCATCTTCTCCATACAGCGTGACTAATATCGACATCACCGGCAGAATCGAAACCTTCTAGTCCTCGAGGATACACCTACACCCTCTTCGTTCCCCCGCATGACTCGCATGAAGCGCAATGGTCCGGTCAATGTACAGGTCTCGAAGGGGCTGTCTCCATCTTTGGGGCAGACGAGGTTCTATTCCCCCTTTGTCCGGAAAATACTCTGACTGACAGAATTCAGGCGCATAGCAATACTTCCCTCTCAAAACATCTCCCCTCCCTTCTTCGCCGAGACAATGTCTACGCTAGCCTCCCGCCGTCGCCGTCCCCTTCCCTTTCATCACAGCCATTCCATCCCCCTAGTCCGAAGAAACGGTCTAGTCTCCTGAAACTCTTCACCTCGTCCACTTACACCGATTCCGCAGAGTCTAGCAGCTCAGACCCGCCTCATCTGATGATCGCAGCGGCTCTGGCAGGCGAGAAGGCGAAACCGCTCGAAAGGGAAGTACATAAGCTTCGAAGTGTGAAGAGTAGGCGGGAGGTGGGGTTGCTAAAGGTTGCGGCGGATCTGAGCGCGGAGGCACATACGAAGGTGAGTTGAACGCCAACTGAACTCAATCGGAATGCATCTGGGACTGATCAGCGAGGCTGAAGGTTATGCGCTTTGCGGAGCCAGGCAAGAGCGAAGGGATGCTTGCTGCGGAGTTTGACTATCACTGTACGATGGGAGGGGCTCAGAGGGGAGCTTATGTACCTGTGGTCGCATCAGCGTATGTTGCCCATGCAGTCCCATCAATCAGCTAAGAAAGGTGCTAGGGCAAATTCGCTGGTCATACATTATACGAACAACGATTGTATTCTCGAACCGACTGATGTCGGTCTGGTGTCGCTTTCTTGATCTCGTCATGTGCTGATCACGGCATAACAGCTCGTCCTCATCGACGCCGGTTGCGAGCGGCATATGTACGCCTCGGACATCACGCGAACCTTCCCTGCTTCCGGGACATTCTCGCCACCTCAACGTGATCTGTACGAAGCGGTTCTTACAGTGCAGAAGGACCTTATCAAGCGGTGTAAGACCGATGAGGTGAACATGATGGAGCTGCAGCGAACTTGTGCGTTCCCCGCCTCACCAGGAAAGATCGATGTTGATAAGCTCTAGGTTGCTCGTTATTGGAAGGCGAACTGCGGCAGATCGGCTTCAAGCTGGCAACTGGAGATGTTCAGCGAAGACTAGTGAGTTCTGACGTAGGGTTCCGGCTGACCGAGAGTATCCTCATTTCGTCTCGCATCACCTTGGAATGGACCTTCATGATTGTCCCGCAGTAGACCGGAGTAATCCGTGAGTCCAATTGAATTTCTCCTTTTACGTGGATGGTGTCCCGTTGACTCACGACAAGCTTGGTGGAGGGGAACGTCATCACTGTCGAACCAGGAGTATATGTCCCTCCTGATTCCACCTTCCCGAAGCATTTCCACAATCTGGGTGTGCGGATAGAGGTGAGCCAATCTTAGCTGCCAATAAGTATGAAGCTGTCGATGCTGACCATACGTGTTTTCGCTAGGACGACGTAGCGTTCACCAAGTATGGACCGCTAATCCTCTCAGCCAATGCACCGAAGGAGATCGTCGATGTGGAGGGAACTTGTCGGGGATTGCTTGTGGCATGAGCGATAGCACGAATTTCATGCATCATCTGGGCAACAACTGTGGTGAGAGGAAGGTCGCCGTCTCTGCAGTCACAAACGAATGACCATCAGCAGTCAGCTGAACCTCACGCGATCTAGATTCTATTCGGCTGTATCTGACATGGATCTATCTGCGTATCATCCAGACGACCTCGAGACCCTCCATCGAGGACCCAGTCAACCTACCCTGGACATGAATTACAGGTAGCCTCATACATCATCACTCCGAGATGCGAGTGGAAACATGAGTGTGTGAGAGCGTGAGAAGAAAAAGAACGGGAAATTGTCGATTATTGCGAGCTCCGACGATGATCGGGTCAAGGAACCACTGACGTCACGGAGAACCTTCGGTGCTGAGGGAATAATCTTCTAGATCCCGGATAGCAGGTCCCAACATACGTATATAATCCCGCTTGATCCGCTTGAATACGACTCCCAGAGCTCCCGTCTCCTAGGTTGTCATGCCAATCTCTCTCACCATCCATATCTCCAAAGACTTTTTCTTCGTTTTCCCTGGACCACAACCCCGGTTACCGGATAGATCACTTGAGGATGCGCTTGTTCGTGGGTAGGTGAAGGTACATTCTTCGGATGAGGGGATAAGGAAGGTCGGGAGGTTGAAGGTCGTTTGGTATGTGGGGACGCAAAGGCGGAACTAGAGGGAGGTGGGAGCGGGCAAGATTTGGTATAAAAGAGTGGGTATCATGGAGTTGGAGGCAAATGTCAAGGAGGTTTTGGGTGGATTGAGAAGGGCTAGACGAGGTGAGTGGTGTATCACACCGTTCAGCGGGAACGGAAAGGTTGACATGCTGATCATAGTGAAGTATACCTTTCGAGTTGATCCTCCCGGAGATAATTCCTTCCACAGTTTGTTCGCCATTTGATAAGGTCTATCAAACCTCTTCGCTTCGCTGCTCCACCCTCCACCAGAATACGCCATAGACCTCCCGAGGGATCTAGCCCTATCGCTCGGAGGGCGGAAGAACCGGCGTCCCGAGTTGTACAGCCGCGACCTGTACAAGAGGTAACTCCGCCGGAGAAGCCTTCGCGAGGAAGTTACCGGTGCGTCCAGCTTACCCCTACCTCCCGCTTGCTATCCGTCCGGATCCGCTAAGGAGACTTGGTTATTCCAGCTGCTCCGGGTCGTTGGTCGAGCTCACCTTGACGGTCTTTGGGGGTACGACAGACTGTCGACGTTGACCCAGGCATCGGACGGGAAGCGACTCCGAGGCGGGCAGTGATCTTTGGTTTAAAGCGCACGAACCGGTACCGGGGCAGATGGTGGGATGATCGTAAACGTTTGTATGCAGGTTAGCAAATTTCGCGGTGGACCCACTCATGCGGAGCTTCCTTCAGATGGTGCTCCACATGGCGGGACTCAACCGGTGATATATCGATCCAAGGGGCTAAGACTGAGCATAAGCCATAGTCAATGACAAATATACATCCTTATGAATTTATCTCGCTGTCAGGCGGGGTGGGTTTACCTCCAGTCCGAAAGTACGATCGTCACGCCATTTCAAAGAAAGGCTCTCGAGCCGCAGGCCCCTTTCCCCCTTACCGAAACGGCAGTCATCACCAAGGATGCCCAGGTACCGCTCCCAGGTACTCCTGAAACCTGACCCTATATTCCCTCGGGGGATCCGTTAACCGCATGCCGAGCTTGATTTTAGCAGATCATGGCCCTGGCCTTGACCAGCCGGGCGACGAGGTGCTCGGCTCCTTTCCTTTCAAGAGCGTTATCAGCGTCGACGACATGCTGGAACACACCGAATTCACCAATTGTACACGCAATCAAGCCAACCAAGAAGCTCCATATCGAGAGGCCGCTGTTGAGGCCAGCTTGCTGGTTCGCGTTCGTGGTTCCGACGGTCTTGAGGATTTGAGGCAGGTAGCTGTTACAAGGTTACGTCAGTCATACACATGGACGTCCGGGAGAAGCGCTCACTATGCGGTGATGGCATACCCATTCCATTGCGAGCCGAACCCGACGATGATACAGATCCAAGTGCGTTTCCTATTGCCAGGCGTCTCAACCAGCTGCCGCCAGCTGCTCGCTTGTTTCCTTGACGTCGCATCCTCCTGATCTCCGACAGCTGGAAGTTGACGAGCTCGTCGGCTTCGTCCCCGTTGACGTGATAAAGCGCAAGGATTCGACGGGCTTTACCGATGTCGCCCCTCGCGACGATATACCTGCAAGAGGATTTCCCGATATGTCTGCCGTTATGTGTTCGGGGAATAGCTCACCTAGGTGATTCGGGTGAGAAGGGCACAAGGACCATCTGGACGAGAGCGCCGATGCCCTGAATGAGAACCGGCAAGCGCCAAGACCAGTTGGACACGATCCGTAGAGGCCCTGGAAAATGATCAGAGGAGCTCTGATCAGGCAGCATCCGCAACCATACCAAACGTCGTCCAAGCCGCAAGCATCGAGCCAAGACTGAATATGGACGGAGGCAGCTCAGCTTCGACCTCGACTGATTAGGCGAGACGTACTAGTAAAGCTGATTGTAGCTACTTGAGAGTCGCATCAGCGCCAAGCCCTCAAGGCATTAGCCTTGTGAAGAGGGAGGAGATGATCTCATAGCACCAAAGAGCTGCTCACTTATTCTCCAAGATGCAGCAGGTACCTGCTGAGCGGATTGCCGGCTGGAGTCCGCCTTGAAGCCGAGCGTCGTGCGAGTAAGCTGTGTTGCTGACCTTGCTGTCTCACTGTCAAAGCCATATGCAGATGAGGGGGCTCACCGGACGAATCGCGAAACGATTGCGAAAAAAAGCCAGGCAGTTCGAGCGGGGTTGTACATAATTTAGGTAGAAGATTGAGTATTCGAGTATAACCAGAAACTGCCCGCAACGTAGAGACCGGCTTCGTGAGAGATCTTCACGTCCAGCGGGTCCGGTGGACCAGGCAGTGGAAAAGGTGTCACATTGAGAGGAGGAGTGACTCGGGCGCACTGCGAGAGCGATGTGTTCTTAGAGACATGGGCATGGAAAGCGCTCGTCAAGAAGTTAGTAGGAGTACGCCATCGGAATGCTAAGCGCTTCGTCACCGCGCTCGCCATCGCCTCGTCTTCCCTCCCCATCCTGACGACTGCCTTCGAACCACTCGATGCGAGTTTGTAGCGCTCGATTCGATTCGCACATCGACAGGCAGTATTCTTGAGCGCTTGTGTTTGGCAAGTCGACCTGAGCCGGGGCACAGTTCCACTTCACCTCCTTCACCCGACCGCTCGGCGTCTACTTCGTCTTGATGCTCCGCTTGTCGACATGTCAAGGAAGCAGGAGGTAGCGCGAAATCGAGAAGACAGTGATCGCGGGACGTTCGTAGGCAACCTCGCTTCTGGTGCACTGGTAAAGGTTGCTCGCGATGAAGAGACTGTCTGACAAGCTTGGGGATGGGTGCAGCTTGCTGTATCGGGCCGCGATGGTCAGCTAGCGCGAACCTCCGCGATCAATGTACTACCAGTGAACCATGTTAGCAGAATAAACCCTTTGCATATCATCGACGTAGGAGTGTCACTCTTCTTGCTGTCATTACTTCAATCTAGCTGAAAACCCGTCAGCATCGTGAAACATCAATCGCCACGAAAGATTTCTACCCACCATACGTCATATCCCACCCACCATGCGTAAACTCCCATCCATCATAAGTGAACACCCATCCTTCATACTTGAACTCCCATCCTTCATACGTGAACTCTCAACCATCATATGTGGGCTCCGCCCACCACGCCTGAAACCATCCGAGATATATCGAGTTTGCTTCGCGAGTCAAATGAACACAGGTATCGGTCTGAAAATATGGTTTTCTGAAAATATGGTTTCGCTGTGAACTAATATGCGCCGGGAGTGAAGTGAATACACCGATGTGGAACGGATAGATCGGGTTTGGGAAGAGTAGATCGGGTTTGGGATGAATAACTTACAGTAGCATTCGAGCGGAAGCAAATCGAGCGGCGAAAACCCTATGCTTGAGCGATGGGAAAAGTGAGCGCGCACCTGTTTCCTGAAGCGGACCTGGGTGATACAAGGCGCTCTCGACGATACTCGGCCAGTCGTCCCCGTATCGCTGGGAGCATCGAACAATTCCTGGTCTTTTGCTCCTGGTCGTGCTGAGGGTATCGGCTCATGGGCTGGTACAGGCGGAGATGGGTCAAAAGACATAAGGCTTCGAGCGCTCAATATGGGTCGACCCGCCAAAAGGCCGGCGCCAAGGGCGACAAGCAGATAGTAGTGCAGGAAGATCCGCCGTGTTCCAAGGCTGAGGTGAGGGATGAAAGCTGACAAGAAGATCGATGAGGTGAGAATGTGCATCTGTATGATCCCAGTCAGATGCGCTCTCCGCGATACCTGGACAATCAACCCACGGGAACGAAGTCGACCTTCGGCTTCGCATCTTCCTGAGACGTCGCGCAGGCCGCCATCAAAGTAGTCAAGACAGCCAATTCCTTGAGCTTTACCTCCACGACGCCAGAGTTATCGCTCATATCCCGGGTCCGTGGGGTGCCAGCCCTCGGCGAGTCTCTGCAGCGCCTCAGCGCGTTCTTTCGTCAAACATTGCTGGAAAGTTGCGCCGACGCCGACGTTCGGTCGAAAGAAGGAGGCCCGTCGGCGGGATCGACCGTAAAGTCCGAGTAGATCTGCAGAGCGGATCTGCCCTGTCCGCGGGAGCTTGGCCCAGCCATTGACTCCTTGACACTTGACCGTTCGGTGGAGCACCGTTGCCGATACCATCCTCAGAACCGAGGGACTGCCGATATGCGGCTCCGTCAAGAAAAGCGCATTCGAACCAGTCCGATGCGCAGCGGTTTGCGCCAAGCTGGATTTGCTATCAGCGGAATCGCTGTGATGCTGGTAGGCTCAACGTTAATACTGACCCTTCGGCTAGCACCACACGCCCCAAATTCAAGCCCGAAGCCGACGTGGAACATCGGGTGCTGGAAGCCAGACATGAGTCGTGGCGGCATACAGTAAGTGCTGGAGGGTTCCCGTTGATCCGATCGACATTCTGGCAGGCAGTGGCAGCAACGGCTTTCAAGGACGTATCATAGATAGAGCCGTACTGCTCCCAGGGCTAAACACGTATTGCCGAAGAGATTCGGTGGGTCCGAGGCGATCAATCTTGTCGTGAAAGAATGCGAGATATCAAGAATAGCATCTTGACGCGAATGACGCGAAAGCATGTGAGCTGAGTACACAACGATTTGTGGAGTATGATTTGAGTGACCCATGCAAGACACCAAGATATTCCGGCGACGTCCAGTTTCCCTTCATGATCTTTTGGGGCACCATACTGAGATCCTCCGTGCGGTCGCTACCCGCAGGATCGAGCGAGACGTGTCGGCTTGAGTCGATCATCCAGGAGTCTTGGAAAGTTCTGCATTGGCTCCAGACTGAAGCGGGACAGGATGGAGTGCGCGACATGGTTATGCGCGTCTACAGCGAAGGACGTCCTCAATCCATCTCATGTTCGAAGGTGAAATATGGACAGGTTGACGCACATCGCTTTCTCTCCAGACAATCGCATCACCAGTGGTTCTCTTCGATGATCTTTGACACCGTCACCTGAGCTCTGGAATCTGTGCCAGTGAGAGAGAAGAGCGTGGACGGCCCCGCCGTCGAGGCTAGAAACGAGTGAGCGATAGTGGGTACCGGGTCGTACATGATATTAGGTGGAGAAGGAACCAAAAATGATGCGTCTTTGCAATATGTGGCGATGGTGCCGTTGGCATTGAGGGAAGACAGGAGTCCTCGCACCGCATGGTCGTTCACCCCTATCTTGACGATTTCAGCGATGAGATTGTGAGGATCTGTTTGTGCCGGGAGATCTAGCGATCTCCCTATCACCGGGCCGCCTGCTATCACGTGGTTTAAGTCTGCGTTTGTGAAGCGCCGAAGACGTGATCGGCGGAAAGTGAGTGGAGGGGAGAAACAGAAGCGTCATGTCCATGAATTCGCCTTGTCATCTCTTCTCTGTCTGGTTCGAATCCGTTCCCATCCCCCTTCCCCCTCTTGGACCTAAGTTGGTCAAAATGGCATCAAGAAAAGTCTCGGAACCGACGTACGTCGCCGAACCTCCTTCAGAAAAGCGCAATTACGATCGGGAAGACCTGTCCGCCCAAGAGGCGGATGGTCATGAGTTTGGGTTGCCAACGCCGGGGAGGTACCAGGTGGAGGATGAGGAGACGCATCGGAGTCTGAAGGGGAGGCAGATCAGTATGATTGCCATCGGGGGAGCCATCGGTGGGCCTTATCGATCTCGTATCAACAAGAAGAATCCATTGCTGAAGCTATCGGAGTATAGGCACGGGATTGGTCATTGGCTCGGGGAGCTCGCTGGCGAGATCAGGTCCGGCCAGCTTATTCATCAGCTACGTCATCATGGGCATCGTGTAAAGACATCCCACTAGCTGGTTGGATTGAGCTGAACAGATATACGCAGCTGTTTCAGCGTCCTCCTCTCCCTCGGCGAGATGTCGACCCGCTTCCCGAGCAAACGTGGTTTCGCAGGTCACGCCACGCGTTGCGTCGACCCCGCTTTCGGGTTCGCCACGGCGCTGGTGTATCTCTGCAAGTACCTGATCACCTCGCCTAACCAGATCGTCGCGGGAAGTCTGGTCATTCGGTACTGGAATCAGAAGATCAATGGTGCGGTTTGGGTCACCGTGTTCATCGTTTTTGTGGTCTGCATCAATTTCTTGGGGATCAATTGGTTTGGCGAGATCGAGTGAGTTGTCGCGAAATCATGCTTATAGGATCCGGTTCCTCATTATGAGCTGACGCTTGACCCAGGTTCTGGTTCTCCTTCCTCAAAATTATCACCCTCGTCGGCCTCCTCCTGCTGGGGCTTATCATCGATCTTGGCGGCGTACCAGGCCAAAATCGAATCGGTTTCGCCTATTGGAAGCACGGCCTGGCGTTTTTGCCGTACAAGGGAAACGGGAGCTTGGGCAAGTTCTTGGCGTTTGTCAACGCGCTGGTCTTGGCGCTCTACGCGTATATCGGGACGGAGCTTGTCGGGGTGACGGTCGGGGAGGCGAAGGTAAGTCAATCAGCTTCAGTCGTCCAGCGTGGCGTTATCGAATCTCGACTCCTGTAGCATTGCACCGGCTGCATATGGATTGCTGACGATCGCAGAACCCCCGCAAAACCATACCCGCGGCGATCCGAAAGACCTTCTACCGCATCCTCTTCTTTTACATCTTCGGCGTCCTGATCATCGGGATGACGGTCAAGGCGACCTCTCAACAACTTGCGCAGGCGGCGAAAGTAGGCACGGCGGGAGGAGCTTCAGCAAGCCCGTTCGTAGTGGCTATCGAGGCGGCGGGTATCAGGGTTTTGCCGCAGATCATCAATGCTGCGTGAGTCCACCGTGTGAACTCGGCCTCCACTGCCCATTTGATTTCCCTTACCGCCACTCCATCTCTAACATCCTCTCCTCCCCCCGCGCTTCGAGCTCCTTCCCCCTTTCTGGCGTCCCACCCCTCCTCGCGGGCCCCTCCAATCTTTCCCACCCAATTCACCGCTGACCCGCTTTCGCCAGGATCCTCCTCTTCACCCTCTCCGCGGCCAACTCCGACCAATACGTCGCCACCCGCACCTTGTACGGCATGGCGAAAGACGGCAACGCCCCCCGTATCTTCACTCGGTGCAACAGCCGCGGCGTCCCGTGGGTCGCCTTCTGCTTCACCGGGTGCTTCATGGGCCTGGCCTACCTCGTCTCGGACAAATCGGCATTGACCATCTTCAACTACCTCGTCTCGACCGTCACCATCTTTGGGAGCTTGACGTGGATCAGCATACTGTCGACCCATGTGGCTTTCATGAGGGGGATGAAGGCGCAGGGATTGAGTCGGCATGACCTGCCGTACAAAGCAGTGAGGACTCCCTTGGTCCGGCACATTGTCGGGAAGCAGTGGCTGATGAGCGTGTAGCCGTTCCAACCATGGCTGACTTACATCTCGCTCTTTGTCATCTGCTTGCTGAGCTTCTTCAAGGGGTTCGACTCGTTCATGCCGTTCAGCGCGGCTTCGTGAGCATCGGCTATCCGGATGTGCATTCGGACTAACTAACGGGCAGTTTCATCACGTCCTATATCGGTATACCCGTATACGTTATTGGATATGTTGCTTACAAAGGTACGTGACAAGCCTCAGCCGCTTTCCCACCTTGCCTCGCCTGGTCCGCTCGGTCCTGACGATTTGAGCTGATCGGAACTATCAGTCGTCCGGCGGACGAGATACGTTCCTATACTCGAGATGGACCTCTCGACCGGCAGTCGGGAGTTTGCAGATATCGACGAGAGAGATGAGGTGGAGGACGCGAAGTACCGCGCATTGAGCTGGAGTCGGAAGATATGGTGGTACATCAAGAACTGGTAGATGATGTATATCTCCCCATCGATTTGCCTAATGTCGAGATCGACTCCGGCGCAAGGAGCCAAGGATCGATTAACGCTGCACAGTCCCCTACGGGCCCTCTGCGGCCAGAGCAAAGCGTTCATCTCATCTAGCCAGGTTTCATCTTTCCGAACCCGCGCCGTCCTCCCCCCCAACCCCCCCTTTTCTCTGCCGCACTACAAACCCTTCCAGCACGCTCTCGACACTCCCCTCCGCCCCCACGACCAACCTCCCCAATACCTGGTCCCACACCTTCCCAACCATCTCCGCTTGCGCTCTCGTGGTCCCGCTCCCATCCCTGATACTCTGCACCCAGCCTCAGCCCCTCCCGATGACCGACGACATGCGCCAAGATCGGGCTCATGAACGGGGGTCGCCGACGCTCCAAGCTAGATCCCCGCACCGCCCGTTTGTGTCACACAGCGCGAGGTCGCATCGAGTCAGGTTCGTCCAGGTCACGCTGTTCCGATACGGTGACTCAGATCGAGCGGCAGCAATCATCGCGTCCGGCAGAGGTGCGCCGCCTCCTCCAGGTGTTCCGGACATAATCGCTCAGGCCGGAGACGTAGCGCCGGGCATTCGTCAGGGTCTCTGGATCCCGCGAGCACGTCTCGGGTTCGCGTGATCATGTTCCAGAGGTCGGCCGAGGGGAAGATGTCGGCGATTATCATAGGCATGGAAGTCGTGTAGTTCCCCGAGAATAGGGGAGCTTGCGGGCCCGCCGCTTGGCGCTCGCTTCGAGCCGTGGTGGCCATGATCGTCTCCGACGGTCGATTGGCGACATGCCAAAGGTTGACCAGGTAGAAGGTGGTCTAGTGTCGGGTTGAGGGTCTGTATTTTATGCATGAGCCCGAACGGGTTTGAGCTGATTCGATTGGAGAGAGGTCGAGGTGAGGATGATAGCGTCCGGTACGTCGAGCGGAGAAGGCTTGCCCGGCCAATAGGGATCCGGCGCTTTCGGCGTGCCCGACTTTGTGGGAGGTGAGGGTGGTGGCGGGTCGAGGGGGACGAGATCCTCGAAATGAGGTTCGAGCCTAGTGGATCGCGCTGGAGGTAGGTGAGAGCGGGACAAGGCGCGAAGAGCAGTTCGAGAAGCTTGAGCAGTCCCAGTCCATCCGACGGAACGTGATTGATCCCGAGCGTCACCTATGTCTGACCTACGACCGAGTAGCTGAGTAGATCAACACGAATGGAAGGATCACTGAAGATGTCGATGGCTTCGGCTCGATGGAGGGTGTCGGCGAGTACGCTTCCAACCTTATCATCGTCTTTCCACAAGGTACGGCAGTTGAACAGTTGTCTCTTGCCTCGATGGACGAGGCCAACGTGGTCCGACGGGTCGAGTCGACGACCGAGAATGAGGTAGACCTCCTGCAGCTCATTGAGTCGTGACGAGAAGACTTTGGGCAGTGATGGATCAAGCGGACCAGGGAAGGCGAGGACGGCTGCGCACCGTCGCGGGTAGCCGGCTCGGACGGAGGCCGACATGACGCTGTTCGCACTTCCCGACTGTGTACGGTCAGGACTGGCAAGATATGGTGCAGGACGAGACTCGCTTTTCGGATCCATGGCGATTGACCGTGATTCGATATCAAGGAGGGAAGAGCCCCGGAGTAACGCAAGCAGTAACTTATGACTTTCTTTTCTCGGGGTCTCAGGCTGTATCCATGGCATCGCCTGGAGCATATCTGCCAAATCTGTGATTGCAGATCTGTCCCACCTCGTGATGAGGTCGACAACCGTGATTCGATGACATGGGTCTGTTCATGCGTAGTCATTTGCTATCTAGACATCCCTCTCACCAAGACGAGTCCGATTTACACCAGCATCATTCTCCGAGCGCTCCCCAACGAGTTATGAGACGATCCAGGTGACCATAGCAAAGGACGATTTGACCATTCCCCTTCCAGATAAACTTCCGTTGCAACTGCCAGCCGTCGCTTCACCAAACCGAATGCTGATTGGGTTCAAACCCCGCCACCTCATTCACAGGCAACAGCAACCCGTTCGTCCTCTTCCTCTTCTCCTCTCATCAAAACCTGTCAACATCGCCCTCATCCAACCCCTTCGCTTTCGCGGTAGCAAACATCCGCTCGAGCTCCCCCGGGACTCGATTGAGCTTGCAAGCCCCAATGTGACGCTGGCTCACGTGCATGCAGCGTCCAGGCTCTCTCGCTCTCGGCTAGGAGATACCCCTTGAGATTGCCAGATCCCGCTTGCACGCCATACTTACGTTTCTCGACGATCAATCTCTCCTTGCGTCCCTTCAAAATACCATCGATCGCTTCGAAGATCGCGCTCGTTCGATCTTTCTCAGCAGAGTTGACTCGGGATCGCCACGCTTCTGTTCGCAGGTATAACGGTTCTGCTACCTCTCAATTTCCGCTCTCACGGACCATTCCTTCTCTCTTGTCAAACGGGGATCTGGACCCCTGATCGAGCGGTCCTCCTCGGTGACGGTCCCTCAATCGCTCAACTTGACCACTCCTCGATTTCGTATCTTGTTTTGACATCAAGAACAAGGCGGAGTCCTAGCTGGCAGGGTATGTCAACTACAGCTACTCCGACGCCCAGTATTCGGAAGCGCCTCAGACTTATTAGCACCTGGCCGAGCTCTTCGGCGTTCTCCCAAACACCACGTCAGTCACTCGCTACCCTCCCCGTTTCTGTTCCTTGACTATTCCATTGTTCAAAAATTCGCTCGCTGGATTCAATGGGCGGATTCAATGGGCTCTTCGAAGACCTCCTTGGTTTCAGCGGAAGGGGAATGAGTGGTATCTTTACTGTCATCATGCTTCAGTCTGCCTAGTGACGCGTTTCCATGAGTATGCCCCCCCCCCCCCCCTTTATGGATCGAGACCGCAATGCGGAGTGTAAGCTCACATATTGGTTCCCAAACCTGTCTGTCCGTGGTCCTCGATCCTTTGACGGGGTGATGCGATGTGAACCGGAATCTGAGACCAAGCGGAACTATCACCCCCTTCGACTTCCTCGTGTAAAGGGATGCCTAGTGACTTGGCGCGGACCCCCGGAAGGGACAGGGGGGGCGGGGGAACTGGTCTATTGGACCATGGGGGGTCCATGTCTCCCGTCCGGATACGGATGCCACCATCGGACATGGATCCCCCTCAAAACCCGGACACCGACGAATTACATGTCCAGACACGGAGCCAGGTCCTTGCCCGTGTGTGAACTTGGATGGCAAAACATCAGACCATCTCAGCTCGTCGTCTTGACGAACATCGGACTGGTATCTTCATTATGCTGCGGGTTCGAAACGTTCCCCACTTGCAACAAGCCTATCCAAAAACGCCTGCGGAGCGTGAAGACGGCTTTTGGCATGAAATGGTCATAGCCCCGAAGGAACGATAACGTCCATCTCGCCGATGCAGGCTATTTTGAGATAGCTCACAGCTAAGTCATGCCTTTGATGTTTGAGTCGAAATTTCCGGACATGTCACCGCAATACAACAGTGCAGAATGACTGTCACGATGGACTCTGTGAAGCCAGTGATCGACTTCGATGGATTCGGCGACGGGACTTCGGCCGTGTGTATGCGTTCATCTCACAATAATGCCCAGGTCAAGGCCTATTTTACTGCCCTGCTAGTTGGTGAGACCCTGCTGCTTACCGTCTTTACAGTTCTTGACCTGCTCCTGTTCTTTTTTTTTTGTTGAAGCCGCCCTTGTACCCCTATTCCTAATCGTCGGTATTTGGTGTGACACCGGATTGGGAGGAGACGTATGACATGGGTGAGTCTACATATCCAATCGTATTGCATATCAATAGGTTTGTAATCCACTGATTCCTGCTCAGGCTTTAGCGAAACCCACTTGGCCAATGTATGGCTTCTCGACGGCACCTTCCCGGTCTCCCCAATTTCTTCGAGGATCACCTCAGTCAAGGCTCGCACATCGTGAGTCTACTGTCTCGGATCATATCCTCGGCGACCTCCCGCTGCAAGGCAAAGACGCGTGATCCATAAGTTGAACACGGCTGTAGACCTGGGTGGGCCGTGGAGCGAGTTGGAAAAGGGGGACAAAGGACGGCTCAAGCCGCATAGCGTACGTCGACTTCCACCGTCTCCCTACAATACAACGGTTCGACGTATTGTCCTGACCCGAGCTGTAGGATTTTGACACCAGTACTTTCTGTACTTTCTTATTCCAAGAAGAAGGGGGCGGGGGGCTTGAGATTGGACTTATCCTCGGCCATATCACGCAAGGCGGATGCAGGGACCCTGAGCAGACTTGCTGCTGACAATGACCAACAAAGACGCTGTTTCCGAAAACGTGTTGATGAAAAGAGGAGAATTCAATATCTCAGAGCGGGGACTGATATTCAAGACCAGTGGACTTACAACAAGCTGATCACTGCAGAGAGATCCATGGAAGAGAGCTGTTCAATCTGACTTATGTGAACCGCAGTGCGCATAGTACAAGAAGGAAGGAGTTGGAGAGCAAGATGAAGGAGAACAAGAAGAGATGAGCAGCTTGGGGGCAGAGATCAGGAGATAGGGAACGCAAAGGTCGTCTTATGAATGAGAAGGTTCTTGAGGTACTTTGCTTAAAAGAGCGATGTGATGAGTGCGATGTCCTGATTGAGGCTTCTGCAAAGAGGCTGGCAACAAAACTGAGGTCTGACATATTGGTACTGCTGCATTCTTAGAGAGAAGGATAAGGAGTTGGCCTGAAGTTGTAGAGATGGCATTGCTCCGCTTTGAGCAATCATACGCTTCGTGAAGCTTCTCAATGATGAGGCTAAGCGGCAGAGAAGCAGACAGTATGGGCGGTGGTATGAGGGAGCAGACCAACCAGATTGGAATTATGAAAAAGAGATAATGTATCATGCGGAAGTTAACCTGATGAGAGTGAATGATACGCTTTGTAACTAGCTTCGAATTCCTTCCTTTCAGTTTTTGCGTCTAACGGGTACCACATCTACGGAAGTCGCGCTGAACGGCATCGGATCTACAAGATATACCTGAAAGCCGGACCGTCATTCTCATCCCCTACCAACTTTTCTCTCGAGCTCGCGGCGCTGTTCACACTTCCAGCAACGCCATCTCCAGCCGTCCTGACGCCATACTTCGCGTCGAGCTTCCGGTTCTCCCACACGAGCAACGTCCGCAGTCCAATCGCCAAACAAGCATTGAAGATCAAGAAAGCAGCGCAAATCCATTGGCCTTTCCTGTACAGTGGCGCCTCGTGCGCGGGGTACAACCTCGTCCCGAGTAACGGCGAGCATTGACCAATCATATTCAATATGACGATACCTGCACCTCGTTTCGAGTCCGAACCTTGATTGTTGAGGCACCAAGGTAAGACGTTGATGATCGCAGGGAACACTCCGGCTGCTGCGAGAAACACCCCTATGTAACGCGCTCCAACGGCGTGCGTCGTGGCCAAGATGATGTAGCCGATAGCACCGATCAGACTGACCACGGTGATGACGATACCGCGTTGTTGGGTTTTATCGGAAATGTAGGTGGAAAGGATGACCATGATGAATGCAAGGAAGTAGGGTGGAGCGGTGAGGCCCTGGGCGTTGGAAGGGGTGAAACCAAATTGTGCGATTATGGTGGGAAGGTATACCGGAAGGGAGGAGAAACCGATGTTGGTGCAGAAGTACATGAGAGCGGTGAGGAGATTCTGTGAGGTCATACCTATTAGCCTTTCGTTGATGAGGGATGTTCAGTTGGAATTTCACTTACTTTTGGATCGATGACAGAGATGAATACGTCTTTCCAAACGATATTGCCGAGCCTCATTGGCAGATCTTCCCCAACCTGCCTTACACCACGAGCCAGTGAGACTTCCTTCTCCTCATCACTCAAGAACCTCGCCTTGGTGGGTGTATCAGGCAAGAACCAGAACGCGACGGCTGACATGACGACCGTGGGTAGACCCTCAACGAGGAAGAGGACCCGCCAGCTGGGAATACCCGGATGTCCGTGGGTGATACCGTAAGCGAGCGCTCCAGCAAAACAAGCGGCGAGCGGTGCGGCGGAGAGGAAGAGGCCGATACGCAGGCCGAGCTCGTGGCGGAGGTAGAAGAAGGAGAGGTAGTATGGGACACCTGGGCCGAAGCCTGCTTCAAACGCGCCGAGGAGGAAGCGGAGGGCCTAGCATGTCGCAATTTAGTCGATTCATTTACTCGCTCAGACGTGGAAGCAACATACCATCATTCCCGACCAACTCTTCACCCCAGCTTGAGAACTCGATACGACTCCCCAGCCGAATACGGCGAAAGCGGCCCAAATATGAGGTGGGAATGCCTTCCAGAGAAGAGTGAGTGGTTCGAAAACGATGTAAGCGATGTAAAAGATGGTGAGGAGCCATTGATAATCCCCGGAAGGGAGGTGAAGGTCTCGCTGCATGCCAGCCGTCTCTGCGTTCCTGCAATCCAAAACTTAGCCCAAGTATTCGACGTAGCTGGAGAGGAGAACGGTGACGGACCCAACATTCGAGCGGTCGAGATAGCTTAAGAGATCTGATCTCAGCGTCAGTTCCTCTAATAGGAGTGACGGAATGGACGAACAAAGCGCAAAGACAAGCGGGACAAGGTTACGGTCAAGCTTGCTGACAACCTTTCGTTCGAGTGCAGCATCATCAGTTCCGCCGACCTCGACGTCTTGCTGTGGCCTCGCCGCTTCCCTGTTTGAATTTCGGGCGAGCTGAAGATTTGTTGGTATGCTTTGCTTGAATATTTTGGGCTCGAGCATCGGTGCGAACGTGAACGAAAGCGAAGAGAAAGGAAAAGAAAAAGGCAGATTGGCCCCAAAATAACGCATAGTCCCGGGCATATCGGTCATCATGGTGATTCTAGATGAGGAAGATGTGGATGGAGAGGGGTTTCTGCGTATTGGACTGTAATGCCAGTCCATAAAACCTCGTCGTACCAAGTCATACTCCATCACGTGACGACAAGGACGAGGACGAGGACAAGGAGGAGAATGTCATGGAGGACGAGATCGGTTCAGTACCGGCTGGTATGTCCAGGGCATTCACCGTGCCGAGGCATACGACCCGTGAGGTCGATGGGAAGCAAGTACGTCATCAGGAAGGTAGGGAACCTTTGAAGGAGAGAGTTGAGAGACATCGGAGGGAGACGGGAGGGATGTGTATCTGTTTCTCGGCGGAAGAAATGGTGGTGAAATTGGTAGAGAGTGGTGATCAAGGGTTGGAGAGTTCTTGGGTTCAAGGCGACTGTGTGATGTCGTAAGATTTCACTTATTTTTGGGCAATGAGGAGAGTGAAGTATCTTTTTGGCATTCTCGGTACGGAGCTGAGCCAGGAGGTACATTTCCTTCTTCCAGCTGCACACAGTTAAATGGCAACAAAAGGCATCTACAGTTAGTCATGTTACTTAGACGTACTGTACAAGGAACGTGCGACGCCACTTCACGCTGATCGGAGCTGGCCGACACCGAAGAAATCTCGTCAGGTCCCCCGACCCGATGCACGTTTCTATGTGGTCAAAATGGTCCATTCGAGGTTGTATGACAAGAAACGTTCTCCATGTGCTCACTCTAACCGGCGAAAACCGCAGGGCCTTCTGCTTCTCGAGAAAAGAAAGAAAAAGTTTGAAAGAAAGCTTCTTCCTGGGCTCAGCTTATTCCTTCTCGTCTCCTTCTGCTTCGTCAGCCTGAACCAAGATGTCGACAAAAGCAGAGCTCGCTCAGTCCCCATTTGACGAGAAGACCTACACCGATGGGAACTACGCCCTTGAGAGTGACCCCAATGATCCAGCTGTACCTGATCAAGAGATTCTTGAAGCTGGAGATGCACCCCTTGGGAAAGTCACCGGTGCGTCCAGCTTACCCCTACCTTCCGCTTGGTCATCCGTCCGGATCCGCTAATGAGACTTGGTCATTCCAACAGCCAAGGCGAGCGACTATTTCACCTTGCTTGCGAGTGGATTTGCTCTAGTATCAGATGGGTATCAGAACAGCTTATCAACGGTCTTCAACGCCATCTTCGTCCGTCACATTCCTGCTCAAGTTCCAAATTGACTCAAACCTCCCTGGATAGAAAATCTTATACCCGGTTTACTACACCTCGACTGTCTCTACTCGAGTCAGCAATGCCCTCCTCGTAGGAGGTAAGGCCT
>JAABUH010000168.1_pt1 | contig 99381 bp, 93 predicted proteins | sample 5559121 | NCBI WGS metagenome assembly JAABUH01 (sample SAMN10711871, study PRJNA513364) | rock metagenome | isolation source: Antarctica rocks | place: Antarctica: Victoria Land, Battleship Promontory nord | collected 2015-12-28
CGCCTGTAGGCGCCCCCGGTTCTTCGGTTGCTGAAAGAAAATTCGACGGACCGTACTACTTCGGGCGGGACCGGCTCCCGACCGGCTCATCGATTGGTGTCTGGCTGAAACTTGCCAGGTGGTCCAGCAGGCCGCCCTAGCGGCCAGCCACCTCCAGGGTCCCAAAACGTTGATCGCTCAGTTGGACCACCTCCTTTCTCTGGTGACGCCAGAATACACACTGGAGGCGCTCCCACGCCAGCAATACGGTCCCTGCAAGGCGACGCCTGGCTCAGGAGGGAGGATCTGGCTCCACTACGCCCAGGGCTTCCAGGTAGGTCATCTGCACCTCCAGGACGGCATGCACCTGAGCGGCGGTGTAGGACCGTCCCGAGGCTCCTGCCCGGTCCAGCACCCAGGCCACTGCCTCAGCGCCAGCTACGACCACTGGCCCACCGCTGTGAGGCGAATGCCCGTTGCCCGACGTCTCCCTGGACCTGAAGTAGTCCAGGTTCCATCCCATTATCCGGCGGATGTCCCCCGGATTGAGCTGGCCTCCCACCTGGCCCGGGAGGTGGCGAAGGGCCCAGGTGACGGCATCGTCAAGATCCCCGGCTGACCCGGCGCGAGCCGGACCAGGGACCCCCTCGTTGCTCGCAGCCGGAGGTGCGGTACGGCCAGTAGGGCTGATCCGGCCGCCAACAACCGACGACTCTGCTCCCGACGACTCTGCTCCCGACGGCCTGGCCAACCCGCGGCGCCGAGCGACTACTACCGACACCGCCGCCACTACCATTCCCGCCACCGCGGCTGCCGCCGCCACCGTGCCTGCAGCCATTGGTCTCATGCTATGCGCCAGCGCTCGGGCGCCATTCCCCGCTAACTTGGGTCAATGGCTCCTGGATCTGTGCACTACGAGGACGAGCGCTGCGAGATTCACCGACTGGTCGTTGGTCCGCTGGACAACAATGTCTACGTCCTGCGGTGCAAGCAGACGGGTGGCGCCATCTTGCTCGACGCGGCCAACGAGCACGAGAAGCTGCTGGATCTCTGCCAGCGGCTCAATGTGGACAAGGTGCTGGAGACCCACGGCCACTGGGACCACATCCAGGCGGTCCCGGCCGTGCGTGACGCCGGCATCGAGGTAGGGGTAACGGCGGCCGACGCCGCCATGCTGCCTTCCTACGACTTCGTGCTGGAGGACGACACCGTCGTCGAGGTGGGACGGCTACGGTTGCGCACCATTCTCACGCCCGGCCACACTCCCGGCTCGATGTGCTTCTTGCTGGAGGGATCGCCGGTGCTGTTCAGTGGAGACACCCTCTTCCCCGGTGGCCCCGGCAACACCAGGACGCCCGAGGGTGACTTCCCGGCCATCATCGACTCGATCGAGAACCGCCTCTTCGCCGCCCTCGGGTCCGACACCCTGGTCCTGCCCGGCCACGGCGACGACACCACCATCGGCGCCGAGCAACCGCATCTCCAGGAGTGGCTCGACCGCGGCTGGTAGGCCCATGCAGAGCAGAATGAGCATTTTTCCGTTGCCCCTGCGGAGCAGTGCGTGTTTCTACTACGGCCGTAGTGCTAATAGACTGGGGGCATGACTACGGCTGCCCCTCCCCTTTTCGAGGTCCAGGACCTCCACGTGGCAGTGGAGGGCACCGAGATCCTCCGAGGGGTCGACCTGGTCGTCCAAGCCGGGCAGGTGCACGCCCTCATGGGGCCCAATGGTTCGGGCAAGACCACCCTGGCCAACACCTTGCTGGGCCACCCCGGCTACGACGTGACCTCCGGGAAGATCCTGTTCAGGGGGGAGGACATCACGGCGTGGCCGACAGACGTGAGGGCCAAGGCGGGTATTTTTCTCGCGTTCCAGTACCCCGAGGAAATCCCCGGCGTCCCGGTCGCCCAGTTCCTGCGACAGGCGCTGTCGGCTCGCAAGGGCATGGACCTGTCCGTGCTCGAGCTGCGGGTGTCGATCATGGAATGGATGGAGCGCCTCGACATGGACCCCTCCTTTGGCGACCGCTACCTCAACGAGGGGTTCTCGGGGGGCGAGAAGAAGCGCAACGAGGTCCTCCAGATGGCCATCCTGGAGCCCGACCTGGCGGTCCTGGACGAGACCGACTCGGGCCTGGATATCGATGCCCTGCGGGTGGTGGCCCGGGGGGTGGAGGCGGTCAAGGCCACTCGCCCCGAGCTGGCTGTGGTCCTCATCACTCACTACCAGCGCATCCTGGACGAGCTGACTCCCGACCGTATACACGTCCTGGTGGACGGTCGCATCGTCGACAGCGGTGGCCCGGACCTGGCCCATCGCCTGGAGAAGGAAGGCTACGAGGCATGGCGAAGGTGAGGACATGGCGAAGGTGATCGACACGCCCGCCATCGGGCTCGACGTCGAGAGGGTGAAGAAGGACTTCCCCATCCTGGACTGCCCGACTCACGGGCGCCGGCTGGTGTTCCTCGACTCGGCCTCGTCGGCCCAACGACCTCGGGCGGTACTGGAGGCCATGGACCACTACTACGAGACCACCCACGCCAACGTCCACCGGGGCGTGTACGCCATCGCCGAGGAAGCGACTCGCCTGTACGAGGGTTCCCGGCTCAAGGTGGGCAGGTTTATCGGAGCCCCGCGCCCCAGCCGAGAGATCGTCTTCACCAAGAACGCCACCGAGGCCATCAACCTGGTGGCCCACGGCTGGGGCCGGCGCTTTCTGCAGGCGGGGGACGTGGTGGTGCTGTCCGAGATGGAGCACCATGCCAACCTGGTGCCCTGGCTGATGCTGGCCGAGGAGCGCGGCATCGAGCTGCGGTACCTCCCGGTAACCGACGACGGCCAGCTGGTGCTGGACCACCTGGAGCAGGTGGTGGAAGGGGCCCGACTGGTCAGCCTCACCCTCGTGTCCAATGTGCTGGGAACCATCAACCCATTGCCGGGCATCGCCGAGGTGGCTCACGCCGCCGGAGCGCTGGTGCTGGCCGACGGCTCGCAGTTCGTGCCCCACCTTCCGACCGATGTGAGCAGCCTGGGCTGTGACTTCCTGGCCTTCACCGGGCACAAGATGCTGGGCCCGACGGGGATCGGCGTGCTGTGGGCCAGGTCCGAGCTGCTGGAGGCCATGGCTCCGTTCCTCGGCGGCGGTTCGATGATCTCCGACGTGCGCCTCGACGGTTTCCTGCCCAACCAGGTGCCGTGGAAGTTCGAGGCCGGGACTCCCCCCATCGCCGAGGCGGTGGGACTGGGGGCCGCGGTCGACTACCTGGTAACCCTGGGCATGGACCAGGTGCGGGCCCACGAGCGAGAGCTGACCGCCTATGCCCTGGATTCTCTCGGTGATCGCTATGGTGACGACCTGATCATCCACGGGCCGGCCGACCCTGGCGCCCGGGGGGGCGTGCTCTCGATGGTCTACAAGGGTGTACATGCCCACGATCTGGCCCAGGTGCTGGACCAGGCAGGCGTGTGCGTTCGACCAGGGCACCACTGCGCCAAGCCGCTCATGCGGCGCCTGGGCGTGCCTGCCACCGCCCGGGCCTCGTTCTACCTCTACAACGACGCCGCCGACGTCGACGCCCTGGCCGACGCCCTGGCCGACGCCGACGCCTTCTTCGCCTGACACCAACCGCCTGAAACCAGGAGACCCATGGCCGGACTCGAAGACCTTTACCGGGAGATCATCCTCGACCACTACCGCAACCCCCGCAACCGGGGAGAGCTGGCGTCGCCTCCCGCCCGGCGGGTCGAGGGCTTCAACCCCTTGTGCGGGGACGAGATCGTGGTCTACCTGGATCTGGACAGCGAGCGGGTGCTCGACGTCAAGCTGGCCGGCCAGGGATGCTCGATCAGCCAATCCTCGGCCTCCATGATGTCGGCGGCCGTCAAGGGCCGAACCACCGGCGAGGCCCGGGCGCTCATCCGGGCCTTCAAGTCCATGATGTCCATCCACGAGGCTCACCTCGATGGGGAAGAAGGCGAGGACGGGGACTCGGCCGGCTCGCAGGGTGCTCAGGAGGAGCCCCCCGATCTGGGTGAGCTGGCGGCGCTCCAGGGAGTGGTCAAGTTCCCGGTACGCATCAAGTGCGCCACCTTGTCCTGGGTCACCCTGGCCCTTGGCCTGGACGAGGAGGAGGCCAGCAGGGACTCTGTGTCGACCTCGGCGCCTTCGGCTCTGTCGACCCCGGCGCCTTCGGCGGAGCCACTGGCCGCGGGGGACGGCTGACCCTGGCGCTGCGCCACATCGCGGTGGTGGGGGCCTCTCTGGCCGGGGCCCAGGCCGCTCAGTCCCTGCGCCGTCAGGGTTACGAGGCCAGATTGACCCTCATCGGTGCCGAAGCTCACCTGCCTTACGAGCGGCCGCCTCTGTCCAAGCAGCTCCTCTCGGGTAAATGGGAGCGCTCGCGCATCGACCTTCCGCTGGACGAGGGACTCGATCTCGACCTCCGGCTGGCCACCCGGGTCACTCGTGTGGACCTGGGCACTCGCCAACTGAGCCTGGAGCCGGCCGCACGAAAATCTGGGGTCGCCCCCGAGCGCCGGGTCCTTGGCTTCGACGGCCTGGTCATCTGCACCGGGACGGAGGCTCGATCCCTACCCCTCCTCGAGGGCGTCCACCTCGAGGGCGTCCACCTCTTGCGAACAGTGGACGACTGCCTGGCCATCAAGGCCGAGCTTGCCGCCTCACCCATGGTGGCGGTGGTGGGGGCCGGCTTCATCGGTTGCGAGGTGGCCGCCACCTGCCGCACGCTGGGTCTGGACGTCACCATCATCGAAGCCCTTCCCTCCCCCATGGCCAGGGCCCTGGGGGAGCGGATGGGCCAGGTGCTGGGCCGGCTGCATCTCGACCACGGCACTCAGCTGCGGATGGGCACCGGGGTGATCGGTCTGGCGGGAGATCGACGGGTGGCTGGCGTGCGCCTCGACACCGGCGAGGTGGTGGAGGCCGATCTGGTGGTGATCGGAGTGGGCGTGGCGCCCGCCACCGGCTGGCTGGAGGGGTCGGGGATCAAGCTGGACGACGGAGTGGTCTGTGATGCCACTTGCGCATCCCTTCGAGCAAGCGACGGGGCGCCGGTGGGCAACGTGGTGGCAGCGGGCGATGTGGCTCGGTGGCACCACCCGCTCTTCGAGCGGAGCATGCGCCTGGAGCACTGGGACAACGCCGCCCGGCAGGCCGATGCGGCCGCCAGCACCCTCCTGGCCGGCCCGAACGCTGGCCGCCCCTACGCCGAGGTCCCTTGGTTCTGGTCGAACCAGTACGACACCAAGCTGCAGTTCGTCGGCACCGCCCAACCGGGCGACCAAGTGGAGGTGGTCGAGGGCAGCACCGAGGGACGGCGGTTCGTGGCTGCCTACGGCCGGGAGGGACGCACGGTGGGGGCCCTGGTCCTCAACCGCTCCACCGTGGCCGGCTCCTACCGCAGGCTCATCGCCGAGCGGGCCGCCTTCCCTCCCCGGACGGAGTGAGATTGAAGAGGCAGGGCGACTCTTGGGTCGGCCTACCACGCTGGCCTGGTCAGCCGACTTCTTCGACAGCCTTCAGGGGCCATGACCCTCCTCCCGGGCAGTGCAAAGGCATCGGCAAAGCTGCGGGCGGTGGTGGCTGCCGACCTCACCAAAGTGCTGTAGGCTACAGGAGCCGGTTGAGTAGTCAGCCACACGGTCGAGCGGCGAGCCGTTCCAAGGAGTGGCTCTGTCTCCCGTGAGACGAGTCCCCCCGAGCTTCCTCGAGGAGGATGGCGTGTTGACTGTGCCGGAGCACGACCAGGACGATTGGCCCAGATCAGGGACAGCGGGCGCCGGGCGCCTGCGAGCAGCACTGCGAGCCGGCGACTCGGCAGACCCCAATCGCGGCCATCCCGCCGGTAGGTACCGTGGGCCCACTCTGGCCCTGGTCGGCGCTCCAGTCGGCCGCCACCACGAGAAGGGCGTGGTTGGCCCGCAAGAGCAGTCTGACCAATTGCTTGGCGCGCCGGATGCGACGCCGAGCTCGCAGGAATGGGCCACCCAGGGGAGCCAGGCGTGAAGGCGGTGCCCGACCAATTCTCCGTGATCGCGGCCGAGCTGCCAGGCGGTCAGATGGTCCTGTCGGTGACGGGTGAGGTGGACGTCGCCACCGCCGCGGTGCTGGACCGGGTCATCACCAGCCTCGACGACGGCGCCGAGCGGGTGGTGGTGGACATGAGCCGGGTCAGCTTCATCGATTCCACCGGGTCGCTGACCCTCACCGAGATCCGCCGGCGCCTCCGCCAGGCCGGCCGAGAGCTGCTGGTGGTCGATCCCAGCCCATTCGTAAGCCGAGTGCTGGCCATGACCGGCACGGCCGACCTGGTCCGACCCATCGCCAGCATCCCGGCCCACGCCACCGTCCCCACCAGCGTCACCGCCCCGGCCGTCCCGGCCAGCGTCACCGCCCCGGCCGCCTCCGCCCCGGCCAGCGTCACCGCCCCGGCCGCCTCCGTCCCGGCCGCCTCCTGGGTGCCTGCCCGCTGGGACCTGGGCTAGGCGGTCAGGCCCTCGTCCCCTGCCCCGCCGTAGGCCCGGTAACCAGTCCGGTCCAGTTCCTCGGCCAGTTCGGGGCCGCCGGTGGCCACTATCCGGCCATGGGCCAGGACGTGGACCACGTCGGGTCGCAGTACCTGGAGCAGACGGCTGTAGTGGGTGATGGCCAGAACGCCCAGGCCGACCTCGTCAGTGGCCGCCTCCACCCGGCGGGCGACAGCCCGCAGGGCGTCGTAGTCGAGGCCCGAGTCCACCTCGTCCAGCACCGCAAAGCGGGGACGCAGTACTCCCATCTGAAGGGTCTCGTTACGCTTGCGCTCGCCTCCGGACAGGTCGACGTTGAGCGGGCGGGATAAGAAGCGATGGTCGAAGCCAATCCGGGCCGCCTCTGCCGCCACCAGGGCACCGACCTCGGCCCGGTCCCGCCCGGCCGCCGCCACCGCCTCGCCCAGGGCTTCCTCCAGGCTGACCCCAGGCACCTCGATCGGGTACTGCATGGCCAGGAACAGCCCCGCCTGGGCCCGCCGCCAGGTGGGCAGGGCAAGCAGGTCGGTACCGTCGATGGTGACGGTACCGGCATGCACCTGGTAGCCGGGGCGGCCCATCAAGACGTGTGACAGGGTGCTCTTGCCGGACCCGTTGGGCCCCATCACGGCGTGCACCTCGCCGCTGGCCACCTCGAGGTCGATGCCGTTGAGGATCTCGCGGCCGGGGATGCCCGCCCGCAGCCCGGCGATGCGCAGCTGGCTCAAGGCAGGTCCACCATGACGTCATCCCCCTCCAGGGTCACCGGGTACACAGGGATGGCAACAGTGGCCGGCAGGCACATGGCCTCGCCCGTCTCCAGAGAGAAGGTGCTGCCGTGCTGGGGGCACTCGATCTCGCAATCCTCCGGGTAGACCTCCCCCTCGGCCAGTGAGTAGTTGGCGTGACTGCACTCGTCACCGATGGCACGAAAGGAGTCCCCTACCCTCACCAGGGCAATGCGGTGGTCGCCGACGTCGAAGCGCCGAGCAGTCCCGGGCTCGAGATCGTCCCTCCGGCACAGCCGGACCCGCTCTCCCATCAGACCGGGACCACCGGCGGCGCGGCCAGGGGGCGCGTCCCCAGCTTGGCCGCCACCGCCCGACGCAGGTGGTGATGAAGGCCCCCCATCGGCGCCTGCTGGAGGAGATCGTCGAAGAAGCCCAGGACGATGAGCCGGTTGGCCTCCTCCGGAGGCACCCCGCGGCTCTCCAGGTAATACCGCTGGTCCTCGTCGATCGGCCCCACCGCCGAGGCGTGACTGCAGCGAACGTCGTTCTCGTCGATGTCGAGGTTGGGGACCGAGTCGGCCCGCGAGTCCTCCGAGAGGACCAAGTTGCGGTTGGTCTGGAAGGCATTGGTCCCCACCGCGCCCTTGCGAACACGGATCAGGCCGGTGTACACCGATCGGGAGGAATCCTTGACCGCGCCCTTGAACACCAGGTCACTGGTGGTTCGAGGGGCGTCGTGGTCCTGGAGGGTCCGAAAGTCGTGCACCTGGCTCCCCGACCCCAGGTAGGCAGCCGCCAGATTGGCGGTGCCCCCCTGACCAACCAGCCGGGAGTCACTGCGCAGCCGGGCGTAGTCCCCGCCCAGGGAGAGGGTGAACGAGCGCAGGCTGGCGTCCCGCCCAACCTGGCTGGCCTGGTAGGCCAGCTGCCAGACTCGGGGCCCGGCCACCTGCAGTCCCAGGTAGGCCAGGTCTGCCCCATCGGCGACCTGCAACTCGGTGACCGGGACCACCAGGGCGGCCACGTCGGGCGAGGCGAACACCTCGACCACGCTGGCCCGGGCACCGTCAGCCAGCCTGACCACGGTGCGGGGGAACCCCGCCGCCCCGTCGGCGTCATGCCAGTGGGCCACCACCACCGGTGCGGCCACCTCGACCGACGCCGGCACGCTGACCAGCACGGCATCCAGGAGAAAGGCGTTGCCCAACTCCACCAGGGCATCGGGGGCGCCGGCCACGCAACCCAGTGCCTCGTTCCCATCGGGTGCCTCAGCCAGGCCCTCGACTCGCACTCCCCGGGCCGCCACCTCGGGATCCAGCTCCGAGCGGACCAGCCTCCCGTTGCGCACCAGCACCAGCCCAGCTCGCGGCCCGAGGGCGCCCAGCACCTCGGCCAGCGGGTCGGGAAGAGCCTCACCTTCGACGGCCACCCCCCCCAGCGGAGAGTACGAGCCCAGGTCCAGCTCGTCGATCGGGCTGTAGCGCCAGACCTCCTCCGCCTCCTTGGGCAGCTCGGCCGCTGAGAAGCGCTCGAAGGAGGCCGCCCGGCGATCCCCCAGCCACGTCGGGCCGGGCAGCGCTCGAACCAGGTCGGCGGTGAATGAGCTCAGGACTGGCCCCCGTCTGGGTAGGAAGGTGCCGCAGATGGCACGCGAAAAGGGCCTCCCCTTGCCCCGGCCCCTCGCCCACTCTAGTGCGGCCGGTGCCCGGCCCAAATCCCCCCCTAGACTTTGACGTCAACGTCAGAAGCTACAAAGGAGTGAGCCCTCTTGTCAGTAACCAGCGCCGCCCTGAGCGCAACGACCCAGGAGAAGAGGCACGACCGCCCGGTGGGGCCCCGGTACAAGTGGATGGCCCTTTCCAACACCACCCTGGGCATCCTCATGGCGACCATCAACTCGTCGATCGTGCTGATCGCCCTGCCGGACATCTTTCGCGGCATCCACCTCAATCCGCTGACCCCGACCAACACGCCCTACTTCCTCTGGCTGATCATGGGCTATCTGATGGCCACCGCAGTCCTGGTGGTGACCTTCGGGCGCCTGGGTGACATGTACGGCCGGGTGCGAATGTACAACCTGGGGTTCGTCGTCTTCACGGTGGCCTCGGTCCTGCTGGCTGTGACCTGGATGACCGGGACCGGCGCGGGGCTGTACCTCATCGTCATGAGGGTGCTCCAGGGCGTCGGCGGGGCGTTCCTGATGGCCAACTCCAGCGCCATTCTCACCGACGCCTTCCCCGAGAACCAGCGGGGCATGGCTCTGGGGATCAATGTCATCGCCGCCATCGCCGGGACCTTCATCGGCCTGATCCTGGGCGGTCTACTGGGTCCGATCTCCTGGCGCCTGGTGTTCCTGGTGTCGGTGCCGGTGGGTGTCTTCGGGACGGTGTGGGCCTACCTCAAGCTGCGGGACACCGGCCAGCGGATCCCCTCCAAGATCGACTGGTGGGGCAACGTGACCTTCGCGGTCGGCCTGGTGGCCGTCCTGGGGGCCATCACCTACGGCATCCTGCCCTACGGGGGCCACACCATGGGCTGGACCAACCCCCGGGTGCTGGGCGCCCTGGTGGGTGGGGTGGTCATGCTCGGGCTGTTCGGGTGGATCGAGACCAAAGTGGCCCACCCGATGTTCCGCCTGCCGCTGTTTCGCATCCGGGCCTTCACGGCTGGCAACCTGGCCAGCCTGCTGTCATCCCTGGCGCGGGGCGGCCTCATGTTCATACTGATCATCTGGCTCCAGGGCATCTGGCTGCCGCTGCACGGCTACAGCTTCGTCTCCACTCCGCTGTGGGCTGGGATTTACATGCTGCCTCTCACCGTCGGCTTCCTGGTGGCCGCGCCCATCTCCGGCTACCTGTCGGACCACTTCGGCGCCCGACCCTTCGCCACCGGCGGGATGCTGGCGGCGGCCGCCACCTTTGGGCTGTTCCAGTTGCTCTCGGCCGACTTCAACTACATCTGGTTCGCCCTGTTGCTCCTGGCCTACGGCCTGGCGGCCGGGATGTTCGCCTCTCCCAACCGAGCCGGCATCATGAACAGCCTCCCATCCAGCATGCGGGGAGCCGGGGCCGGCATGGCCTCCACCTTCCAGAACTCAGCCATGGTGCTGTCCATCGGCATCTTCTTCACCCTCATCATCATCGGGCTGTCCTCCAGCCTGCCCCATGCCCTCTACGGGGGGCTGGTGGCCCAGGGGGTGCCCAACGCCGACGCCACCCGGATCTCGCACCTGCCCGCAGTCAGCAGCCTGTTCGCCGCCTTCCTCGGCTACAACCCGATGCAGACCCTGCTGGCCCCGGTGCTGCCCCATCTCTCGCATGCCCATGCCGCCTACCTCACCGGCCACAGCTTCTTCCCCCGGTTGATCTCACCACCGTTCATGCGCGGCCTGCGAGCGGCCTTCGACTTCGCCCTGGTGGCCTCCTTGCTGGCCGGTGTCGCCTCGTGGCTGAGGGGAGGCAAGTTCATCTACCGCGATCCGGAGGAGCCGGCGGCCGAGGCCGCTGCGCCGGCCGCCCCGGAGCCGGCCGCCCCGGAGCCGGCCGCCCCGGAGCCGGTGGCGCCAGAGCCTGAACCCGTATCGGTAGGCTCGCCGGCCTTCTCGCGGGGGGCCAACGTGGCCGACGGTGCTCCCGAGATGGGCACTTTGTGACCGCCACGACCATGGAAGTGGGCCAGCCGGGTTCTGAGCAGACAAGCCTCTTTTCGATAGGAAAGGTGGCCGAACAGCTGGGAGTGTCCGAGAGGACCCTTCGCTACTACGAGCAGATCGGCCTGTTGACCCCGGGCGGCCACAGCCCCGGCGGATGCCGGCGCTACACCGCTCGGGACATCGAGCGGGTGGCCCACATCCGAGAGCTCCAGGAGGTCATGGGCTACAGCCTGGAGGAGATACACGAGCTGCTCGGGGCCCGGGACCGCCTGGAGGCCATCCGCACCGCATATCACCAGACGCCCGAGCCGGCCGACCAGGCCGAGCTGGTGCAGGAGGCCCTCAGGACGCTCGATCAGCTGAGGGCCAGGGTGCGGGCCAAGGTCGAGCGACTGGGGCGGATCATGGCCGAGCTTGACGCCCGGTCACTTCGCTACCATCAAGCCCTCGAGGACCTGGCCGAGAGATGACCGCGTTCGACGCCATCAGGGCCGAGACCATCCGCCTCCCGGGGCACCAGGGCGACCAGATCGCGGCCTATCTCGCCCGCCCGCTGGGCGCTGGACCGTACCCGGGGGTGGTGGTCATCCACCACATGCCCGGTTTCGACGACTGGAGCAAGGAGGTCACCCGCACCTTCGCGGTGAACGGGTACTCGGCGGTGTGCCCCCACCTGCACTACCGGGAGGGCCCCGACGCCAGCCCCGAGGATGCGTCGGCCACGGTGCGGGCCGCCGGTGGCGTCCCGGATGACCGCTGCGTGGGGGATGTCGCCGGCGCGGCCCGGTTCCTGCGCTCGCTCACCAACTCCAACGCGAAGGTGGGGGTCATCGGCTATTGCTCGGGGGGCCGGCAGGCCTACCTGTGCGCCTGTCGTCTCCCCTTCGACGCCGCTGTGGTGTGCTACGGGGCCAAGATCGTGGCTTCTCCCGACCAGCTGTCGGACCGCCAGCCGGTGGCACCCATCGACCTCACCTCCGATCTGAGCTGTCCATTGCTGGGACTGTTCGGGGCGCATGACACCAACCCCTCGCCCCCAGACGTGGACCGGATCGACCAGGAGCTGGAGGCAGCCGGCAAGACCTACGAGTTCCACAGCTACCAAGGGGCCGGGCACGCCTTCTTCGCCGTGCAGCGGGCCGCCCAGTACCGGGTCGAGGCGGCCAACGACGGCTGGCAGCGCATCTGGGCCTGGTTCGGTCAGTACCTGGCCTGACCTCCGACCCGGGCGGGGTGGCATGGACGGCCCCTCGGCGCCGCCGCGGCCCTCGGCGCCGCCGTTATCCTGTGCGGATGACTCGCATCGGCGTCTGTGGCGGCACCTACTCCAATCCTTACGCACTGCGGGCGTTCGTCGAGGATGCCCGCCGACGGGGTGCTGAGCGGCTGATCTGCCTGGGTGACCTGGGCGGTTTCGGAGCCGAGCCCGATGCCATCTGGCCCATCCTGGCGGAGCACGGCATCGAGTGCATCGCCGGCAACTACGACGTGGCCATCGGCCGAGGCGACAGCGACTGCGGGTGCGGGTACCGCGACGAGCGGGACAACCAGTTCGCCCAGGTCATGTACGACTTCACTCGAGCCCACACCAGTGATGACTTTGCGGCCTGGATGCGCACACTGCCCACCCAGCGCCGGGAGGTCGTCAGCGGTGTCGACGTTCACCTGGTCCACGGCTCGACCCTCATGCTCAACGACTTCTGGTGGGAGTCACTCTCGGCCGACGAGCATCGCCTGCGAGTCGAGGCCAGCGGTGCCGATCTGATCTGCTGCACCCACTCGGGCCTGCCCTGGCAGCGCCGGGTGGGCGACACCCTGGTGGTCAACGTCGGGGTGCTGGGCCGGCCGGCCAACGATGGTCGGCGGGAGGTCTGGTATGCCCTGGTGGACCTAAAGGAGGGGCGGCCCGAGGCCCAGTTGATCCCCCTCTCCTACGACTGGCAGGCCCACGCCGCCTCGATGCGGTCGGCCGGGTTGCCCGAGCCGTTCGTGGAGACGGTGGAGACGGGGTGGTGGACCACCTGTCTGGAGGTGGTGCCGCCCTGGGAGCGCAGCCGAGGTCGTTACCAGCTCTATCGCAGCGCCCTGCCCACCGATTTCGAGGCCGCCGCCGTGAGCTGGGGCGACAGTCCGGCACCGGTGGACGACGGGCTGCCGGTGGTGCCACTGTTCGGCTCCCCGCTGTTCCCCCCCCGGCTGTGGATCTACACCAACTTCCACTGCAACCTGGCCTGCTCCTACTGCTCGGTGGCCTCCTCCCCCAGGGCCAGGAGGCGGTCCGTCGGGTTGGTCCGATTTCGTGAGCTGGTGGACGAGGCGCTGGACGAGGGCTTCAGGGAGGTCTACGTCACCGGCGGCGAGCCCTTCCTGGAGCCCGACCTGGTGGAGATGATCGACTACGCCAGCGACCGCCTGGATACCGTGGTGCTCACCAACGCCATGCTCTACCGGGGCGCCCGGCTGGACCAGCTGCGACGCCTGGCCGGCAAGCACCAACTGGTGCTGCAAACCTCCATCGACGGTGCGCACCCGGCGACTCATGATGCCAACCGGGGCGAGGGCTCATGGGCCCGGGCCATGGCCGGCATCGCCACCGCCAAGGAGCTGGGCCTGCCCGTTCGGGTAGGAATGACCGAGACCGAGGCCAACCACCACGAGGTGGACGAGCTGCGGGCCATGCTGGCCTCCATGGACATAATGGGCGCCGACTTCGCGGTGCGCCCACTGGTCCGGCGGGGCCACTCGGACCATGGCGTGGAGATCGCGGACACCAACACCGTGCCCGAGCTCACCATCACGGCCGACGGTGTCCACTGGCACCCGGCCGGGGCCGACATCGACACCAGTCCCGACATGCTGCTGGCCTCAGGACGGGTAAGCCTGGCCACAGCCAAGCAACTGGTGATCGAGCGCTTTTTGTCCCTTCGCCAGCAGGATGGCTCCCTGCCGGTGGCCTACAACTGCGCCGTCTGAACGGGCAACCCCGACCACACTGTCGAGGCTGCCCGTTCATCGAGCGGAGACCGCTCCTACGTCGTGGCTGGGTGGAGCAGCACCTTGGTGCAGCCATCGACCCGAGAGTCGAACTTCTGATAGGCGTCCAGTGCCTCTTCCAGTCCCAACTCGTGCGAGACGATGAACGACGGCTGGGCCCGTCCGGCGATGATGAGATGCCGTAGGCGCAGGCGACCCGACCGTGCTTGGCTTTCTCGGTGGGGGCGCCCGGGTCCTCTGGCCCGTAAACACCCACCACGCCGATATGACCGGTTGCTCTCACCACTTTGACGAGGGGTGGAGATCCGAACCACAGATATTGGCGGTGGTAATGCGTATAATAGCGTCTAGGGATTCCTCAATCGTGGGGTCAGCAATCTCGTCGACCGAACCCTCGGGCGGGCCGTGAAAGACCAATCCCTTTATCGATTATCCCCTTTGCGTTTAGTCTGGTTCAGGCTGAGATGCTGCTCTTGGAAACTGTTCGACAATGGCCTTGGTGAAGGCATCGAGGTCGTCTGGCTTGCGACTGGTGGTCAGCGTCCAGCCACGGTCTGGGCATACGAACACCTCCGCGTCGACCCAGGCACCCCCCGCATTGCGAATGTCGGTCTGCAAGCTGGGCCAGCTGGTCAGGGTCTTTCCCCCCAGCACGCCGGCTTCGACCAGGGTCCACGGGCCGTGACAGACCGCCGCCACCGGCTTGGAAGCCTCGACGAAGCCCTTGGCGAAGGCCACCGCCTCGGGCACCATCCGCAACTTGTCGGGGTTGGTCGTGCCTCCGGGGAGCACCAAGGCATCATAGTCCTCGACCGACGCATCGGATACCGCGATGTCTACCGGGAACTGATCGGCCTTCTCGACGTCATTGTTGAAGGCTTGCACCTGCCCAGACTCAAGCGCGATCAGGGTGGGCTCGCCGCCGGCATCCTTGACGGCGTCCCACGATTTGCTCAGTTCGATTTGCTCGACACCGGAGTTGGCAACCAGGAAGGCGATCTTCTTTCCCTGCAGTTCGTTTGTCATGTCTTAGCGTTACCCACCCACGGCCAAGATATTCAGCCGTTGGCCAAACTCTGGGCTAACGATGAGGAAGATGCCGGCGCACTGCCATCGACCGCGGCCAGGCAAAAGGTTGATCCGGCGTAGGCCAGGATGCCTCGGAGCGGCCGGGGCGAGATCGGCCATCAGCTGACCCGCCCCTGCTCGGGCGCCCTAGCCTTCGAGTTGTGACCTACGTCATCAGCCATCCCTGCATCGACGTCTTGGACCGATCCTGCCTGGATGTCTGCCCGGTCGATTGCATCATGGGAGATGACGGCGTTGACTGGATGCTCTGAGGGTCAGCGCCCTGACACCAGCCGTGTTGGCCGACCGGGCCACGCGAGGAGAGAGACCTACCGACCTCGCCAGTCACGACTGCGGGGCCGCCGAGGCGAGGGCGTCCGTGACCTCGCTCACCTGGTCCCAGCCCACCCTCAGGAGGAACTGGTTGTTGCGCCCGTAGGACTTGGCGCCCAAGATGAAAAAGTTGGGCTCGGGGTTGCGCAGGATGTCGACGCCGTGGCTCACCTGGTCGAGGCAGTCCCCCCCGGCCGCCCCCAGGAGGGCGGCAGAGAGCTGGATGGGGGCATCGGTGGCATAGCACTCGTGCACCTGGAGCTGGCGGTAGAGGTGGTTGTCCCCCACGTAGCCGGTGAGAGCCAGGACCCGGTCGACGGTCACCTCCTCGGTCCTTGCGGAGCCGTCACCGGTCAGGCTGGCCTGGATGTGCCCGTTGCTCGGCGCCAGCCGGCTCACCCTCACGCCCAGGCGAGCCGCAACGGCCGGCGAAGAGCCCGCGGCCAGCCGGCGAGCCCGGTCCACCAGAGCGGCTCGGGCCGGCAGAGGGTCGTCCGGTACTGCTCCCCAGGTCGGCTCCGGGCTGCGAACGGCCCAGGTCACCTGGGTGCCAGGGGCCTGGCGGGCCAGCTCGGCCAGTCCTCGGGCGGCCGTCTGAGCCGAGGCTCCGGCCCCCACGAGAAGCACCGAGTTTCCCCCCCAATCCCGCGTGTCGGCGGTGAAGTTGGGGAGGTGGTGCTGGATGCGCCCCGCCAACCCCCGCTCCCCGGGCGCCGGGACTCCTCCGTCTCCCAGGCAGTTGGGATGTCCATAGGTCCCGGTGCAGTCCAGCACCACGTCGGCGGCGGCCTCCTCCTCCACCTGCTGCGGCCCGGTCAGGAGAAGCCGGAAGGGTCGGGAGGCTCGGGCCGGAGTGGCGATCTCCTCATGCTTGAGCAGGCCCTGGCGTCCGACGGCGTCGACCCTGGTTCCCAGGCGTATGTGGGGAGCCAGCTCGGGCAGAATGGCCAGCGGCTCCAGCAGCCGAGCAACCAGCTCGTCCCCGGTCGGGCAGGCCGACCCAGAGGGCACCTCCAGTCCGGCGTCGGTGAGGTGCCGAGCCATGCGGGGCGAGACGCTCAGGTCCCAGGGAGTGAACAGGGCGACATGGCCCCACTGGCGAACATGCTCACCCACTGCCTGCCCCGCCTCATAGACGGTGAAGCCCAGGCCGGCGTCGACCGCCGCCAGGGCCGCCTCCAAGCCGACGGGGCCCGCTCCCAATATGGCCAGATTGCCGACTGCCCGGTCCATGTCTCCTCCTTGTCCGACCCCGCCACCAATCGGCAGATGATACGCATCTGCCCAAGGGTATGGGTGGCAGGACGATCGGACAGGATGGCGGGGTGAGACACTCCCTCGAGCGTCCCGGTGGGTTCCTGGTAATGGCCTACGCCTTTACCGTGGTGATGCTGGGGGGCACCATCCCCACCCCGCTGTACCCTATCTACCAGCACCGGATTGGCTTCTCAGCCCTGGTGGTGACCCTGGTATTCGCCGCCTATGCGGCGGGGACCCTGACTGCCCTGCTGGTCTTTGGCCGCCTGTCGGACCAGGTCGGGCGGCGACCGGTGATCCTGGCTGCCCTCGGCGTGGCAGTGGCCAGCACGGCCGTGTTCGTGTTGGACCAGGACCTCACCGGGCTGATCGTGGGTCGGGTGCTGTCGGGCTTGTCAGTAGGTCTGTGCACCGGCGCGGCCACCGCCGGACTGGCCGAGTTGCACCCCAGTTCGGACCGGGCCAGGGGAGCCCTGGTGGCCTCCACCGTGCAGATGGCCGGGCTCGGGCTTGGTCCCCTCCTCTCAGGGCCGCTGAGCCAGTATGGGCCGGCGCCCACGACCGTGCCCTACCTTGCCTTCCTGGTACTGCTGCTGCCGGCTGGGCTGGTCGCCCTGGTACCCGAGACTGTCTCGGCAGTTGGCCGGCCGTGGCTTCGTGTCCAGCGCCTGGCCGTCCCGAGCCAGATTCGGGCGCCCTTCGCGGCCGCCGCCGCCGCCGGGTTCGCCTCCTTTGCCTTCCTCGGGTTGCTCACCTCACTGGTCGGGAGGTTCCTGGCCACCTCGCTGCACGACCACAGCTACTCTTTGGCCGGCTTGCTGGTCTTCGGTCTCTTCCTGGCCGTAGTGGTGGCCCAGATCCTGGGGGCCAGGCTGGCCACCCGCAGGGCACTGCTGGCCGGCCTGGGACTGCTGCCGGCCGGACTGCTCCTGTTCGTGCTGGCCCTGCCAGTTGGGTCTCTGGGACTGTTCGTGGGCGGCATCGTCCTGGGCGGTCTTGGCGTCGGGTTGAGCTTCAGGGCCGCCCTGACCCTGGTCAGCCAACTCGCTCCAGAGGGCAACAGGAGTGAGGTGGTATCGGCCTTTTTCGTGGCTGCATATCTCGGCATCACCCTGCCGGTCATCGGAGTCGGCATCCTCACCACCTTCGCCTCCACCCTGGTGGCGGCGGCCGCCTTCGCCGGCGTGGTCACTGCACTGGCCGGCGCGGCCGCCTGGGTGATCAGTAGCCGGACCACCAGCCCGGCGCTCAGAGGGTGACGAACTGCAGACCCCTCGCCTTGAGCGCCGGCAGCACCACCTTCAGCGAGGCTACGGTCTCCGATCGGTTCCCGCCCCCGTCGTGGCAGAGGAGAATCTGGCCCGGCCGGGCCGCCACCAGCTTGCGGGTGATGTAGGCAGTACCGGGCCGGGCAAAGTCCTTGGGATCCACGCTCCAGTCGATGGGGACCATCCCATACCGGGCGATGCAGTCGTACACGGCCGGGGACCAGTCTCCCCCCGGCGATCGAAATACCCCCGGGACCGTGCCGAGCACGTCGTAGATGGCCTCCATGCAACCGACGATCTGCCGCTCGATCTCAGGTTCATCCAGGATGGCAAAAGGCTCGGGATGGGTCATGGAGTGGTTGCAGACGCTGTGACCCTCGGCCACGATGGCCTGGACCAGATCGCCATGTTTGGCAACTTGGCGCCCTATGAGTGAAAAGGTGGCCTTGACCTGGTACCGGGACAACAGGTCCAGCACCTCGGGGGTCCACGGCTCGTCGGGCCCGTCATCGATGGTGAGGGCTACCGCGTCCTTGGGCAGGCCCGGGTTGTACTCATCCACGTAGTAGATCGGCGCGCTGCGGGGCGCGACTGGGGTGAACCGGAAGCCGACGTCGGTGGTGGTGGTGGTGGTGGTGGGAAGAGCAGGTACCTTTCCCTTCATCAGTCGAGCTGGGCCACGGCCCGCGGTTGGGGCGGTGGCACAGGCCCCGAGCACCGATCCCCCGAGCACCGATCCCCCGAGCGCGGCCAGGAAGCGGCGGCGGGTGAAGGGGCGCACGAGCCATCAACGGTAGCGCAACCAGGCACTGCCGCCTCGCCGTCAAGCGCAGGCTCCCTCCCTTATCCCAGCGCCTGCACCGCACCCAACTCGCACCAGCGCCGATCGGCGATCCTGACCAGATGGGAGAGACAGCTGCGCTCCCACTCCCTAATGGGCCGACCGGCCCGGCCCAGGACCACCTGCAGCTCCGCGCTGGCGAGATGGTCACAAACCGTGTCCTTGTTGCGGTTTGGCGTCAACCCAATAAGGTCGGGCGCCTCCTTCCAGGGAGTCCCGGCTGATGCCCGCAGACCACCATCCGGGTCGACCGCGATCACCCAGTCGGCATCCATCATCCGGTGAGCCTGGTGCACCAGGGTGGACAGCAGCGCATCCGACCCAACCTGCGCCACCAGGGCGGCCGCCGCCTCCAGCCCATCGAGGCGCGGATCGAGTGCCGGCCCGGGCAGGAGCCGGACGTCTTCCACCACCACGCCATCCACCTGGGCCACCTCCTCGATCAGGAGGGGCACCAGATCCGCGCTGGGCAACCTGACCATCAACTCGTCCAGAGCCTTGCCGCCACTGCGTTCCAGGATGTCGATGCCGATCACGTCCCCCCGAACGGCACCAATGCGACTGGCCACCGCCCCCAACGCACCGGGCCGGTCAGGCAGCCAGGCCCGGATCAGATGGGTCGGCACCATTCCACCCTAGGACCCAGGCCGGCCAAGACGCTGCCTCGCGCCCGGCTCAGGCCCCGGCCCCAGCTTCAGCTCAGGCCCCGGCCCCGGCCCCGGCCAGATCGAGCGGCGTCACGACTACGGGCTCGTCCTTGCAGACGTCGTGGCATTCCTTCTCCAGGGTGCAGCACAGGGAGCAGATGGTCCCACCGTGGAACGGGCACTCGGCCATGTCGGGCAGCTCCCAGTCCTGCTCGCACACCACACAGGTGAGCGAGGATGCCGGGAGCGGCTCGACCTGCTCGGCCAGCTCCATCAGGGCGTCCGGTCGGAAGATGTACCAGCGGCCCCCGGTGGCCAACGCGATCACCGGGGACAGGACAAAGGCGATGGCCAGGGCCAGGAAGGGTGAGAAGGCGGCCAGGGTGGCCCCGAAGGCGTTGTAGAAAGCCATGACCGACACCACCGAGGCCACCACCATGGAGCCGAAGCCGACCGGGTTGATCGGATACAGGTGAGCCCGCTTGAACTCGATGTATGACGGGCTGACCTTGAGGATCGGCTTGTTGATCACCAGGTCGGCCACCAGCGCCCCAATCCAGGCTATGGCCACGTTGGAGTAAAAGCCGAGGACCGTGTTGAGGAAGCCGAAGACACCGGCTTCCATGAGGGCCAGGGCGATGCCCACGTTGAGGAAGATCCACACCACCCGGCCGGGATGGGAGTGGAACACCCGGGAGAAGAAGTTCGACCAGGACAGGGACCCGGAATAGGCGTTGGTGACGTTGATCTTGATCTGAGACAAGATGACAAACACAGTGGCCACCGCCAGTGCCCCGATCGGCAGGAAGACCTTGAAGCCTCCCAGGGTCTGCTCGATGGGCTGGACGGCCCTGCCCAGACCCACCTTGGAGGCCACATAGAAGGCCAGGAAGGCCCCGGCCAGCTGTTTGATAGCGCCGAAGATGACCCACCCGGGGCCAGCCACCATGACCGCCGCCCACCAGCGAACGCGGTTATCGGGGGTCTTGGGCGGCATGAAGCGCAGGTAGTCGACCTGCTCTCCGATCTGGGCGATGAGGGACAGGGCGACGCCGGCACCGAGGCCAAAGGCCAGCAGGTTGAAGTGCGATCCATGGGAAGACTTGCCTGCGAAGTGAGTCCAGGCCCCCAGGATTCCGGGGTGGGTGCTCACCACCGCCACCAGGGGCGCGATCATCAGCACGACCCAGATCGGCTGGGTCCACACCTGGAGCTTGGACAGCAGGGTCATGCCAAAGACGACGAACGGAATGACGACCAGGGCCACGATCAGGTAGCCCACGGGCAGGGGTATCCCGAGGGAGAGCTTGAGGGCCTGGGCCATGATCGAGCCCTCGAGGGAGAAGAAGATGAACGTGAAGCTGGCGTAGATGAGCGACGTGATCGTCGAGCCGAGGTACCCGAACCCTGCGCCTCGGGTGAGCAGGTCCATGTCGATCGAGTACTTGGCCGCGTAGTAAGCGATGGGGATGCCAGTGAGGAAGATCGTCACCGCGGCGGCCACGATGGCCCACACCGCGCTGGAGAAACCAGCGGTCACGGCGATGGAGCCGCCGATGGCATAGTCAGCCAGATAGGCGATGCCCCCCAGAGCGGTGGAGGCCACCACGTAGGTGCTCCACTTGCGAAAGGAACGCGGCGCGTAGCGAAGGGAGTAATCCTCCATCGTCTCGCGCTCGGCCAGGGCACAGAGGCGCCCGCGGATACCTGCCTGCCGAGGTGCCCGTCGACCGGCCGGGCCCTGCCCCGACGGATGAGCGGCAGCACCTCGGGCGACGGGCGAGGTCAAGGACATGAGCGCTTCCCTTCTCGGACGGGTACGGGTTGGCCGGGTACCACCTGGACCGTACGAGAGGGAGATTTCGGGGAGATTTCGGCGGTGTGAAGCCTGGGTGGCCCGAGGCCGGGGTGGCTCGGCGTTGGCGCAGATAGCAAAGCCCGCTGACGGCGACCGTGGCGCCCACCAGGATCTCGGCAAAGTACCGCAGGTACCAATGGCCGCTACCACCGGGGTCGTACACCGCCCCTCGAGGCCAGGCGATGTTGACGACCATGACCGCCCCGTAGAGCACCGCGGCAACATTGGCCGGGACGCCCCATCGACCCAGACAAAACAAACGGCCGCGCCCCGTGAGCGTGGGATCCCTCGGTCCGGGCCAGCCCTGGCAGCGCCGCACCAGCAGCGGCACAGTCACCAGCAGGTAGGCCAGGTAGACCACCACCACGGCCACGCTGGTGATGACGGCAAAGAGCTGGGCTTGACCAATGTTCACGACGAGTATGGCCAGAGCGACCACGCCGACTACGACGGCCGGCAGCACCGGGGTGCGGGTCCGGCGTGACACCTGGCCCATCCGGGCGGAGAACGGCAGGGCCCCGTCCCTGGCCATGGAGAAGGCCAGCCTGGTCGCCGCGGTCTGGATGGCCAGAGTGGCCACGGTGATGGCGACAGCCACGTCGGCCAGCAAGATGCGTCCCAGCCCCGAGCCGAGTGCACTGGTGAGCACATAGGGAAGGCCCTCGGTCGACAGACGCGAGCTGGTGAGGCTGGGGGCAGCCATGAGGGCGGTGACCAGGAGCAGGGCCCCCCCAAGTCCTGAGGCGGCCAGGGCCCGCAGGATGGCTCGAGGGGCGACCCTGCGTGGCCTCACCGTTTCCTCGGCCAGCGAGCCGGCTGTGTCGAAGCCGTACATCACGTAGGCGGCCATCAGGGCCGAGACCAGGAAAGGCCAGAGATAGCTGCCGGGATGGTGGCCAACCGGCTGCGGTAGGCGGAACACGACCTGCGGGCCCCGGACGCCATGAAAGGCCAACAGCGCCACCAGGAGGGCCACCCCGATCAACTCGGCGCACACACCTACGTCGTTGACAGCTGCCATCACCTTGACACCGAGGACGTTGGCCAGCGTGGTAGCTGCGATGAGGATGGCCCCCAGCACGACGGCATTGGTCGCTCCCGAAGCGGTGGTGAGGGACGGATCGCCCCCCACTACCTGGAAGCCGGACCAGACCAGGGGCAACACCACCTGAAGGGCGATGGCGGCAGCCGAGACCGAGACGATGGCACCCACCAGCATCATCCAGCCTGCCACCCAACCGGCAAAACCCCTGGAAAGCTGGCGCCCCCACTGGTAGACGGAGCCGGCGATCGGGTAGTGGGCCGCCAGCTCAGCAAAATTCAGGGCTACCAGGAGCTGCCCGGCGAACACCAGCGGCCAGGTCCAGAAGAAGGCGGGACCGCCAAACGAGTAGCCGAAGGCAAACAGCTGGAAGACGGTGGTCAGGAGGGAGACGAAGGAGAACCCGGCGGCAAAGGCCGAGAAGCTGCCCAGCCCGCGCCTGAGCTGTTGGCGGTAGCCAAAGCCAGCCAGGTCGGCGCTGTCGTCGGTGCCCTCGGCCACCTGATTGTCGAGGACCTGGCTCATTGGGCCTCCTCCCCCCGCCCATGGCGCGTGGTCGGCCGGGGCAATCTGGGCAGGTGGCCGGCTCGGACCAGACAGCCCAGGGTGTCGCAGATGACCCGGGTAGCCATGAGCGAGGTGATCTCGGCGTTGTCATAGGGGGGCGAGCACTCGACCACTTCGATGCCGGCCAGCGGGCGCTCGGCGATGAGCTGGATGAGGCGCAGGACCTCGCGGGGCAGGAAGCCGCCGGGCTCAGGCCAGCCGGTCCCGGGCACGAAGGCAGCGTCCAGGCAGTCGATGTCGAAGGACAGCCACACCGCTTCGGCTCCCCGCCAGGCGACTTCCAGGGCTCGCTCGGCCGCCGCCTCCAGGCCCATCTCCACGCAGTCGGTGACAGTGAGGATTGTGGTTCCCCGGTCCCGGCCCACCTTGACCCCCGGCCGAGGGGCCTGCCAGCCGCCGATGCCCAGCTGGACCAGGTTGGTGGCGGGTACGTTGGGAAGGTCGGTGGCGTGAAACCAGGGCGTGGTGTGCATCCGCTCGTCCAGGTCGGTCTCCTGGGTGTCGACGTGGCGATCGAAGTGGATGATCCCGAGATTGCCGTCCAGGTGCTCAGCCACACCGCGAGTGGTGGGATAGCCAATGGAGTGGTCCCCGCCCAGCACGATCGGGAAGGCGCCCGAGGAGTAGACGTGGCCGACGGCCCGGCTTATCTGGTCGAAGGTCTTCTCGATGTTGGCCGGGATGGTGAACACGTCGCCCAGGTCGGCGATGGTGATCGACTCTCGGAGGTCCACACCGAGTTCGAAGCTGTAGGGGCCGTAGAGGGCTGAGATCTTGCGAATCCCCTGGGGACCAAAGCGGGTGCCGGGCCGGTAGGTCGTCCCGCCGTCGAAGGGGGCGCCCAGCACGGCCACGTCGTATTCGCCGCAGCGCCGGACATCCTCGAGGTAGGGGGCCTTGAGGAAGGTATTGATCCCGGCGAAATGGGGCAGCTCCCCCCGAGAGAAGGTAGGGATTCGCCGGTCGACGATGCTGTCGGCACCCGGGAGCCCGAGCTCGAGGCCCCGGCGGATCTCGGCCTCCCAGGCGGTGGTTGGAAGGCCAGCCTCGGCTTCGACGGCGTGGCGAGCCTCGGGGCCGTAGTCGGCGTGGGGTTTGATGTTCGGCAACTTGAGTGCTCCCGTCGAGATGAAGAGGTGCCAGTGGCCCCTCTCGGTCTCCCGGGCTTTTCTCCCGCCGTGGAGCACCCCCGCATGGACGGGGACGCCTGCACCTCTCGGACCAGTCCCGCCACCGGTCAGGACCGGGGACGGCGGAACCCTAGGTGCGCCTCACTCTTGAGTCCCTTCCAGCCAAGCGCCGGAGCATGTCCGGGCCATTGCCGGTCAATGTCCATCGCGTGAACAGCGCACCGTCGACGGTGGGCGGCCGTGCTGGCCGACCGCCGCGGTCATGATCCGAGCGCCAATGGCCGCCCGCTGATCGACTGGGCCAGGGCCTGGTCCAGGAGCCGGCGAAGGCCCAGCGCAGTGGTGGCCAGGGCGCTGACCAGGATGCCAGGGCCCGGTAGAGCCAGCATGACCACCCGGTCCCCGGCGGCTTCTCCCTGGGGGCCTCCCAGCGGTGGCGGGCCCGATCCCCAGCTGGGCTCCACCACCAGCATCGAGCCCACGGCCCGAGCCCTGCCCGCGATGGCCGGCCCGTCCCAGGCCGGTGCACCGGGGCCAACCGTCAGGCAATGGCGAAGGAAGGGGGCAGCCGCCAGATCGGCGCTCAGACTCGACGACCAGGCACCGGCGTCCTCACCGTGGCGGCCGAGCACCACCTCGTCCCTCCAGATGACTGTGGCGCCGTCGTCCAGGTCCAGGCGGCTGATGACCACATGACGACAGCCGGTCGAGGCCACTCCCGGCTCGGGCAGCCACCGCAGGCTGGCCCCGGCGGCCACCCGAGCGGTGACAGTGAAGCGAGACCAGGGGCCGCCATCAGGGGCATCGGGGCCGGCATCGACGGCCCGTCCATCGGGTGACGCCTGGCCTGCAGCCCTGACGGGCGCTCCTGGGCGGCCCACCGAGGCGGCCACAGTACGCAAGACCAGCTCGGCCCCTGGACCGACCTCCAGGTCGAGGGACACCTCGTCGCCCGCCAACGGGCCGCCTGCCCCTCCCACCAGGTGCAGCCCGTTAGCGGCGGGTCGCAGCAGCAGCGGAGCGGCTGAACGCAGGACACGGTAGATGAGCCGCCCGTCATCGGCCGCCTCCACGACCGCCCGGGCCTCAGCCCTCACGGGTCACGCGGCCCCGGACCTCCGGGCAGTCTGCAGCCAGATCACCACCCAGTCGGCCACCTCGGCGCCGGTACCGGGGCCGGCCAGGCTGCAAAAAATCACCGGGCGCTCCCCTCGCTGGGTGTGGGCGTCAGCGGCCATCACCCCGAGGTCGGCCCCCACCAGGGGAGCCAGATCCACCTTGTTCACCACCAGCAGGTCGGCCCGGGTCAGGCCTGGACCTCCCTTGCGCGGCACCTTGTCCCCACCAGCCACATCGATGACGAAGATTTGGCCGTCCACCAATCCAGTGCTGAAGGTGGCGGTCAGGTTGTCGCCACCGCTCTCGATGATCACCAGGTCGAGGTTGGGCAGGGCCGCCTCCAGGGATTCCACCGCTTCCAGGTTGGCCGAGATGTCATCCCGGATGGCGGTGTGGGGACAGCAGCCGGTCTCCACCGCCCGGATGCGCTCTTCGGCCAGCACCCCGGCTCGGCGCAGGAACTCGGCATCCTCTGTTGTATAGATGTCGTTGGTTACCACCGCCATCTCCAGCCGAAAGGACAGGAGGCGGCAGAGGGCCGCCACCAGGGCGGTCTTGCCCGCCCCCACCGGACCGCCGATCCCGAGTCGAAGGGGCCGGGCGAAGTCAGGAGGCACAACCTCAGGAGGCACAGGGTCAGGAGGCAAACAGCCGCATCTTTCGCACGGCATGGCTCTCTGCCAGGTGGTCGAGCAACGGCGCCGATGCGGCCGGTAGGCGGGCCATCCAGCCCCAGGCTGCCAACTCCTCCCCCGGTTGGGGTACGCACGCGGCGGCCTCGGCCGCCACCTGGTCGACGCGATACGCCAGGTCGGCCACCAGAGCCGCCACCGCCAGGGGGTCCATTCCGAGCAGGCGTACCGCCGCCCAGGCTGGGCCGGCCACCGAGCCGTAAGCAAGGCAGGAGGCGGCCTGGCCTGGCGCCATGTCGGCGGTGACGGCGGCACATCCCAGGGCTAGGGCGTGGTGGGGCTCAGGCTGGGCGCCGGCCACCGCTGCCACCAGGCCGCCCGACCAAGACACCAGAGCGGCCCGCAACAGCTGACGACCCTGGCTACGAGAGATCCGGCGCTGGGCCGGCGACGGCATACGGGCGTCGGCCTCCCGGTCCAGCCGGAACAGGTTGTCGAGCACCTGCCCACATGGCTCTGCCCCGGGCCGCTCCCGGGCCGTTCCCGCCCCGTCCCCGGCCCGAGCCCGGTCCGCTCCCGCCCCGTCCTCGGCCACTCCGATGCCGGCCGTTCCCAGGCAGATCGCACAGGCGGCCGCTCCCAGAGCGGCCGACACCAGGCCAACCGTCTCCAGGCGACCGCCCAGGAACGACCCCAGGGTGGCCAGATCGCCCACCAACCCCTGTGCGGCCGCCTCCTCCACGCCGCCGGAATGGGCATGGCCGCCGGCGGGGAATCGGCCGTCCCCCAACACCAGAGCGGCGGCCAGTCCGGCGAAGCGATTAGGACTACCCATGGCGCCGCGACGACCAGGACCGCCGATGGCGCCGGGGGCACCCAGGGCGCCAGGGCCGGCACCTGGGGCGCCACGGCCCCCGCCGATGGCGCCAGGGCCCCGAGCCGCCGCCATCAGAACAGGAAGTACCGCTGGGCCATGGGCAACACCTCGGCCGGCGCAGGCTCCACCGGTTCCCCGTCGATAGAAACGGTGAAGCTGTCGGCGTCGACCGCGATGTCCGGCAGCGAGGAGTTCTCGGGCATGTCGGCCTTGGTGCGCCGGCGCACGTCGGCCACCGCTACCAACCGCCGGCGCACCCCCAGCCGCTCAACCAGACCGTCCTCCAGTGCGGCCCGGGCCACGAAGGCCACACTGGTGGCCGCCGCCGCCCCCCCAATTGCGCCCCACATGGGCCGGGGCAGCACCGGCTCGGGAGTGGGAATGGAGGCGTTGGCGTCACCTATGGCCGCCCAGGCCACCATGCCACCCTTGACCACCACCTCCGGCCGCACCCCAAAGAACGCCGGATCCCACAGGACCAGGTCGGCCAGCTTGCCCACCTCCACCGAGCCGACCTCGGCCTCCAGGCCGTGAGCCATCGCTGGGCAGATGGTGTACTTGGCCACGTAACGCCGGGCCCGGTGGTTGTCGGCCCGACCGTCGCCCGCCAGCGAACCGCGCCGGGCCTTCATCACATGCGCCGTCTGCCAGGTGCGCAGGATTACCTCGCCGATGCGCCCCATGGCCTGAGAATCCGAACCAATCATGGAGATGGCACCCATGTCCTGCAGCACGTCCTCGGCGGCGATGGTCGAGGGCCGGATCCGGCTCTCGGCGAAGGCCAGGTCCTCGGGGACGGCCGGATTGAGGTGGTGGCAGACCATCAGCATGTCGAGATGCTCCTCGATGGTGTTGACGGTGTGGGGCCGGGTGGGATTGGTCGACGACGGGAGCACGTTGGCCTGACCGGCCACCACGATGATGTCCGGAGCGTGGCCGCCGCCCGCCCCCTCGGTGTGGTAGGCGTGAATGCCCCGCCCCCCGATGGCCGCCAGGGTGTCCTCCACGAAGCCGGCCTCATTGAGGGTGTCGCTGTGCAGTGCCACCTGCACTCCTGCCTCTTGGGCCACCCCCAGGCAGGTGTCGATCACCGCCGGAGTGGCGCCCCAGTCCTCGTGCACCTTGAAGCCGGAGACCCCGCCCCGCAGCTGCTCCCAGAGGGCGGCGACCGAGGTCGTGCTGCCCTTGCCCAGCAGGGCCACGTTGACCGGCAGATCGTCCAGCGCCTCCAGCATCCGGGCGGTGGCCCACGGCCCGGGGGTCACGGTGGTGGCCCTGGTCCCCTGGGTCGGCCCGGTGCCCCCCCCGATGAGGGTGGTCAGCCCGCTGCCCAACGCCTCGGGCACCAACTGGGGACAGATGAGGTGTACATGGCAGTCGACGCCGCCCGCCGTGAGGATCAGGCCGTTGCCGGCCAGGATGTCGGTGGATGGCCCGATCACCAGGTCGGGATGAACACCGTCCATGATGTCGGGGTTCCCGGCCTTCCCCAGGGCGCAGATGCGCCCATCCCGCACGCCGATGTCGGCCTTGACCACCCCCCAGTGGTCGAGCACCACCGCGCCCGTCACCACCAGGTCAGGGGCTCCGTCGGCCCGGGTGGCCCGGGCCTGGCCCATCGACTCCCGGATGACCTTGCCCCCGCCGAACACCGCCTCGTCGCCGCCCCCACAGCGGTCCTCGGTGACTTCGATGAGCAGATTGGTGTCGGCCAGGCGGATGCGGTCACCAGTAGTTGGCCCAAAAAGGAGCTGGTACCGTCCCCTGCCCACCTCACCCACTTGCATCCTCCTGCCGGTGCCGGGGCCGATCGAGTGCCCCACCGGCCAAACCCCGCAGCCCCGGCACCACTCGCGACCCGGCCAGGGGCACCAGTTCCACCTCCCGCTCGATCCCGGGCTCGAAACGCACCGACGTCCCCGCCGGGACGTCAAGGCGCTGGCCCCACGCCGCCCGCCGGTCCAGCTGCAGGCCGGAGTTGACCTCGGCAAAGTGAAAGTGGGACCCAACCTGGATGGGGCGATCGGCCAAATTTCGCACCAGCAGCTGAGTCACCGGCCGACCCTGGTTCACCTCGATGCAGCCCTCGCCCAACAGGATCTCGCCTGGGATCACGGGATCGGCTGATGGAGGGTGACCAGCTTGGTCCCGTCCGGGAAGGTGGCCTCCACCGCCACCGTGTCGATCAGCTCAGGGACTCCCTCCATCACGTCGTCGCGGGTGAGGACGGACCTCCCGGTCTCCATCAGCTCGGTCACCGAGCGACCGTCCCTCGCCCCTTCCAGGATGAACGAGCTCAACAGGGCCACCGCCTCGGGATGGTTGAGGCGCAGGCCGCGAGCCCGCCGCTCCCCCGCCACCAAGGCGGCCACATGGACCAGCAGACGCTCCTGCTCATGGGGCGTCAGGCGCATGGCAGCACTCTACGAGTACAGGTGGGTCAGCCAGCGCCTGCCCAACCCGATCCAGGCCTAGTTTGAGCCGGCCAGGGTGGCGTAGGCCACGATGTTGGACAGGTAGTGGCCGGTGGAGGGGTCGAAGGCGCCCCCGCAGGTTATGAGGCGCAGCTCGGAATCGCTGACCGGGCCGTAGACCCGCTGGCTGGGAAACTGGGCCTTGGCATATTCCTTCACTGATGTGACCACGAAGCTGACCGTTTGACAGTTGGCCGCAGTGACCTGAATCATGCTGCCGGGGCTCAACGACCCCAGCCGGTAGAAGACGGCGGGGCCGGTGCTGGAATCCACGTGGCCGACGATCACCGCCGCCCCCACTCGGCCCGGCGGTGGCCCCAGGTCGTACCAGGCCGCCTCATGGGTGCCGGCGTAGTCGAGGGGCGGTACCTGGAGGGTGCGATCCCGGTTGAGGCCCACATTGACTACGTTGGTGGACACTCCGAGGGCCGGGATCTTGAGGCCAACTGGCGCCATGGTGGCAGCCGCCGGAGCCGTCGACGGTACACAAGAAGGTGCTGGGGCCGTGGTCGCGGGGGTCGAGGCGGCTACCGCATGGTACGGGCGGGAGCGACGCGCCGACGGCCCATGCCGAGTGACCAGGGGAAGGACCAACACGATGATGGCGGCAATGGCGGCCGCCGCCCCGCCTACCGCGGCCCACAGGCGGACGCGCCGTGCCCGAATGGGAGTCCTGGGCCCCATGGGTCGGGGCCTACGAGCCGCCGCCGGCCGACCCGTTGCCGGTCGACCCGTTGCCGCCCGAGCCGTTGCCGGCCGACCCGTTGCTGCCTGAGCCGTTGCCAGCTGGGCCACTGCCGACCGGGCGCAGCTCGGCCCGCCTGCGCTGGGCCACTACCGCTCCCGCGGCACCAGCGGCCACGGTGGCGGCACCGGCCGCCAGGGTGGTGGCCCCGGCCAGCGAGGCGGGGTGACCGAAGACGGCCGCGCCCCCCCCACCGGTCTGCGGCGCCCCGACCGGGATCGGCCCCTGGGACCCGCCATTGCTCGCGATGCGTCCGCCCGAGCCGGCGGCACCGCCTGAGGCGGAGGCGGCGGCAGCAGTGGTGGTGGGGGGACAGTTGGGTGTGGTCCCCGGCGTGTCGTAACCGCTGTGGGGATCGGCCAGGTAAGGGAAATTGGGCAAGAAGGCCAGCCCGGCGTCGGTGACGCCGTCGGTGACCTTGCTGGCGGCCGCGTCGGGCGTAAAGGACTTGTTGACCAGTGCGTAAGTGACCCCGGCCAGCGCTCGGAGCTCGACGGTGACGACATCGTCGAACACCCGGCGGCCGTTGGGGAAGCCGGCCAGGTCGTTGCCCAGCAGACCGAGCGGGCTGGGGTCACTGGGCGGGATGGCCATGTTGAGACGAAGGAGGTCGGCCTGGATAGTGCCGGTGTTGTTCTGGAAGCCGGGGATGATGCCCGACGGGATACCGGTGAGGAAGATGGCCAGCAGGTCGGTCCGCTGCATGGCGGTGGGCTTACCCATCAGCTGTGAGTTGAGCTTGGCCAGATTGGGGAACACGCCGGGGTACAGGGTGGGAAGCAGGGTGGCCAGCACCGGCTGGGCCACGCCGGCGGCGAACCTGGAGTCTCCCGAAGGGTCAGTGACGTTGTACAAATCCTTTTGACCCAGGCCGACCAGCAGCTCGTTGAACAGTGGCATGCCCAGGCGCGACACCTGGACGAACATCCCGCTGTTGACGATCTGGCCTGGGCCGGCACCATTGAAGATCCGGCTGGACTGGCGGCTGGCCGAGGCGTAGACCCCGATGACCGACTTGGCGCTGGTGGCGTCGGTGGGGTTGGAGCCGTCGCTGGTCAGCATGGTCTTGGGCACCTGGATGGCAATGGTGTGGACGTTGACCATGGAAAAGGCGTTGATGCCTCCCGCCGGGGCCAGCGAGCTGCCGGCGTGGAGGTTCTCGATGGGGCGTAGGTCAGCCAGGTCGAAGATCGCGCCCAGGTCGAGGTAAAATGCGTCGGCCCGCTGGCCGGCGAACACCTTCTGGCCGCCCGGCAGCGGGTGCACAGCCATCTGGGCCAGGGAGCGGTAGTTGGGCGTGGACAACGGCCCGATGTTGACCGGAGGGGAGGCCAAGTTGCTGGCCAGGACGGTCGACCCCGACTTGTCCACCCTGGTGACGCTGTAGAACTGCTTGCGATTGAAGTTGGGGCTGTCGTTGGAGGTGATGGGGCCGGTGTTGTAGAAGGGGACGTTGGGGTTGGGCACCGTGGTGGTAAATCGAAACTGGTAGGTGATGTCGCTCTTGGCGGTGCCGGAGTTGGAGATGTGGATCTCGTAGAGCACATCGTCGCCGAACTCGTAGAAGATGGGGCCGCCCGCGGGAGCCTCCAAGGGGATGTAGTTGGCCAGGATGGTGACCGTGTCGGGGGCGTCGGGGCTGACGAAGGCGTAGGTGTCGGTGTTGTCCGCCACCGGGTCCTTGGAGATCTGGGGAGCTTCGCGATGCGATGACATGACTCACCTCGTAGTTGTGGGTTCCCGGCGTCGGGCGGTTGGCCATAGGTTAGCTGATAGGACCTGCTCGGCGCCATCGGCTCGTCTTGGTGGCGTCGTCCTTCTCGGTGGTCTGCAGATGGCTATCATCTGCCTGGCCCACCGTGCCCGACGAAAGGACGCCCCGATGACCGAGCCCCCCGCCGGCTGCGACGAGCCCATCAGTCGGCGGTCACTTCTCAAGGCGGCCGCCGGTGCCAGTGCCCTGCTGGCCATGGGCGCCTGTGGCAGCTCCGGCTCCTCCAAGTCGAGCGCCACGGGCAATACCGCCAGCGGCGGAGCTGCCTTGCCCCCGACGACCATCACCACCTGCGTGTACGCCAAGAACCACGCTTCGTCACCGTTGTACTGGCAGCAGTTCGCCCCCAAGGGCGTCACCGTCGACGTCAAGATCGTCACCAGCGCCAGCGAGGTCAAAGACGGCCTGGAGTCGGGCCAAATCGACTTTGGGCTGATGGGCCCCTACAACACCATCATTGCCGCCTCCCAGGGCATGCTCACCTCCAAGATCATCGGCATGGTGGCCCGCCAGGGCATCGGCATCATCGGTCGCAAGGGTGACGTCTCGCGCATCGCCGACCTCAAGGGAAAGAAGGCGGCGGTACCCCCGCCCGGCATCCAGACCCTGATCATCAATGACCTCCTGGGAGGCCAGGGACTCAAGCTGGGACGGGACGTCACCAACATCCCCCTCGGCTACGCCGACCAGCCGGCCGCCCTTCAGCGAGGCGACGTCGACGCCTACGTCGGTACCGAGCCGCTGTGCACCCAGAGCGTGGTCATGGGCGTCGGACAGCGGCTGGGCGCCGTCTACGACACGCCGGTGGGCGACTTCAACACTGCCCTGTGGGCGTCGTCGCGGATGCTGGCAAAGCCACAGCTGTGCCGGGCAGCAGCCATGATGCAGCGCCGGGCGGCCGAGTACCTCTCTCCCGGCGGCGTCAACAATCGCCAGCGCTGGCATCAGCTCCTGGTCACCGAATTCGGGTACTCCGAGGCGGTCTACAACGCGGTACTTGCCAATGTGGGAGCGGTCTGGCAGTTCGACGGCCGACGCAAGGGCCAGTTCCAGGGGGCCGGCCGGCTGCTCCTTGCGCAGGGGGCCATCTCCCACGAGCCGGACTACGAGGCTCGCTACGCCCGGCAATACTGGAGCCTGTGAGCAGCTTGGAGTCATGACCGTCGCCGCCGCCCCCGCCTCCACCGGCGAGGACCAGCTGCTCGCCCCGGTCATCCTGCCCACTCCCCCACCGAGACGCACAGCCGTCTCCCGTCAGAGGTGGGCCCTGGGAGTGCTGGCCCCGGCCCTGCTGATCGGTCTCTGGGAGATGGTCAGCGCACTGGGATGGGTGGCGCCCAATCTGGTGCCGTCGCCGGGTGAGGTGGCCGGGTCGGCCTGGCAGTTCTTCTTCGGTCCGGCCAGCGCCAACATCCCCGGCGTGGTGGCCTTCTCGGGGGCCGGCTGGGGCCATCTGGGAGCCAGCGTGAGCCGTTGCCTCATTGCCTGGTCGGCCGCAGTGGTGGTCGGCACTGCCCTCGGCCTGGCCCTGGGGTTGTCCCGCCTGGTCCGCCATCTGCTCGATCCGCTGGTGAACGGCCTGCGAGCCGTTCCGCTCTACGCCTGGCTGCCGCTGGCCCTGGTGTGGTTCGGCATCGGGGAGAGCGCGGCCCGCGTGCTGATCTTCATCGGTGCCCTGTGGCCTGTGGTGCTGGCCGTGGGTGACGGGGTGCTGCGGGTTCCCAAGGCCTACGTCGAGACGGCCCGCATGTTGGGTACCGACCGCCGCCAGCTCTGGTACCGGGTGTACCTGCGGGCCGCCCTGCCGGAGATCGTCACTGGACTGCGGCTGTCGCTCACCCTGGCGTGGATGTGCGTCATCGTGGGCGAGCTGAGCGGGACGCCGACTGGCGTGGGGGCCATGATGAACGCCGCCCGGGAGGGTGGGCGCATCGACGAGATCGTGGTGGGGCTGCTGGTCTTTGCCGTGGTCGGGTTCCTGGCTGACGCCGGGCTGCGTCGGGCCGCCCGCCCTTGGGTGCGCTGGGCGGCGGCATGACCGGCCGGCTGGAGGCCCGCGCCATCCAGAAGTCGTTCGCTTCGATGGCGGTGCTCGACGGGGTCGACGTCCTGGTCGAGCCCGGTCAGGTGTTGTGCCTGTTGGGGCCGAGCGGGTGCGGGAAGACCACCCTGCTACGGGTGCTGGCTGGCTTCGACCCCAGCGACGAGGGTGACGTGCTGCTCGACGGCGTCGGTGTGCACGGCCCATCGCCCGCCCTGGGGGTGGTGGCCCAGTCCGGCGGCCTGTTCCCCTGGCTCACCCTTCGGGACAACCTGGCCTTTGGGCCACGACAGAGCGGCCGGTCAGACGTTGCCGCGGTGGTCGATGAGCTGCTGGACGCCACCGGGCTGGGCGGCTTCGGTGACTCCCTGCCCCGTGAGCTGTCCGGGGGCATGCGCCAGCGGGCGTCGATCGCCCAGGTGCTGGCCAACCGGCCCCCCGTGCTGCTGCTGGACGAGCCCTTCGGGGCCCTCGACGCCCAGACCCGGCTGCGCATGCACGAGTGGCTGCGAGCTCTGCTGGGCCAACGGCCCACCACCACCGTGCTGGTAACCCACGACGTGGAGGAAGCCCTGCTGCTGGGTGACCGGGTGGAGCTGCTCTCCGCTCGCCCGGCTCGAATCACCAAGCGCTTGGTGGTGCCCTTCGGAGCCAACCGGGGCCGCCACACCCTCTTTGAGCCTGACTTCGTGCGACTCAAGGCCGAGGTGCTCGACCAGGTGCTGGCCACCTGAGTCCGGTTGAGGACGGCCGAGTCGCATACGTCTGATGGCGGCATCAAACACGTGTTTGACCGTAAGACTGGTAGAGCGCATCGGGCCAACGGATGCCTGGGAGCAGGTCAAGGGATCCCGGGCTCAGCTTGTCTGCTTCCAGTCGTCATTCATGCGGCCGTCCAGGCACAGCAAGGCATCGACGGCCAAGCCGTAGTCCAAACGCTCCCCACCCCATCCCGGCACCGAGGTCTCGGAGTCGATGGCCAGTCCCAGGCGTCGGTTGGCCGCCACCACGGTGTCCTGTCCCGGCCTGTCCAACGCGGTCGCCACCGCCTCCTCGATGACCTGCCCGTCGGGCCGGCGGAACACCACCGTCTCGCCAGTCGCGACCTCAGCCGTGTACCCGCCCTCGTGCAGGGCTCGATGATGGAAGGTGCAAAGGGTGAGCAGGTTGGCCAGCGAGGTCGCCCCGCCCTGGGCCCAATGGCGCACATGGTGAGCGTGCAGGAAGCGGGTCTGGCCACAGCTGGGGAACCGACAACCCCGGTCCCTGGACTTCAGGGCCCGGCGCAGGGCGGGTGAGACGCCCGGAGTCTCCCGCGGGAGACTCGCCTCCGGCGCCCCCACCGAAACCTCCCGCGGGAGCCTCGGCAGCCGCCCGCCCGCCGGACTCTCCCGCGGGAGTCTCAGTCGCAGGCTGGTCGCGGGCCCCGCTCTGGCCCTGGTCACGGTCCTTGGTCCGGCGGCGCTGGTCGGCCACCAGGCCGGCCGCCTTCAGGGCGGCCGCCACCACGGCGCCGTCCTCGGGGCACAGCCGCCCGGAGATGGAAAGGCTGCCGTCGTCGTCCCAGTACCAGCGCAGGTAGCGCCGGGCGTGGCGCGCGTTGGCCTCCTCCCGGCCATCAGCGGTCGCCTGACGGTAGGCGCGGACCAGGCGGTCCAGCTGGGCAGCCGTGGCATGAAGGGCCAGACTCACCAGGTCCACCTCGTTGGCCGGAGTGGCCACCCGGGTGAGGGCCCGGGCCTTGGAGTAGGAGAGCTCTCCCCGGCGGAACGCCGTGCTCACCAGGGGGAGCTCCCCCAGCCGGCGAGCCACCCGCACCTGCTCATGGGCCGCTGCCAGGGACACCCCCGCCCGCCAGGAAAGCCACTGGGCACAGGACCGACAGCTCCAGGTGGCCCACCCCTCCCGGCGGTCGAACTCGCCCACCAGGCTCAGCCAGCGCCAGGTCGCCGCATTCAGGTGTGCGGCCAGCTCGGTGATCTGGGTCTCCAGCTGATCGAGGGGCACCTCCTGGCTCGTCTTGCCCGAGTCGGCCACCTCGGGACCTTCGCCCTCAGCACCTTCGTCCTGGCTACCCTGAACATGATTCATGGCCATGACCCGTCTCCCGCTGAGAGAACTAGTGTTCGCCACACTAACATCCAAGCGTGTCACCTGGCTCGACGTGCGAGCGGTAGGCAACGGCCGTGATGCAGGTCGGCCTATCGCTCGGGAGTGACCCTTCATGGGTGCCAACCCTGCTCGGCCGCCAGGACGCCTCCCCGGTCATGACCTCAGTGTCGCCGGTCTCAGCCGGGCACCCCACTGAGCCTCCAGACTTTACCATCGGACCCCTCGGGCCGTTCTCCCTCGCCGAGGCAGTCACGTTTGGCTTTGGGCAACGGGAGGCGGGAGCATACGAGGGGGTCATGCGGCTGGCCTTCTGCCTTGATGGCTACCACACCCAGGTAGCGGTGGAGGTCCGCCAGGACGCCTGCGGAGTGCATGGCTGGGTACAGGGAGAGGCCGACCTGGCGGCCGTACAGGCACAGGCGGCCCGGGTTCTCTCCCTGGACCACGACGGCCGTCAGTTTGTTGCCGTCGGCCGGCGAGATCCCGTGATCGCCGCGCTCCAGGAGCTGGCCCCGGGACTGCGGCCGCCGCTGTTCTACTCGCCCTACGAAGCGGCCGCCTGGTCGGTGCTGTCTGCTCGGCGCCCGGCCAGGCAGATGGCCGAGGTGCGACAGCACCTGAGCGAGACTCACGGGCGCAGCTTCACTGTGGCCGGCCAACCACTGGCCGCGCTACCCACCCCTCAGCAGCTGCTGGCAGTCTCGGAGTTCCCGGGCATCCCCGAGGTGAAGCTGCGTCGCCTCCACGGCGTGGCTGCTGCCGCCCTGGACGGACGCCTCGACGCCACCCGGCTGTGCACCATGGGACACGAGACGGCCACAGCTGAGCTGTGCCAGTTGGAGGGCATCGGTCCGTTCTACGCCGGGTTGATCATGATACGTGGGTCTGGTCTGGCCGACTTTCTCCCCGCCAAAGAGCCCAAGCTCAAAGCGCTGGTGGCCAAGCTCTACCGCCTGTCGGCACCCCCCGGCCCAGACGATCTGACGGCTGTCGCTGAGGCTTGGCGCCCATTGCGCACATGGGCCGCGGTCCTCATCCGCGCCGCCGGGGACCGGCTGAGCACTCCCCCGCCGTGAGAGCCGGCCGGCTCAACGACAGGGCACCCATCGGCGGTGCCTCTCCAATCGATCCCACCGCCCCTTCTCAGTCACAGACACTGTCGAAGTGGCTCATCGCGCCGGGCCAGAGCGCAAATAGAAGTCACATGACAGTGCGTGTCCAGGCTGACCTCGAAGTCATCGACGGCCGGGAGCGCGAAGGGCGCCAACCACGCGACGCAGCAGCTGGATGGCGTGACAGGCGACGACGGCGGAGATGACCAGGGCGACGGTGGGGTCAAGCCAGTAGAGACCGCCGGTGGCCAGGATGATGGCTCCGGTGACGGCGACTCCGGCCGCGCCGGCCGCGTCGGCGGCGGTGTCCAGCAGGACCGCTCGCATGTTCAGGTCCCCGCGGTCATCACCCCCACCGCTGTCCCCGCCAACCAGGTCGCGGCCCAGGACTACCGCACCGGCGAGCATGACCACCGCGGCCACGCCGCTCACGACCAGGACCGGCAAGCCGTGAACGGGGGAGACCCCGGCGGTCAGCCGGTGGACGGCCCCCGCCACCACCAACAGGCTGAGCACCAGCAGCCAGCCACTGTTCACCAGGGCGGCCACGGCGGTCGCTCTGGGGTAGCCGTAAAGCCGGGTGGGGGTGGGAGCCAGGTTGGAGAGCCGGATGGCCAGCAGGGACACGCCCACGGCGGCCGCGTCAGCCAAGTAATCGGCACCTTCGGCCAGCACGCCGAGGGAGCCGGCCGAGAGCCCTACGCCGACCAGGCCGGCGACGAGGACGAGGTTGAGGGCCAGGACAACCTTGAGACGAGCGGTACGAGTCATGGTGAGGTCGGCGCCGCCGCCGAGCCCGGTCGGTGGTGAGCGCCTCAGGGGTCCCCGAGCGCGCCAGCCGACCAACCAGGCCGGCTGGCCGTCCAGGGCAGCGGCCGGCCACAGCCTGCCATGCCCGAAGGGTGGCCGTGGTGCCAGTAGCCGGGTCTGACCTGTTAGCCCCCTGCCGGGGGCGGCTGATGTTCGAGATGCTGCGGTGCCAGGCCGAGGCCGCCTGGCAATCGGCCAGGTTGAACAGGACGGCGTTCAGAGTGAGACCTGCCGGAGATGCTCGCCAGTGCCAAACCTTCGCCACCAGCGGCCCCTACCGGCTGGTAATGCGCCGGGTGGTGCTGCCATGGGTGATGCAGGGCGAGCAGCCCGCCGGGGAGGGGCTGGAGATCGGCGCCGGCGGCGGAGCCATGACCGCCCGGCTGCTGGCGGCCCTTCCCAGCACCTGGTGGCCACCGACTACGACCCTGACATCGTCGAGCGGGCCCCGCCAGGCCGTGATGTCCTTGGGGGAGCGGGTCAGGGGGCTCGGCGATGATGCGGGCCTTGTCTTGCTCGCTCTCCTGGCCGGTGTAATCGCCGCCGCCCGGATGGCGTCGGCCTGATGGCGATGCAGGCGCAGGTCCCGAGAGGGACCGTCGTCGGCCTTGATCCGAAAGATGCCCGAGCAGCCGGGATGGAGCAGGCCCTCATCCACCAGGTCCTCGATCGGCCCGCCGGCTACGAACGACCAGGCGAAGGCTATCTCGCGGTCGGGCCTGCCGATCCCGGCCACCAGAGGGTGACCATCTCTCGAGACGCGGTGAAGTCAGCGTCGTCGATCATCTGGCTCACCTCCGCTTCCCTCTCGGGTGGCAAGCAAAGGCGGCGACAAACCGAGGAGGCGTCCGGGCGAGAGTGGATATGGAACGACGAACTGGTCCATCGCTCGGACTGCACTGGGATGCCGGCCTCGGCCAGGGCGGCCATGGCGTCGTCGGCCGTCGGCCCACTCGGGCGTCTGAGCCGATGGAAGTGCCACCAGAGAGGGTTGAGGATGGACTGGGGATGGGAGGCCGTCAGCTCCACCACCACCCGGCGGCGGGCGTGGCTGGTCAGGGCCGAGGCGAACGGGCCAAGGTCGGCCACGTTGTAGAACACGTGATGGCACACGCACACATCAGCCGCCTTGACCGCGCTGGCCACGTCCGGCCAGGTACCCAACACCGCGGTGTGGGCCACACCGCGGGCCGATGCCAGATCGGCCAGGGCGTCCAGCATGACGGGACTGGAGTCGACCCCGGTGATACTCGCTGCCGGCGGAGCCAGCGGCAGGCTGGCTGCCCCCGCCCCCACGCCCACATCGAGCACCGAGGCGCCATTCCTCAGGGCCTGCCTAGCCCGCCCCGTCGATGGGGTCTCGACGGCCAGGGCCGCTCGTGTGACACCGACGAAGACTGCCGGGGAGTAGCTCCACGGAGACTCAGGGACGGCCTCCAGGATGTGAGGGGGAATGGCCCAACCGGCCAGGCCCTCGGCCCACCGCTGCGCCGCTCGGCCAGGTGGCGACCATGATTCGCCCTCCGAGGTCAACTTGGCTCGCCCTGCTCAACTCGACGTCGGCCAACGCGTCGGACCGCATTGCAGTACCGCGGGATCACGTCGTCCATCCATGGCAATCACCATAAACGTAGCGCGTCGATTCATTGAGCTACATGAGCTCGCCTTTGTCCATCCGCTTTGACGATGCGGTGTTGGATCGCCTGCGTCGGCGGCGCGCACCAACGCGCGGGGCAACCCTGTCCGGCCTGGCCCAGCGGCTGGTCGATGAGGGACTGCAAATGAGCGAGCATCGGGGCGTCGTCTTCAAAGACGGTCCATCGGGGCGCCGCGCCGCCCTGGTCTACGGGCCCGACGTCTGGAAGGGTTGCCCAGGCTGACGAGGAGTCGGCCGACACCGAGGCGGCGTGGGCGGCCCGCCAGCGCCTGCTCGGGTGACGCAGCCTGTAGCGCAACACACCTACCGGCTCGTGCTGGATGAGATGATCTCGCCTGTCATCGCCATGGCGCTGGTGGAACGAGGTGCCGAAGTCCTAGCGGTAGCGGCGGCTCCGGAACAGAGGCCACCCCGGCCCAATCATCGCTGCCCTGGAGGCGTGGCTGGCCAAGCCGGATCATCCGTCCGAGGGTTGGCGACGGCCCACGTGATGCCTAGTCTTCGCCCGTCTGCGGCGCAGGCCGGCTGGGCCGGGTGGTGCCGTAGGGTGGGCCGGCGATGATCCTGGTTGATGTCGAGGCAGTGTCGGCCCGCCGGCCTGACCGGGCGCTGTTCGAGAAGCTGTCGATCACCCTGCGCACCGGAGACCGCCTCGGAGTGGTGGGCCGCAACGGCTCGGGCAAGTCGACTCTGCTGCGGGTGCTGGCCGGACAATCCCCCCCTGAGGAGGGCCTGGTGCGGCGCGGCCGAGGTGTGGTGGTGGGGCTGCTGGGGCAGCATCCCCAGCTCCCGGCGGGCACGGTACGAGGCGCGGTCGGCCAGCACTGGGAGGCCGCGGCCATCCTGGAGCGCCTGGGGATGGGCCCGCTGGCGGGCGAGAACGTAGCCAACCTGTCGGGTGGCCAAGCGAAGCGGGTGGCCCTGGCCGCCCTGCTGGTAAGCCAACTCGACCTGCTGGTGCTGGACGAGCCCACCAACCACCTCGACGTGGATGCCATCGCCTGGCTGGAGGACCGGCTGGCTCGCTTGTCCGGCGGCGTGGTGCTGGTGACCCACGACCGCCACGTCCTGGACCGGGTCACCACCAGGATCCTCGAGCTCGACCGGGGCCACAGCTTCGTCCACCACGGCGGCTACCAGAGCTATCTGGCCGCCCGAGCCGAGCGGGCCGAACGGGAGGCCACCACCGAGGCGGTACGGCGCAACCTGGCCCAGCGGGAGCTGGCCTGGCTGCGCAGGGGGGCGCCGGCTCGCACTCGCAAGCCCAAGGCACACATAGCAGCGGCCACCGCCATCGTGGACGGGACCGGTCCGGAGGTTGACCGGGCCGGACGCCTGGAGCTTGGGGCAGCCCGCCCCGTAGGTGACACCCCCCGGCTGGGCAGCAAGGTGATGGACCTGGAAGGGTTGGGCCACCGCTTCGGGGACGGCCCCTGGTTGTTCGAGAAGCTGACCCTCAGCCTGGAAGCGGGCGGTCGTCTCGGCCTGGTGGGCCCCAACGGCTCGGGCAAATCCACCCTGTTGGACCTCCTGGCCGGTCGCCTGGCTCCGGCAGCCGGCCGGGTGGACGTCGGGCCCACGGTACGGGTCGGCTACTACGACCAGACCGGGCGCGACCTCGACCTCGCCCTCCGGGTGCGGGAGGCGGTGGCCGGGACGGCCGGCCAGCCCAGTTGGGGCCAGTTGCGCCTAATGGAGCGGTTCTGGTTCGACGACGACGCCCAGTGGGCCCCCATCGGCACCCTCTCGGGCGGCGAGCGCCGCCGGCTGCAGCTGCTCCTGGTCCTCAGTGAGTCCCCCAACGTGTTGCTGCTGGACGAGCCCACCAACGACTTGGACCTCGACACCTTGCGCACGCTGGAGGACTACCTGGACGATTGGCCGGGGACGGTGGTGGTGGCTAGCCACGACCGGGCCTTCCTGGAGCGGACCGTCGAGGACGTGCTGGTCCTGGATGGGCGCGGCCACGCCACGCCCGCCGCCAGCTACGCCAGCTACCAGGCGACCAGGACCAGGGTGGCCTCGGCCCTCCCTCCCCCGGACAACCCGGGTCGGCCTGGTGCCGATCCATCCCTCCACCAGGCGTCGCCGGCGGGTGCGACCGCACGGCTCCGCTCCCCCAGCACTCTGCGCCGGCTGTTGGCCGGAGCCGAGCGGGACATGGTGGCGGCCACCGAGAAGCGTGACCGCTTGGTGGCCGAGCTGGGGACGGTCGCCTCCGACCACCGAGCACTGGCCTCGACCAGCCAGGCCCTGGCTGGTGCCGAGGGGCAGGTGGAGAAGATGGAGCAGCGCTGGCTGGCCCTGGCCGAGGAACTGGGCGCCTGATGCCAGTTGGGTAGAATGTCCAATGGGCGACTTGGCTCAGGCGGGTACCGCGGTCGGCTCAGGGCCCTGCCCCGAGTAGCTGTAGGGCGGATCCGGCCAAAAGCCTGGGCAATAGTCCAAACCGCGACCGCCGCCGGTCTGGCCTGGTACGTGGCCCACATCCTGCTCGGGCACCCCCGGCCATTCTTTGCTCCCATCGCGGCGGCGGTCTGCCTATCGGACAGCAACCTGCTGCGGGGCCAGCGGGCTCTGCAGATGATCGGAGGGGTGACACTCGGTATCGGCACAGGAATCGGCGTTCATGCGATCCTGGGCCCGGGGGCAGCCGCCATCGGGCTGGTGGTCCTGGTTGTCCTACTAATTGCCGTCGTAGTCGCCCAGGGCTTCATCGCCCAGGGCCTCATGTTCTTCAATCAGTCGGCCGCCTCAGCCGTCCTGGTCATCGCTCTGCCGGGCAGTGGATCGGAGCGGCTGTTCGACGCCCTGATCGGCGGGGCCCTGGCCCTGTTGTTCAGCATCGTGATCTTCCCCGCCGCCCCGCTGCCCTTGCTCGCTCAGGCCACCCGCACGACGTGCACGACGCTGAGCAACATTCTCGACCACCTCGACCAGTTGGTCAGTCACTCCGAGACTCCCGCCACCGAGTGGACACTGGATGCCGCCGAACACATCAACCAGTCCCTCGACAGCCTCACCAAGGCGCGCTCTACCGCCAGGGAGATCGTCCGCTTCGCTCCGCGGCGGCGTTCGCAACGACAGGCCGTGGCCGAAGCCGACCACCGGGCTGGCCAGCTCAGCCAGCTGGCCGGGGCGGTGCTCAGCCTGGCCCGTGTGACCAGCGCCGCCCTGAGCGACAAACAGCTGCTTCCTGCCGGGGTTGGCGACGCCATCCACGATCTGTCTACCGCCGTTGGCCGGTTGGCCAGCCAGGGTAACGACCCCGGCGACGAGGGCGATGCCGACCGGGCGACCAGAGCCGGCGAGCGAGCCGGCCACGCGGCAGGCTCGACAACCAATGCCAACCGCACGGTCCTCATTGGCTCCCTGATCAGCCTGTGCGCAGATGACGGGTCTCGCCTGGCCGGCACCGGCGCCAGGCCGCCCAGGAGTGATCCGGCGACCAAACGCAATAACACTGACCGATGAGGCCCTGGCCACCGTGGTCGGGACCATCGCGGCAGCGTCCCGTTCGGCCATCCCGGCTTCTTTGATGCCCTCTAGCTGAGCGGTGTGGCCCTAATGGTCTTGGTGCGCCGTGCCCGCACCCCCGGCCGCCCGGCAGACGCGCTGGGGCTACCACCAACTCTCTAGACCCTGGGCTGGCCGGCTGGTCGAGAAAGCAGGCGTCCGGCCAGGAGACCTGGTTGTGGACATCGGGCTGGCCGTGGCGTCCTGACCGCCCACCTGGTCTCTGCCGGCGCCCGAGTCATTGCTGTCGAGCTGAACCCGGCCAGGACTCAGGCGCTACGGGCTCGCTTTCGAAGCCAACCGGTGGTGGTCGCGCAGGTCGACGCGTCTGACTTGCGGCTCCCCGGCCGGCCCTTCCGGGTAGTGGCCAACCCCCGCTCGCAGGGCGTCGGCGAACGGCGCCGAGCAGTGCCTGGGCCCGAGCCTGGCGGTCACGGACCAGCCGGTGCTGGCGCCGCAGGTCCGTGTCGGGGTACAGGCGGTAGCCCGCCGGGCTGCGCCCGCTGGGTGTGTGCAGGCCGATGTCGTCGTAGTGGTGCAGCGTCCGCACCGACACATGGGACAGGCGAGCCACCTCACCGACTGTGTACTCCTTCACGGGAACCACTCTGACGCCTCCCGCAACGTGAGGGTCAAATCCTCTTCAGGCCAGCTTGACAAGGAAGTGAGTAGCCACTAACTTAGGGCCGGTGGCCATTGTCAGCTCGACTCGGCAGATCTCCACTCGACAGAGCTCCGCGCAGCGCCGGGAATCGGTGCTGCGGGCGGCGGTGACGGAGTTCTCCAGCACCGGCCTGCACGGGACGACCACGGAGGCCATCGCGGCACGGGCGGGGATCAGCCAGCCCTACCTCTTTCGGCTGTTCCCCACCAAGAAGGCGCTGTTCATCGAGGCAGTGAACAGGACGTTCGCCCGGGTCAGGGAGCACTTCGAGGAGGCCACGGGGGACAGTTCGGGTGAAGAGGCGCTGGTCGCCATGGGTGCCTCCTACCAGGATCTGCTGGCCGACCGTACTTTCCTACTCGGTCAGCTCCAGGCCTACGCGGCCTGTGATGACCCCGAGGTGCGGGCTGCGGCCAGGCAAGGGTTTCACGACGTGTGGATTTGGGTGGAGCAGGTAACCCAGATGCCCGATGCCCGGCTGCGGGAGTTCTTCGCCATGGGCATGCTGCTCAACACGGTGGCGGCCCTGGACCTGCCGGCCCTGGGGGACCGGTGGGCGAGGGTTTGCACTCCCGAGGTGGGCCAGGCGTGAGTGGGCGGAGGACGTGGCCCGGGCACCCCCTTTTTTTCGCCAAAGAAGTTAGTAACCAATCACTAGATGAAGGGATGAGGAGATGAGTGAGACGACCAAGCGTCCGGTGATGGCCTGGACCTTCGTAGTGACCTCGGTGGCCGCCTTCATGGTGGCCTTGGACAACCTGGTGGTGACGACGGCGCTGCCGTCGATCCGTCACAGCCTGCACGCTGGGCTGTCGGGCCTGGAGTGGACCATCAACGCCTACACCTTGACTTTTGCCGTGCTGCTGCTGACCGGCGCCGCCCTGGGTGACCGGTTTGGACGGCGGCGGGTGCTCAGCGTGGGCATGGCCCTGTTCACGGCCTCGTCGGCGGCGGCTGCCCTGGCTCCCAGCACTCCCTGGCTGGTGGCTGCCCGCGCCGCCCAGGGAGTGGGCGCCGCCCTGGTGCTGCCCCTCACCCTCACCATCCTCTCGGCCGCCGTACCGGCCTCCCGTCGGGGCGCGGCCCTCGGCGTGTGGGGAGCCATGGCCGGACTGGCGGTCGCCGTCGGACCGGTCATCGGCGGGGCAGTCACCGAGGGCCTGGCGTGGCAGTGGATCTTCTGGCTCAACGTGCCCATCGGGCTGGCCTTGTTGCCTCTGATCCGGCGGTTGGACGAGAGTCACGGTCCGGCGCGCCGGCTGGACCTGCCGGGCGTGGCACTGGTCAGCGCCGGGCTGCTCGGAGTGGTCTTCGGGCTGGTTCGGGGCAACTCGCACGGCTGGACCAGTCCCGGCGTGATCGGCCCCCTGCTTGGCGGCGCGGCGGTGATGGGCGCCTTTTGGGCCTGGGAGCGGCGTGCGGTGGAGCCCATGCTCCCGCTGGGGCTGTTCAGGAACCGGGGCTTTGCGGCTTCCAATCTGACGGCTTGGCTGATGTCCTTTGGGATGTTCGGCTCGATCTTCCTGCTGGCCCAGTTCCTGCAGGGTGTACAGGGCTACAGCCCTCTGCAGGCGGGCCTGCGCACCCTGCCGTGGACGGCCATGCCGATGATCGTGGCCCCCCTGGCCGGGCCATTGTCGGACCGCATCGGCGGACGACCTCTGCTGGTGGCAGGCCTCGGGCTGCAGGCGGTGGGTCTGGCCTGGATGGCATTGGTCGTCTCCACCGGGGTGTCCTTCCTGGCGTTGGTGCCACCGTTTGTCATCTCGGGGATCGGCATGGCCCTGTTCTTCGTGCCCATCGCCAACGTGGTGTTCTCGTCGGTACGGCCCGATCAGGAGGGCATTGCCTCAGGAGCCAACAACATGCTGCGCGAGCTGGGCGGGGTGTTCGGGATCGCCGTGCTGGCGTCGGTCTTCTCCGCCCACGGTGGCTACGCCAGCGGGACCGCCTTCGTGAGTGGCCTGACTCCGGCCCTGTGGGTGGGCACCGCCTTCGTCTTCGCCGGGTTCCTCGCCGCCCTGGCCATCCCCCGAGGCCGCCCAGTCAGGGCTGACAGCCCGGTGAGCACGGAGGGGGCGCCGGTCCTGGGACCGGTCCTGGGACCGGTCGAGGCGCCGGTCGAGTCAGCCGGCGCTCCGGGGCTGGTCCCTGCCTCCGGCCCAACGTCTTGAGGGATCCGGGCTTGGCAGACAGGCCTGGGACTAGGTTTGCGGACCATGTCGACCGGCGATGTCGAGGTTCCCATTGACTGGAACGAACTGCTCACCGAGCAGTGCCTGGTGCCGAGCCACCGGCTGGGTAGCAGGACTGCTGGTATCGGTCACGCCGTGGGGTGCCCGGTGGACCGCTCGATCACCAGCCCAGCCGCCAGTAGCAGCTCCTCCCCATCCGGTGGGCCGACCAACTGCAAACTGGCCGGGGCCGGGCCGCCGCTCGGGACGGGAAGGGCCAGGGCTGGGAGCCCGGCCAGGTTGACCGGCCGAGTGGCGGTGGAGAGGCTGACCCGGTCGGCGTCCTCCAACAATGGCGGGAACTGGGTCATGGTCGGCATGGCCACCAGATCGACCGTGGTCAGCAGATGCCGGAAGGACGCCCTCCAGCGGACCTGGAAGGCTCTGGCTTCCTCCAGCTGAGCAGTCGTCACCTGGCGACCGTCGACCAGCCTGGCCGCCACCGCCGGGTCCAGGCGATCCATGGCCCCGACCAGGTGGGCGTTGGAGACGGCTGCCTCGGCCACCAGGATCCGCCCGGCCATCTCCCACGCCCACCGCCATCCCGGGAGGTTCGCATCCACCACCTCGAAGCCGCTGGCGTGCAGTGCGGCGTCGACGGCCTGGTCGATCAGCCGTTCGGCCTCCATTCGGAGGCGCCCGATGCGCCCGGCGGGCGAGGGGACGGGCGCGAAACCGGGCTCCAGCCAACTCATGCCCAGGATCAGGCCGCCCACTCCGGCCGCCATGGGGCCGACGGTGTCCAGGCTGGGGGCCAGGGGCCAGACACCGCCAACGGGGATGCGGCCCCAGGTGGTCTTGAGCCCGGCGACGCCGCAGCACGCGGCGGGGACGCGGATCGACCCGCCGGTGTCGGTGCCGTAGGCCACCTCAGCCTGACCGGTGGCCACCGCCACCGCCGAGCCGCTGGAGGACCCGCCGGGAACCAGGCGAGGGTCGAGAGGGTTGATCGGAGTGCCGAACCATGGGTTGATGCCGGTGGTGCCCAGGGCCAGCTCCACCAGGTTGGCCTTGCCGACGATCCTGGCGCCGGCCTGGCGGGCGCCAGCCAGGCAAGCGGCGTCAACCGTCGCCGGTTTGGCTGTCTCGGCCACCACCCGGCTGCCGGCCGTGGTGGGGACCCCGGCTACATCGATGGCGTCCTTGACCGCCAGGCGGTGCTCGTCAGGCCATGAGCCGGGCGCATCCAGCGTGGTGATGAAGGTGCACACGAAGGCAGGCTATGGCCGCCAACCGCAGGGGGGCCCGGTAGCCGGCACCCAGACCGGTGTGGCCGGGTGAGAGCCGGCATCCAGCCCGGCCGGATCAGCGGCGACGACGGCTAGTTGGGAAACCAGGAGTTCGCCCGGTAGCCCCAGCTCAGTGGCGTCGCCAGCGCCGCCACCAAGGGACGGCTGAGGCCACCGCGGTCCGTTGGCGGTCCTTCTCCACCTCGGCCACGATCCCGGGGCCGACGGAGTTGACGATGTCCTCGGCCTGGTCGAGCAAGGCGGCAATTCCCGGCCCAGGCTCTCCGGGCTCGTCCTCGATGGCCGGCTCGACCAGGCTGCCGTGCGTCCAACCGGCATCGGCAAAGCGTCGCTGGTACGACGGACAGTTCTCCGGGCAGCGCCAAGGCGCCTCGGGTGCCAGGTCCAGCACGCAGAATCGAGCTACCTCTCCGGACGCGTAGGTCCGGCTCTGGAAGTGCTTGCACTCCTCCCGCATCGGCATTTCGCTGGTCGTCCTCCCATGCACCGAGCCGCCCTGTGACACGTCAAGTCTAGGCCGGCCGCCATGTTCGAGCGCTTCACAGACCGGGCCCGCCGGGGCCTGGTCCTGGCTCAAGAGACACGTATCAGCAAGTGGTCCGACCGCTCGGCGACCCACCCGATCAACCCCCGGCCGGGCTCGCCGCCCGGCGACTCCGTCAGCCTACCGAGCCCTCCATCTGCAGCTCGATCAGGCGGCTCCACTCCACCGCGTACTCCATCGGCAGGGTCCGGGTGACCGGCTCGATGAAGCCGTTGACGATCATGCCCATGGCCTGCTGCTCCGACAGCCCCCGGCTCATCAGGTAGAAGAGCTGGTCGTCGCCCACCTTGGACACGGTGGCCTCGTGACCGATCCGGGCGTCGCGCTCCTCCACCTCCATGTACGGGAGGGTCTTGGAGGTGCTGTGATCATCCAGGATGAGGGCGTCGCAGCGCACGAAGCTCTTGGCCTTGGTAGCGCCCTTGTCCACGTGGACCTTGCCCCGGTAGGTGGTGATGCCACCGTCCTTGGAGATCGACTTGGACACGATGGTCGACGTCGTCTCAGGAGCTACATGGTACATCTTGGCACCAGCGTCCTGATGCTGGCCGGCCCCGGCGTAGGCCACCGAGAGGACCTCGCCCGACGCCTTGGGCCCCATCAGGTAGACGCTGGGGTACTTCATGGTCAGGCGGGACCCGATGTTACCGTCGATCCACTCCACGTGGGCCTCGGCCTCGGCCCTGGCCCGCTTGGTGACCAGGTTGTAGACGTTGTTGGACCAGTTCTGGATGGTCGTGTAGGTGATGCGGGCACCCGGCAGGGCCACCAGCTCCACCACCGCCGAGTGCAGGGAGTCGGAGGTGTACACCGGTGCCGAGCAACCCTCGATGTAGTGAACCTGGGCGCCCTCGTCAGCGATGATCAGCGTCCGCTCGAACTGGCCCATGTTCTCGGCGTTGATGCGGAAGTATGCCTGCAACGGCATCTCCACCTTGACGCCGGGGGGCACGTAGATGAACGAGCCGCCTGACCAGACCGCCGAGTTGAGGGCGGCGAACTTGTTGTCGTTGGGGGGGATCAGCTTGCCGAACCAGCGCCTCACGATCTCGGGGTGCTCCCGCACCGCGGTGTCCATGTCGCAGAACAGCACCCCCTGCTTGGCCAGGTCATCGTGGTTGTGGTGGTAGACGACCTCAGACTCGTACTGGGCGGTGACCCCGGCCAGGTACTTGCGCTCGGCCTCGGGGATGCCCAGCTTCTCGTAGGTGTTCTTGACCGACTCGGGCAACTCGTCCCAGGCATCCACCTGGCTGTTGGTGGGCTTGATGTAATAGAAGATGTCGTTGAAGTCGATGTCGGGCATGTTGACGGCGAACCAGGCGGCCATGGGCCGGCGCTCGAAGTGGCGCAGGGCCTTGAGCCGGAAGTCCCGCATCCAGTCGGGCTCGCCCTTCATCCAGGACATCTCCCGTACGATGTCCTCATTGATGCCCTTCTTGGGCTTGAAGACGTAATCCTCGACGTCACTCCAGCCGAGCTTGTACCTGCCGAGATCGAGCTCCGTGGTGGCCATCAGGCACTCCTTAGCGGGTTGACGAATTACTCCTACCGCCATAGTAACAACCCAGGGCCGGCGCCGGCGCAAGGCAGGACCGGCCAGTGTGGACCCTCCCCCCGCCTCCGGCACAAAACGGCCGGCGTGCCATCCTGTGAGCCATGACCCAGCCAACCCCGCCCTCGCCGCCCCGGCGCCCCCAGGTCCTCACCGCCCACGGCGACCGGCGGGTCGACGACTGGGGCTGGCTGACTGACCGGGACGATCCAGCGGTGCTGGCCCACCTGGAGGCCGAGAACGCCTACACCGAGGCGGTCACCACTCCCACCAAGCCCCTCCAGGAACGCCTCTACGCCGAGATGGTGGCGCGGATCAAGGAGACCGACCTCTCGGTCCCCGTCCGCAAGGGCCGGTGGTCGTGGTACACCCGCACCGAGGAGGGCCAGCAATACGCCATCCACTGCCGCCGGGCGGTTGAAGGCCCCAACGCACGGTCGGATGGCACTTGTGCACCGGCTAGCACCCAGCCGAGCCGGGCCCCGGACGCCCCCGTCCGGCCGGCAGAGGCCCCGGACGCCCCCGTCCGGTCGGCCGCGGCCCCGGAGCCCGGGCCGGAGCCGGCGCCGCCCAGCTCACCTGACCAGGTCGTCCTGGACGAAAACCAGCTGGCCGCCGGCCACGACTACTTCTCGCTCGGCGCCCTGGCCATCAGCCCGGCCCAGCGCCTCATGGCCTGGGCGGTCGACACCACCGGTGCCGAGTTGCACACCCTGCGCATCCGGGACCTCGACACCGGCCAGGACCTGCCGGAGGTCATCGAGGACGTCTACTACGGGCTGGCCTGGGCGGCCGACGAGGAGACCCTGTTCTACACCCGCACCGACGCCGCCATGCGGCCATATCAGCTGTGGCGCCACCGTCTGGGCACCCCACCCGAGGACGACGTGTGCGTGCGCACCGAGGGGGACGAGCGCTTCTACCTCGATGTCGGGCGGACCAAGGACGACACCTACATACTGGTCAGCCTGGCCAGCAAGGTCACCACCGAGACCTGGTTCCTTGCGGCCGACCGCCCCACCGATCCACTAACGGTCATCGAGCCCCGCCGCCAGGGCATCGAGTACGCGGTCGAGCATCACGCCGGCTCCGAAGCCGCCGACGACACCGCCGGCCGGCTCCTCATCGTCACCAACGACGAAGCCGAGAACTTCCGACTCATGTCCACCCCGGTGGACGAGCCGGGCCGGGCCAACTGGAACGAGGTCATGGCCTACGACCCGGCCGTCAAGCTGGACGGTTTGGATGTGTTCGCCAACCACCTGGCCCTCTTCGAGCGGGCCGAGGGCACTGCCCGCATCCGGGTGATGAACCTGGCCGACGGGACCATTCATCCCATCGAGCAGCCCGAGGCCGTCTCCACCGCCTGGGGCGGCGCCAACGCCGAAATCCACTCGACCACCCTGCGCTACGAGTACTCCTCGCTGATGACGCCCCGCTCGGTCTACGACTACGACATGGGCGCCGGCACGGCCACGCTGCTCAAGCGCCAACCGGTGCTGGGCGGCTACGACCCGGCGCGGTACCGCACCTCCCGGGAGTGGGCCACGGGGGCCGACGGGGAGGAGATCCCAATTTCGCTGATGTGGCGAGAGGACACGGCCAGGGATGGCACCGCGCCCGCCCTGCTGTACGGGTACGGCGCCTACGAGCACAGCGTGGATCCCACCTTCTCGTCGCTGCGGCTCAGCTTGGTCGACCGGGGGTTCGTGTTCGCCTTGGCCCACGTGCGGGGCGGGGGCGAGATGGGCCGGGGGTGGTACGAGGCCGGGCACCTCGAGCACAAGGCCAACACCTTCGCCGACTTCATCGCCTGCGCCCGCCACCTGGTCGACGCCGGATGGACCACCCCGGCCCGGCTGGTGGCCCGGGGGGGCAGCGCCGGCGGACTGCTCATCGGGGCGGTGGCCAACCTGGCCCCCGAGGCGTTCTGCGCCATGGTGGCCGAGGTGCCCTTCGTGGACTGCCTCACCACCATGATGGACGACACGCTGCCGCTCACCGTGTTGGAGTGGGAGGAGTGGGGCAACCCCCGGGACGACCCGGCCGCCTACGCCTGGATGAAGGCGTGGTCGCCGTATGACAACGTCCCCGACGGTCGGGTCGCCCCCCGGCGCTACCCCCGCCTGCTGGTGACGGCCGGGCTCAACGACCCGCGGGTGAGCTACTGGGAGCCGGCCAAGTGGGTGGCCAGGTTGCGGGCGGCCGACCCGGCCAACCAGGTGCTGCTCAAGGTCAAGCTGGGAGCCGGCCACATGGGGCCGTCGGGGAGGTACGAGGCGTGGCGGGAGGAGGCTGGCGTGCTGGCCTTCGTACTCACCTCGGTGGGGATCAACGAGTAGCTCTCTTCCCAAAAGGTGCCTGGTACGACGACTCGTCCCTCGCCCACTCACGGCCCGGCCGCCACCGTGACTACATCCTGGGTGGGCCTTGGCACTACCCCTCTTCCAGCATGGCCTCCACCAGGCGGTCCAGCAGCTGGCGGTCGCGGTGATTGAGGCGGGCGATCTTGCGGACCAGGGCGGTGCGGTCGTCCTCTGGCTCGGCTGTCTGAGCTCCCGGACGAGCAGGGCCGGGCCGGCGCCCGGCATGGCCGATGACCTCCGCCACTGGGACGTCCAGGCACTGGGCCACCTTCTCCAGGACGTCGGTGCTCGGGTTGGGAAGCACCTTGATGCCGCCAAAGGATTCCTTGAGCCCGGATTCCAGATCCCGCCAGGTGTCCTCGGGTACCTCGGCCTTGGTCGCTGCTTCCTCCAGACTGAGGCCCTTCTCCTCCCGGTGCTCGACCAGCCACCTCCCAAAGTCCACCCAACGCTGTGACTCGTCCACCTGGCAAGACTGGTCCTCCCGGCCATCCTCGTCCAGCCGGGCCGCCCGGCTGACCAAAGCGGGAGCGGTCGGGGCCACTGGAGTCTCGGTTCGCCGACCAGCTCCGGGGAACCTCAAGTGCGCAACCCGTAGGCCGGGCGACGCCCCGGGCCCAGCGCAGCGCGACGGGGGTTGGCCTGGTCGCGCTGGGACACAGTGGGCTCGCTCACCCTCCACTCGGCGGCGATCTCAGGATCGTTCCAGGCTACCCCCAGCTCGTCGGCCGGGTTGTAGTAGTTGTCGACCAGATAGATGAGGGTCAGCTCCGAAAGGGCGGCGAACCCATGGGCCACGCCCGGCGGGATGAACACGCCCCGCTCGTCGTGGCCAAGGAGGTCCAGCTCCAATGTGGCATCTTCGGTAGGGGAGCCGGTCCGCAGGTCGTGCAGGACCACCCGGGCCCGGCCGCTGGTCACATACCAGTAGTCGGCCTGGTGCAGGTGGTAGTGCAGTCCGACCAGCGTCCCCGCCGCCTTGTCCGAACGGTTGGCCTGGACCATCTCCCTTCCGAGGGGGAACCAGGAGCGCCGGTAGCTCTCGACGAACCGTCCCCGCCCATCGACGTGGACGTCTGGTTCGACCACCAGCACGTCGGCTATCACCTCCGAAGGCGTGATGACGGCCACGGCGGCACGCTAGCGTCAGCCACGCCAGCTTCGCCGGGGTGCCCAGGATCGGCCCTACCTCTCGAAGCGTCCGTAACCCCCCCGGTAGAACAACAGCGGGCGCCCCTCCCCCGCCCCCAGGTCCACCACCTGTCCGATGGCGATCATGTGGTCCCCGCCGTCGTGCACCGCCCCCAGGCGGCACTCGACCCAGGCTGCCACGCCCGCCAGCACCGGCGCTCCTGCCCCGCCCAGCCGCCAATCGATCCCGGTGAACTTGTGGCCCCCGCTGCGGGCAAACGTCCGGGCCAGCGTCTCTTGGGTCTCGGCCAGCACGTTCACGCAGAAGGTCCCAACCGCCTGCACTCGGGGCCAACTGGTCGAGCGCCTGGAAGGGGCCAGGAGCACCAGCGGCGGATCGAGGGACAGCGACGCAAAGGCCTGGCAGGTCAGACCCACCGGTTGGCCCGAGTGCACGGCCGTGACCACGGTTACGCCGGAGGCAAAATGGCCGAGGACTTGTCGAAAAAGGGCGCTTCCCAGTTCGCCTTCCTCGCCCCGCTCGGGGTTGTCGTCGTCGGAGTGACTCGTCAGGTGGTGACCGTGTCGATGGGTGGGCCGTCCGGGCTGGCCACCGGCCGGGTGGTGAAACCAAGGATCCAGGACTCGTCGGTCTCTCCATCGATGGTCAGGCGCCAGCTGAAGCGGGCGCCTGACGCCAGCGGCACCGGGCCCAGGTTGACGGCCAGGGCCACGTCGATGGGGGTTCCCTCGGGAACACCGGGCGGCCGGCCCACCTGGAAGTCGCCTCTCACCTCGATCGGATGGTTGCCGTCGGGGGTCTCCACGGTCACGTCGCGCCCGTCCGCGTCCAGGAGGAACAGCTCCCAGTGGTGGGCCACCTCGGCCTCGTTCCAACCCACCTCGATCTTCATGGCGATGGCCGACGGCGTGGGGTCGGGGCCGATCATGCTCCAACCCCCGCCCAGGATGAACAACTTGCCGTCGGCCACCTGAGCCGCGTCGCAGAGCATCATGGTCACCCTCATGCAAGCCTCATCTCAGATCGGGAGGCCCCATAGCGGGAACCAGCGCGCCAGGTCGGATTCTACCGTCAGGTCATCAGCCAGCATTCCCCGGATGCGAAGCTCCAAGGGGTTGTCCCGCTGCTCTCCCGCGGCCGGGGCAAACGGATAGAACGTGCCTCGCTTGAACAGGTACACCAGGTACAGCTTCTCTGAGCTGGAGGAGCCAGCAAAGCCAAAGACCGAGCACAGCAGCTCGGGACCGAATCCGTGCTCATCCAGGGTGGAGTTGACCAGGTGGACCCGAGTGACCAGATTGGAGGGGTCGGCGTCCTGGAGGACGACCCAGTGATAGCCGTACTCGTCGGCCTGCTCGTGCAGGACGGGAGCGGTGGTGCCGGAGGAGCCGGTGGTCTCGCCCTGGTGCGCCTGTACGCCGGCGCCGGGGTCGCCGGCGTCTAGGCGCAACAGCTGGTCGAGCTCGTCCTTGACGGCTCGGAAGGACTGCCCGGTGATGGGCTTGAAGCAGACCGCCGCCCTACCGGTCGGTGCCAGACCGACCTCTGTCTCGAGGGTCACCGCCGCGCCGGGAAGGGCAAAAAGGGCGTCCAGCTTGGCCGGCACCGGCTTGGACCGGCCCAGCAGAGAGTCGAGGAGCTTCACGCCTGACGGCCGAGCTCGGCCTCGATGCGGCTCAGTTGGGCCAGGCGGCGCTCCAGGGTCGGGTGAGTGGAGAACAGCGACGAGAAGCTGAACCCGCCAGCCAGGGCGGGGGCGAAGAAGAAGGCATTGAACGGCTCCGCCGAGCGCAGGTCCCTCGACGGGATCCTGGCGATATCCCCGCTCACCTTGACCAGGGCCGAGGCCAGGGTGGAGGGCCGACCGGTGAGCACTGCCGCCGACCGATCGGCTGACAGCTCTCGGTACCTGGACAGGGCTCGGGTCAACAAGAAGCTGATGGCGTAGGCGATGGCCGACACGGCCACTACCGCCAGCGTCACCGCGGCTCCGCTGTCGCCCTCCCGGTCGTTGTCCCCTCCGAAACCCCCGAACATCCCCGCATAGAGGGCGATGCGGGTGATCAGGCCGGCCAGCATGCCGAGGAAGCTGGCCACCGTCATCACCACCACGTCCCGGTGGGCCACATGGGAGAGCTCGTGGGCCAGCACCGCTTCCAGCTCCGCCTCGTCCAGGCGCCTCATTATCCCGGTGGTGGCGCAGACCACCGCAGTGGCGGGACTGCGCCCGGTGGCAAAGGCGTTGGGCATGTCGCTGGTGGCCATGGCCACCCTGGGCTTGGGCATGTCAGCCAGGGCACAGAGCCGATCGATGATGCCGTGCAGGAGCGGGGCTTCCTCGCGAGACACCTCGCGGCCCCGCATGGCGAAGAGGGCAATCTTGTCCGAGAAGAAGTACTGGGCGAAGAGCAGGAGACCGGCGATCACCACCACCGCCACGATGGAGGTGCCCACCTTGAACAGCACAGTGATGAACACGGCGTAGACGACGACCAGGAGCAGTCCGGTGAGGAACATCCGGGCGGTGAGACCCCGGTCCTGGGGGTAGCGATGCCGGGTGGACATCAGTCGGCCATGAGTCCTTCCTCGTGGAGGAGGCTGTGCACTTCGTCGACACTGGACCCTTGTGGGGGTAGCACGAGCTCCGACGGACCAAGGAAGTCGGCCGCAACCGGCTTGCCGGTCGCCCGCACGCTGCCCAGGGCCTCGTCTAGGGCCGAGCTGAGGGCATCCGCGTCATGGGCCTTGACTGCCTCGAACATCACCTGATCGAGGCGCTCCAGCTCCCCCAGGTGGTCATCGGGCACGTCGAACTGACCCTCTTCGAGGATGCGCACGATCACGACCCCGTCCCCTCCGAGGGGTGGCCCGCCGCCGGGAGGGAAGCGGCTGCCTCTCCCCCGCCCAACTCCCCCTTGAGCCTGGCCAGCTCCGCCTGGACCTGGCCAGTCGCCGCAGTGCGGTCCAGCTCGGCCTGGAGTGGGTCATTGGAGTGGGTCAGATCGTCAAGAGCCCCCGAGGCCAGCAGCTCATCCACCGCGCCGGCCCGAGCCTGCATGGTGGCCACCTTGTCCTGGGCCCTCTGCATGGCCATGCCGGTGTCTCCCATCTCCTCGGAGATGCCTGACACCGCCTCGCCGATCTTGGTCTGAGCCTCCGCCGCCGTGTAGGTGGCCTTGATCGTCTCCTTCTGAGTACGAAACGACTCCACCTTGGCCTGCAGGCGCTGGGAGGACTCGATCAGCTTGGCCTCCTGAGCACTGAGCTGGGCATGCTGGGTCTCCAGGTCGGTCAGTTGGGTGGCGATGCCCGACCGGCGGGTGAGCGCCTCGGTGGCCAGGTCCTCCCGACCCTGGCCGAGGGCCTGGCGGGCCTGCCCCTCCAGCTTGGTGGCCGACGCCTTGAGCTGATCGGCCTGGAGCTCGATGCGCTTGCGGGAGGTGGCCACGTCGGCCACTCCACGGCGAACCTTTTGCAGCATCTCCAGCTGGCGCTGGTAGGAGTAGTCGAGGGTCTCCCGGGGATCCTCGGCCTTGTCCAACAGCTTGTTGGCCTTGGCCTGGAAAAGCCCGGTCACCCGCTTCATCACGCTCACACGCCCACCTCCGGCATCCTCGTCGCTGTCGTCCCAGCATAGGGGACTGGCCCACACCAGTACCCTCTCCTCGGTGACCGAGCTGGGACTGCGCAACGACGTCTACCGGCGGCCCCTCGCCACTGCCCTGGACCGCCTGGGCCTGGCCGAGGGGTGGAGCTGCGTGGACGTGGGCGCCGGCGGAGGCGACGTCAGTGTGGCCCTGGCCGAGATCGTCGGCCATGAGGGCCGGGTGTACGCCACCGACAACGACCCCCGAGCCCGGGATCTGGTGGCCGCCGCAGCCGCTGCCCATTCCCAGGTGGTGGCCATCACCCAGGCCGGGGAGGAGCTGCTGCTGCCCGAACTGGTGGATCTGGCCTTTTGCCGCTTCTTGCTCATGCACGTGATGGATCCGGTCATCGTGCTGGCCCGCATGGCCAGCGCAGTGCGACCTGGCGCCTGGGTGGTGGCCCAGGAGCCGATCACCTCAGCTGGCCGGGTGGGAGGCATCCCGCTGTCAATGCCAATGGCCCGCCATCCGGACATCGGGGCGCTGCTCCCGGCTCTGGCTGGTCAGGCCGGGCTGGAGGTGGTGGACGCCTGGGCCGAGGCCCCAGCTGGGGCGGGTCCCGGTCCGGTAGCCGACTACCTGGCAACTCTTACCGAGGTCGACCCGGGCGAGGAACCAGTGGTGCTGCCGCCGTTGGTGACGGTACTGGGCCGCCGGCCACCGGACGCAGGATGAGGCCCCTCCAGTAGAACCAGTAGGTTCGCCAGCGGACCACTCCAGTCATGGGCAGCCCCATGAGGGTCCAGAACATGTGCCAGGTCTGGCGCCGACCCTCCCGCGGGCCCAGCTTGTCCCGCTTGGTCCGGTGGGTGACGCCACCCATTGTGCAGGCTGCGGTGTGCAGCCGACCCTCGGCTATCACCTCGTTCATCAAGATTTCCAGGTTGTAGCCATGGCGGCGCCACGGGGGAACGGCCTCGAAGACCCAGCGGGGCACGACTCGCTCGCCGGTGGTAGGTGGTAGGCGCACCACCACTGGATTCCACCAGCCGTAGTCGAACCATCCCACCGACATGTCCGCCACTCCCTCGATGAAGGGACGACAGATTGCCTCAAGATGCTCACCGGTGAGGCCGATCAGGTCGGCATCCACGAAGAGGAACGCCTCGGCGTCACTGACCGCTGCCCCGGTCGCCATGGCGTGAGCCTTGGAACCTGACGTCCCCGCTCGTCCCGCCGGGCCTGATCCTCCCACCGGGCCTGATCCTCCCGCCAAGGCCCGCAGCGCCATGCCAAGCAGCGCCCGGCGAGCCGGCCCGGCAGCCCGGCGAGCTGGCTCGGTCCCGCCGGGGTCGGGTGACAGACAAGGACCAGCGCCGCCGGCCTCGACCCACCCAGCGCTGCTCACCACGTTGGCCCCGGCGCTTGCCGCCAGTGCGACGGTCTCGTCCGCCGAGGCGTCGTCCACCACGATCACCTCCCTGACCAACGAGCACGCCAGGCAGGCCCTGACCACGCCAGCCACGGTGGATGCCTCGTCACGCGCCGGGATGATGGCGTCGATGACGGGCAGGCCGATGATGGGATCCCCCTCCTGTGGTGGCACCAGCAAGATGCTACGGCGGTGCTGGGAGGGCTCCCAGGTCGGCCGGCGTGAGCTGCTCGTCGAGCAGGCGGCCGAAGCGCTCGCTATTTCCCGCCACGAACGAGCGACAAAGGGGCAGTCCCTCCACATAGCAGGTCACATAGGCGCGCCATGTGGGATCGAGGAGGAAGCTCACCGCCTTCTCGGCCCGCGGGCGGGGCAGCAGCCCCCAGTGGGCCACCTCCCCCACAACCGTCTCTGGATCGGCATGGTCGTGATGGAGGCGGAAGGCGGCATTGCCGCGGACTTTACCCAGGGCCTCTCCCGCCTGGGAGACGGCGGCCACCACCTCGGCGTCATAGGGGATGCCCAAGGGCACCAGGTGCTCAGCCACCGTCCCCTCCGGTCGTCGCCCCATGACCATCTCCAGTCCCAGGTCAGCCAGGCCCTCGGCCATCAGGCACTGGGGGGTGCCAACCAGGAAGATGGTCTCCTCCAGGCGCCGATGACGCCCCACCAGGCCCACCTCCTTGCGCGAGTGCTCGGTGTGGTGGCCGGGGTACGCCTCGTGGGCCACCAGGTGAGCCAGACTGGGGCTGAGCACCGGTAGATCGACATTCACCGCCACCCGGCTGTGCAGGTTCCCCAGGTAGTAGTTGAAGCCGCTCCACGGCTTGCCAGTCACCAGCTCGAAGTCCACCCGTTCCCCGGGCGGCAAGTCCCAGCGCCGGTCGGTTCGCTCCCGCAGGTCCTCGACCAACGAGTCGATGGCCGCCCGGAGACGATCGGGGGGGACCACCTGGGACTCCCGCCAGGCGACGTAGCGCTCGGCCAGGGGGCCAGTCCCCGGCAGCACCTCGTCCAGGCCGAGGTGGGCATCGACCAACACCTCCTCGGGTACCCGGCGGGGGCGCACGCCGTAACAGGCGCCCACCTCGTCGGCGTAACTGATCGACTGGCCGGCCAGGATCCTCGCGCTGGTGTGGAGGCCAACAACCTGAGCCCTCAACCAGCCACGACGCTGATGACCGCCATCCAGGGGCATGCCGGCGGCGAGGGGCACGGCGTCGAGGGGCATCCCGGCGTCGAGGGGCATCCCGGCGTCGAGATCATTGAGCAGGCTGGCGGCCTCGGCCACCAGGTCGGTCGGCGACGAGAGCGGGCCGGACGCCACTGCCCGGGCCAGCTCAGGTGGCCCGTAATAGGCGTCGACCAGCCCATCCACGTGGCGACCCAGGCTGAGACCCAGCTCCAGGTACCGGAGCACCAACCCGTTGGAGGCTTCCTGGCTCGAGCTCAAACGAGGTGGGAGCGCAGGAAGGCCACCGTGCGGTCCCATGCCAGGCGGGAGGCTTCAGGAGCGTACTGCTCCGGGCGGGAGTCGTTGAAGAACCCGTGATGAGCCCCGGAATAGATGAAGACCTCAGCTTCTTTGCCCATGCCCCTCAGCGTGTCCTCCAGATCGTGGGCGGCCTGCGGACCGGCGAAGTCGTCATCCTCGGCGTAGTGGCCCTGGAGACCGGCTGACATGCGGCCATAGTCGGGCTCGACGTCCGGCCAGGGAACCAGTCCATAGAAGGGCACGACCGCCCTGACCAGGTCCGGCCGCTGGGTGGCCAGGACCAGGGCCAGGCCTCCGCCCATGCAGAAGCCCACCACCCCGACAGCGTTCCCAGACGATCTCCGGTGAACGACATCGACGGCCCCGCTCATGTCCTTGCCTGCCTGGTCCAGGCGCAGGGCCATCATCTTCTTCTCTGCGTCATCCGGCTCGTCGGTGGTCTCCCCCTTGAACAGGTCGGGAGCCAGGGCGACGAAGCCCTCGTCGGCGAAGCGTTGGCACACGTCTTTTATGTGGTCGACCAGGCCCCACCACTCCTGAATCACCACCACTCCCGGTCCGCTTTCACCGGCCGGCAGAGCCAACCAACCCTGTCCGGTGCTGCCGTTGCTCGGGAACTCGATGATCTCACCCATGCCCGAAGGCTACCCAGACCCGAAAAGAACCTACCCGGCGACCACGGGCCAGACTGTTGTTGATGCGCGCTCCCGCCCGCTGAGGCCTATGTCATCGGACGAAGCAGCTCGGCAGGCACCGGACAGTCGGCCCGATGCCAGGCATCGGCGGCCGGGCCCAGTCCATCGGGACCGACCACCTGGTCGACCAGCTCGATCGGCATCACCTCTTGACCCACGTCCCACGGCTGTGTGCCGGATGCCTCCAGCCGACCGGCCAGGGCCTCCCAGAGCCGTCCCGGAAGGACCCGCCCTACACCTGCCACGGCCCATACCGCTACCGGTGGGTTCGCCGTCCTGGCCACCGCGGCAGCCGCACGAGACCCGCGTTCGCCCACCAGACCGCCCGGACCAAGGGCCCAAGCCTCCACCAGGACCAGGTCGGCCTGCATGACCGCCGCGCCCAGGCCAGCCGGGGAAACCTCGCTGGCCTCCACTCCCGACGCCCGCAGTCGCCGGGCCAGTCCCGATCCCTCCCCGGTGGTGTCGATGACCAAGACCCTCAGGTCGCCCCGGCGCCGCAACGCGTCGCCCGCCAGCTCGGGCCAGTCGACAACGACCACCGTGGCCCCAGCCGGCAGCTGGGCAGCCAGGACAGCACCAGTCGGATCGGCCTCCAGGTCGTCCGCCACCTGCCAGGCCTCCGCCACTGGGTCAGGTGCTCCCAGTGCTCGGGCCGCCAACCACCACATGGGCCCCACTGCGACATGGCGGTCGATCAGTCGCCGGCAGGCGGTGACCAGAGCGGCCGGGTTTGCACCCAGGCCAGCCAGGGCGCCAGCCGCCTCCTGGACCAGCAGTGACGGTCCCGCTCCCTCCGCCCGGGCCACATGGCGCAGCCGCTCGATCGGATGCACCAGGCGACCATACCTGGGCGGTCCCACTCGGCGGGATCGGTCTCAGAGGGTCTCGGCGAGAGACCGCAGGAACTGAGGTAGCACCAGTTGGGTAGGTTTCGGTCATGGGATCCTTCGATGTGATCGTCCTGGGCGGTGGGTCGGCCGGAGAGTGGGTGTCCAAGGGTCTGGCCGAGGCCGGACGCTCGGTTGCGCTGGTCGAGGCGTTCCGGGTGGGGGGCGAGTGCCCCTACGTGGCCTGCATGCCCAGCAAGTCGATGCTGCGATCGGCGAGAGTGCGCCATCTGATCTCTCGATCGGCTGGGCTGGGAGCAGTTTCGACCCGGCCTGACCCCGATGACCCCGACCTGGCCTTCGCAGCTGCGGTCCGCCGGCGAGACCTCGTCGCCGGCCACCGCGACGACACCGGCGCGGCCGACGGAGTCGAGCATGCCGGCGTCACCCTGCTGAGGGGCCACGGTCGAGTGACTCGGCCGGGGGCAATCACGGTGTCGGGCGGGGCTGGCAACCAGACGGAGCACCTCTGGACAGACCTGGTCATAAGCACCGGATCCACACCCGTACGGCCGCCGATCAAGGGTCTCGACACCGTGCCCACCTGGACCAGCGACCAGGCCCTCTCCTCGCCGCATCGACCCGCCACTCTGGCCGTGCTGGGCGGCGGCCCGGTGGGCTGTGAGCTGGCCCAGGTATACAGTCGCTTTGGCGTGCGGGTCACGCTGGTGGAAGCGAGCGATCGCCTGCTGAGCCGAGAGGAGCCCTCCATCGGCGCCCTGCTGGCCAAGTCCCTGACCGCCGACGGGATCGACCTTCGTCTGGGGACGGAGGTCACCAGGGCCGCCCCGGACGGCAGCGGAGCCAGCCTGGTCCTCTCCCCCACCTCGGGAGGCAGCGCCTCCGCACGACGCGGCAACGGCGGCCCCGGCAACGGCGGCCCCGGCACCGGCGGAGAGCGCACCATCACCGTGGACCAGGTGCTGACCGCGGTCGGGCGCACGCCAACCACATCTGGCATCGGATTGGAGGCTCTCGGAGCAAACCCGGGCCACGCAGGCGCCCTCGAGACCGACGAACGCTGCCGGGTGGTCGGTCACGACCACCTGTGGGCTGCGGGTGACGTGACCGGCATCGCTCCCTTCACCCACACCGCCAACTACCAGGCCAGGGTCATCACCGCCAACCTCACCGGCACACCGGCCACCGCCGACTACCGGGCCATCCCCCGTACCGTCTACACCGACCCCCCGGTGGCCTCGGTGGGACTGACCCCAGATGAGGCGACAGACGCCGGCATCGAGGTGATCACCGCCGGAATGGATCTCGGCGAGACGGCCCGGTCGGCCAGCGAGGGAGAGGCGGCAGGACGGCTGCTACTTGTCGCCGACCGCCGCCGAGGCACCCTGGTGGGGGCGGCTGGCGTCGGTGCCCACGCCGACGAGTGGATCGGGGAGGCCACCATCGCCATCCGGGCTGACGTGGCCCTGGCCGTCCTGGCTGACGTGGTCCACGCCTTTCCCACCTTCAGCGAGGTCTACGAGCCGCCCCTGCGAGAGTTGGTCGCCCTCTTGAGCTAAAGCATCCCGCCCCGGGTCATGGCCTCGACGTCGAGGATCGTGTCCGCCTGGGCCTGCGACAACAGGCCCAGGTCGACCACCACCGTGCGAAGGTCTCTGCCTTGTGCCAGGGAACTGGCCACCACCCGGCTAGCCGCCTCATAACCGATGTGGGGACCTAGGGCGGTGACTAGCGAAGGCGAGGACAGGGCATAGCTGCGACACTGCTCCTCGTTGGCCTCCAGGCCAGCGACACAGCGATCAGCCAGCGCCCGGACCACAGTCGAGAGCAGGGCGATCGACTCGAGCAGGTTGTGGGCCATCACCGGCATCATGACGTTGAGCTCCAGGGTGCCGGCGGCTGCGCCAAAGGCTACGGCGGCGTCATTGCCCACTACCTGGGCCACCACCTGGCAGACGGCCTCGGGCACCACCGGATTGACCTTGCCTGGCATCATCGACGACCCAGGTTGCATGGGTGGGAGGCGGATCTCCCCCAGCCCGCAGCGGGGGCCGCTCGCCATCCAGCGCAGATCGTTCGCCATCTTGTACAGCGAGATGGCAATGGTACGCGCCGTACCCGATGCCTCGACCAACGCGTCGCGGCCCCCCTGGGCCTCGAAATGGTTCCTCGCCTCGGTGAGGGGCAACCCCAGGTCCTCAGCCAGGCGGGAGATTGTTCGGGGAGCGAACTCCGGGGGGGCATTGAGCCCGGTCCCCACCGCAGTGCCACCCAGCGGCAGCTCGGCCACTCGGGGAAGACAGGCCCGGAGTCGCTCGACACCGAGGCGTACGGCCGCCGCATAGCCGCCCATCTCCTGGCCCAGGGTCACTGGGGTGGCGTCCATCAGATGGGTGCGCCCCGCCTTGACCACATGGGCGGTAGCCAACGCCTTGGCCTCCAGGACCTCCCCCAGGTGCGCCAGGGCGGGGATCAGTTCGGTGACGATCTGGTGGGTGACCGCCAGGTGGATGGCCGATGGGAAGGCATCGTTGGAGGACTGGGAGGCGTTGGGCTCCTCGTTGGGGAGGATGGCACGCCCCAGACGCTCGCTCGCCAGATTGGCCAGCACCTCGTTCATGTTCATGTTGGAGGAAGTCCCCGAGCCGGTCTGGAAGACGTCGACCGGGAAGTGCTCGTCCCAACGCCCATCGGCCACTTCGGCGGCGGCGTGACGCAGAGCATTCGCCACCCCCTGATCGATCACCCCAAGGCTGGCGTTGACGGAGGCCGCTACCCCCTTGATGGTGGCCAGAGCGGCGATGATGGACCGGCCGAGCCGCAATCCCGAGATCGGAAAATTCTCTACTGCTCTTTGGGTCTGGGGCCCCCAACGGGCTGCTCCGGGCACCCAAACCTCGCCCATGGAGTCTCGCTCGACCCGGCCGGCTCCCTCGCCTCCAGCCTTCAGAACGTCACTCACCAAAAGAACTTACTGGCAAACCTTGCGCCCGATGACCCGTATGGGCTAGTTTGCGCTCCCGTTGTGACCACTTCCCCGCTTGTCCAAGGCCGCGCCATATCCATCCACCTGTCGGAGCCCTCGCGCCGACGAGGTACCTACCGGGCGGGCCTACTGACCCTCTTGGCTGCCGGCTTCTCATTTTATCCGCTGGTCGTCACGGCCAAACCCGCGGCCGCGGCCACCATCGGCGGGGAACAGGCACTGGCTGCTCGGCTGGCGTCCCAGATCGATGCCCAGGGCAATCGCATGAGCCTCCTGGCTGAGCAGTACGACGAGGCGAGCATCAAGGCCGGGCAAGTCAACGGCCAGCTCAACCAGGCCCAGAAGACCTTGGTCCAGACCCAGGACCATGTCAACAAGATCCAAACGGAGCTTCGCCATCAGGCGGTGGCGGCCTACGTCCAAGACGGTTCCGTCTCCCGGATCCAGGCCCTGCTCCAGAGCAACCAGTCCGACCTGGCCCTCAAACAGCACTACCTGACGACCGCGGCGGGGGACGAGCAGAGCACAGTTGACAGCCTGAACCAGGCCCGCCAGGTCCTGAACACCAAAAAGGCAGCCCTGAGCAACGCCAAGGTGGCCACCGACAAGGCTCTGGCGACGGTATCTGGCGCACAACGATCAGCGGCCAGTGAGGCGGCGCAGGAGCAGAGGACCCTCTCTCAGGTCAAGGGCACTCTGACCACCCTGGTCCAGCAGGCGCAGGCCCAGCAGGCTGCGGCCCAGGCTCAAAAAGTCCAGAGCGCCTTGGCGGCCCAGGCAGCCCAGGCCACAACCGCTCAGGCAACCCGTAACTCGGCAACACCATCCCCCAGCAGTGGCACCAAGGCCAGTGGCCGCAATACCAACACCGCCGCCCGGGCCAACACCGCTCAGACCAACAACGCCCAGACCAATAACGCCCAGACCAATACCGCCCAGACCAATACCGCCCAGACCAATACCGCCCAGACCAATACCGCCCAGACCAACAGCGGCCAGACCAACAGCGCCACCACCAACACCACCAACGGCGGCGGGGGCACCACTACGACCGGTGGGACCAGCAAGACCCCCGGGGGCGCCAATCCGGTCAGCAACATAGTGCACGGTCCGAGCAAGGTAGTAACCAAGGCGGTGCCCCACCTCGTCGGAGGGCTGATCGGGTCCAACGCCAACACTGGGGCCAGCTCTGCACCGGTTCCCTCACCCGCGGGCGGGGCATCGACCGCCATCGCCTGGGCCCAGCGGGAGATCGGCAAGCCGTACGTCTGGGCGGCGGCCGGCCCGGACTCCTTCGACTGCTCGGGCCTCATGATGTTCGTCTGGGGCAAGGCCGGGGTCTCCCTTCCCCACTCGGCCCAGGGTCAGTATGACGTCACCACCCATGTGTCGGTCAGCCAACTCCAGCCCGGCGACCTGGTGTTCTACGACAGCCCCGTGATAGGCCACGTGGGCATCTACGTGGGTGGGGGCCAGATGATCGTGGCCGACCATACCGGGACGGACATTCGTTATGCCTCGATCTACCGGTCCGGTATCATCGGCGGCGGCCGCGTCGCCTGAGCGTCTATCGGCAGTCCTGGGCCAAGACCTACGACTCGGCGGCCGAAGAATACGGCGACGGCGAGCGAGCGGCTCGGACGGCCTACGGCTCCCTCAAGCACAGCTTCGAGAAGGTGGGCGACCACTGGGAGCCCAAGGAGTCCCGGGGACCGTCTGACGAGCAGTCCGAGAAGAGAGGTGCTGGCAAGAGCCGCCAGTACGCCTCAGCCGAGGGCGTCGACGCCAATGCCTCCAAGGCCCACCTCCGGGACGTGGCCAATCGGCTGGACATCTCCGGGCGGTCCAAGATGAACAAGGATGGGCTGGTCGATGCCATCCAGAAGGCCAACCGCCGGGAGACCGCCAAGGCTCGGGAGACGTAGCCCTCCAGCGCATCGTCAAGGAAACCTCGAGTCAGGGGAAGGCAGCCATGCGTGCAGCCATCGTCGAAGATGGGAACGTCCTCTTGAGCGAGAGGCCCGATCCCGAGGCCGGTTTGGGCCAGGTACTGGTGAGGGTGATGGCGGCCGGGCTCAACGCGGCTGATCTGCTCCAGCGACAGGGAAAATATCCGGCGCCGCCCGGGAGCCCGCCCGACATCCCAGGGCTGGAGCTGGCCGGCGAGGTGGTGGAGATTGGGCCTGAGAGCCAGCGATTCAAGGTGGGCGACAGGGTCATGGCGGTGGTCGGCGGCGGAGCTCAGGCCGAGCTGGCCACACTGCACGAGCGGCTGGCCATGCCGGTGCCCGATGGGGTCGACTGGCCGACGGCCGGCGCCTTCCCGGAGGCGTTCACCACCGCCCACGACGCACTGTTCAGCCAGTGTCACCTGTCCGTCGGCGAACGGGTCCTCGTGCAGGGCGCGGCTGGCGGAGTCGGGACGGCCGCCGTCCAGTTGGCCGCGGCCGTCGGCGCCCAGGTGACGGGGACGGTGCGCCGGCAAGAGCACCACCAGGGCGTAACCGAGCTGGGCGCCGACACGGTGCTGACCCCGGCGCAACTGGTGGGTAAGGGTCCCTTTGATGTGATCTTGGAGCTGGTCGGGGGGCCCAACCTGGACATCGACCTCCAGCTGCTGGCGGTGGGCGGGCGGATGGCGGTCATTGGGGTAGGGGCGGGGAGCCGGGCCGAGCTGGACCTGTCGGCCCTGATGTCCAAGCGGGCCCGTATCTGTGGCTCCACCCTGCGGGCCCGGCCATTGGAGGCCAAGGCCGAAGCCGCCCGCGGGATGGAGGCCCACGTGCTGGCGCTGCTCGGCGCCGGACGAGTGCGAGTGCCCATCTGCGCCTCCTTCGGTCTGGATGACATAGCGGCTGCCTACGACCGCTTCGCCGCCGGGGGCAAGCTGGGCAAGGTGGTGGTAACCATCAGCGACACATGATCCGCAAACCCGGGCTCCTGGCGGCCTTGGCCGCCACCGTCGCGCTCAGCGCCTGCGGCTCAGCCAGTACCGCCGGCAACGCCTTCGGCCGGGCCACGCCACCCAGCCCGAGCTCCCTGCCGGTTCCCGGTCCGAGTGGAACCACCCAGCCGGGATCGCCCGTCGCCCACGTCATGCTGGTCGTGCTGGAGAACCGGGAGCGCCCAGACGTCATCGGCAATTCGGAGGCGCCCGCGCTCAACTCGCTCGCCTCCCGGTACGGGCAGGCCACCCAGGCCTACGCCACCACCCACCCCAGCCTGCCCAACTACCTGGAGCTGCTGACCGGATCCACCTTCGCCATCACCTCGGACTGCACCAGCTGCTCGGTGGAGGGCCCCACCCTGGTGGACCAACTGGACACCCGGGGCATCGGCTGGCGGGCCTACATGGAGGGCATGTCCAAACCCTGCGACCAGGCGCCCAGCACCGACACCGATTATGCCAAGAAGCACGACCCGTTCCTCTACGTGCGCCACTTGGTTGCCGACCCGGCCGCCTGTCAGCGGGTGGTGCCGGCCGGACGCCTGGCCGGCGACCTGATGTCGGGCCGGGCGCCCCCGTTTCTCTGGTACACCCCCAACCTGTGTCACGACGGCCACGACTGCTCGACCGCCACCATGGACCGCTGGGTAGCTGGGTTCATACCGTCGGTCCTGTCCTCGTTGTGGTATGCGCAGGGGGGCGTGATCGTGATCACCTTCGACGAAGGCTCCTCAGACGCCGGCTGTTGCCGGATCGCCCACGGGGGAAGGACCGCCACCCTCGTGATATCGACCCGCACCGGCCCGCGCCGCCGCCTCACCGCTCCGATCGACCAGGCCGGGATCCTCGGCACCATCGAGGACCTCTTTGGGGTGGGTCGTCTGGGCGACGCCGTCTGCCCCTGCGCCGGGAACCTGCACTCGCTGGTCTGAGCCGCCCTGGGGCGCTTGGCGGACCCAGCCGCGGTGGCGCTGACGGGCCTGCCCGACCAGGTCCGCCACCAGCGACGACAGGGCCCGCTGGTCGGCCTTGGGCTGGTAGGAGCGGGACTCTCCAAAGCGCGACTGATGCTCCGCCACTGCTTCCGGGCAGGTCTCGGCCAGCCAGTCCATGTACTGGTCGCGCACGCCAGGACGCAGGTGGAGGGCGACCGTCGAGATTGATACCGCCCCTGCTTCGACGCAGGCATCGACCACCGCCCGCAACTGCTCAGGTTGGTCCGACAGCCCGGGCAGCACGGGAGCGATCAGCACCCCGCAGGGGATGCCAGCCCGGTTGAGCCGGGCCACCGCCGCCACCCGCTGGCGGGGATGTGGTGTACCCGGCTCGGAGCGCCGCCACACCTCCTCGTCCAGGGTGCCGATCGACAGGTTGACCCGGACCACAGTGCGCCGGGCCGCCTCAGCCAGGCGGTCGAGGTCACCGAGAACCAGGGTCGACTTGGTGGGATGGAGAATGGGTTGGCGGCCTGGCTCAGGGTCTCGATGATCCCTCTGGTCAGGCGGTACTTTCCCTCACAGCGCTGGTAGGGATCGGTATTGGTGCCCATGGCGATGGGCTGTCCTGTCCAGCGGTGACTGGCCAGCTCGGCTCGTACCCGGTGCCGACGTGGCGCTCGACCAGGTCATCGGGATCGAAGAGGCTGGGTTGGCCGCCGTCATCGCCAGCCAGACGCCAGCGCAGCTCACCGGGCATGCTCCCATATTAGCGAACGTAGGTTCGTAGCTCAAGGTCGTTACACCACCTCTCTATACTGGAGCGCCAGTGAGGCCAGAGTGAAACCCATCCCCGTCGTATTTCACCTGGGTCCTCTGCAGATCCACACCTACGGCATCGGCCTGGCTCTGACCTTTTGGTTCGGCTACCAGTACTTTGTCAGGCGCTGCGCATCCAAGGGAGAGCCGACCGAATGGGTGGCCGGCGCCTTCCTGTGGATCGTGGTGGCAGCCATCGTCGGGGCCCGGGTGGTGAGCGTGGTGGCCAATCTTGGCTACTACGCCCACAACCCAGGAGACATCCTGGCGGTGTGGCATGGAGGCCTGTCCTCCTTCGGGGGTCTGGCCTTTGCCATCCCCACCGGCCTGTTCCTGGCCCACCGCCGCTGCCCTGAGCTGGGTGTGGCCCGCAGCCTGGACCTGGTGGCCCCGGTCCTGATGGCCGCCTGGGGAGTGGGGCGGCTGCTCGGGCCACAGCTCATGATCGACGGAGGAGGCCACCCTACCCATGCCTGGTATGGCATGGCCTATGCCGGCCAGGTGGGTGAGCGCATCCCGGTACCGCTGTTCCAGTCGGCCGAGAGCTTCGGCGTGTGCCTGGTCCTGCTGGCCCTCGAGCGACGGGTGCGCAACGCCCCCCCAGGCTTCTTGTTCGCCGGATTGGCCGCCCTTTGGGGGGTGACGCGGTTCTTCGACGAGTACTTCTGGTTGGCCGTGCCTCGGCTGTGGGACGCGGTGGAGGCCTTCTCGCTGCTCCTGTCAGCCGTTGGCTTGGCGGTCATGGCCATCATGTGGTCCCGTCACCGCCATCGCCGTCTCGGGGCCCCAGCTCTGGAGAACGCTGGCGGCCCGGCCGAGCCGGCCCTGGCTCAGATGAGCACCGGCCAGAGCCAGCCCCCGGTTGACGGCGACGGAGTGCCGGCTCCGGCCTGAGCGACCGGACTGGGCGGCGGCCGGAGAGTGGGCGGCGACCGGAGTGGGAAGGCTGAGGGTCGTTGACAAAGGGCAACAGTGACTGAGGGCAGTACCGCGTTGCTCACCGATCGTTATGAGCTGACCATGGCCGACGCCGCGGTGCACTCGGGTGTGGCCGGGCGCCGGGCGGTGTTCGAGGTGTTCGCCCGACGGCTGCCGCCCGGACGGCGGTATGGCGTGGTGGCCGGGCTGGGTCGATTGGTGGAAGCAATCGAGGCCTTCCGCTTCGGGTCGGAGGAGTTGGAGGCCCTGAGCGCGGCAGGGATCCTCGATGCCGAGGGCATGGCTCGCCTGACCGGCTACACGTTCTGCGGCTCGATCGACGCCTACGCCGAGGGGGAGCTGTACTACCCGTACTCGCCGGTGCTCACGGTGGAGGCCACCTTTGGCGAGGCGATCATGCTCGAGACGCTGGTGCTGTCCATCCTCAACCACGACTCGGCGGTGGCGTCGGCCGCGGCCCGCATGGTGGCGGCCGCCGGCCAGCGATCAGTATGGGAAATGGGTAGCCGGCGTACCCATGAGCAGGCCGCAGTGGCCGCCGCCCGCTCGGCGTGGATCGCCGGCTTCGCCGGGACCTCCAACCTGGAGGCCGGTCGACACTACGGCATACCGACCTCCGGCACGGTGGCCCATGCCTTCATCATGGCCCATCCCGACGAGCGAGCGGCCTTTGGCGCGCTGGTCGCAGCCATGGGGCCGGGGACGACTCTGCTGGTCGACACCTACGACATCATCCAAGGCATCCGCAGCGCAGTGGAGGTCGCGGGCCCCCACCTGGGAGCAATCCGGATCGACTCCGGAGACCTGGCCGCCGAAGCCCGCCGGGCTCGGGCTCAGCTGGATGCCCTGGGCGCCCGGCACACCCGGATCCTGGTGTCGGGCGACCTCGACGAGTACGCCATCGAGGAGTTGGCCGCCCGTCCCATCGACGCCTATGGGGTGGGGACCAGCCTGGTAGCTGGGTCAGGCGCTCCCACGGCCGATTTCATCTACAAGCTGGTGGCCATCGCCGACCGACCGGACGGAGCGCACCAGGCGCCCCTGAGGTCGGTGGCCAAGCAATCGGAGGCCAAGGCCACCCCGGGCGGCCGCAAGGACGCCTGGCGCATCATCGGTCCCGACGGCATCGCCATCCAGGAGCGGGTGGTCGCCCGGCCAGCCACCGGCTCGATCTCGGGCGCCGCCGGCTCGGTCTCGGGCGCGGCCAGCCATCAGCGAGGCCTGCAGGTCCCGGTCATGCGTCATGGCCACCGCGTGTACCGGACCACCCTGCAGGAGGTCCGGGCTCACCACCGGGCGGCCCTGGCCGAGCTGGCCCCCCTCTCGCTCATGACTGTTGCCGGCCCGCCGGTATTGGACGCCACCCCCACCGTGGCCGACCCGACCGGATCAAAGCCGGACCGGATCTCAGAGCACAACCGGTGACGGCATCCAAGACAGGACCGGCAGGTCACGGCGGGGCATCGGTCGCGGTGACCGCCGACATCGTCGTTCTCACCATCCGGTCCGGGCAGCTGGTGGTCCTGCTGGTCCGGAGGGCCAACCCGCCGTACCAGGGCTGCTGGGCCCTACCGGGCGGCTTCGTGGAGCCCGACGAGTCCCTCGAGCAGGCAGCCCTGCGAGAGCTGGCCGAGGAGACCGGCCTGGAGGGGTTCCCCGGTCATCTCGAGCAGCTGCGGACCTACGGTGCGCCGAGTCGGGACCCGCGCACGCGGGTGATCAGCGTCGCCCACCTCGGCTTCCTCGCCGAACTTGGGCTCCCGAAGGGAGGCAGCGACGCAACTGAGGCTCGGTTCTGGCCGGTGGTCGAGCTCCTGAATTCGGATGGGTTGCCGGCGGCGGATGCGCCGGCCCTGGCCTTCGACCATGGCGAGATCCTCGCCGAAGGCGTCGAGCGGGCCAGAGCCAAGCTCGAGTACACCCCCCTGGCCACCGCCTTCTTGGAGGAGCCGTTCAGCCTGCCTGAGCTTCGCACCATCTATGAAGCAGTGTGGGGTGCTTCAGTCGATCCAGCCGACTTTCGCCACCAGACCCTCTCTGCCGAGGGGTTCGTCACCCCACTTCCACAGGTGGCACCGCTTGGTCCGGACGGTGGTCGGCCGGGGGATCTCTTTCGGCGAGGGGCCGCCCAACTCCTACACCCGGCCATGCTGCGGCCGGGCACCACAGGGCCCCCGGCCCGGTGAAGCATGTATTGGACCAGCACTGATGGGTATCAATAAGATCAGATCAGGTGCGGTCCGACGGGGTTGTTGCCACCGCTGGGACCGATCAGTAGTAGGCAGCAGACAGGAGAGGATCAAAGATGGCCGACCGGACAATGCGGACACCGGCAGGAGGCAGGGATTACAGCGGCTCGCCAGCCGGTAGGGATGACAGCCGCTCGGATCGGGCGGACTACGGCGATTCGCCGGGGACGGATTACAGCCGGTCGCCAGGAGAGCGCAAGGCGGAGCGCAGGCCAGGAGAGCGCAAGGCGGAGCGCAGGCCAGCAGAGCGAAAGGCGGAGCGCAGGCCAGCAGAGCGAAAGGCGGAGCGCAGGTCGGCAGAGCGCAAGGCGGAGCGCAGGTCGGCAGAGCCGAGAGAAGCCAGGGAGCGTCCCGTCCGGGGGCGGCGCGTCGCTGATCGCTCGGCCGGGTTGGCGTTGGTCGGTCTCGCCACCCTGATCGCCGGTGCCTGGGGCGGCATCGCCCCCTACATCGGGCCGGCCTTTGGCTTCAAGTTCAGCAATCTGGGGTCCTTCCAGTGGACCCAGGCCAATGCCCTGCTGAGATTGGCTCCGGGCGCGGTAGCCGCCCTGGCCGGCCTGGTCCTGCTGGTCGGCGGGGCCCGCTTGGGCGGCACCCGAGCCGGGCCGTGGTTCTGGGGCCTGGTGACGGTGCTGTGCGGGGCCTGGTTCGTGGTCGGACCCGCCGTCTGGGAGCTATTGGGTAACGGCAACCCGATCATCCAGGGTCTGCCCTCCAGCACCGGGACCTTCATCAACCGCATCGGGGATCAGCTCGGGGAGGGGCTGCTACTGGCATTCTTGGGCGCCAACGCCATGGGATTGGTGTCCAGGCTGACCCGAACCGGGCGCGCCTGACGCAACTGCTCCACTCGGCAGCCGCCCGACGCTGGTGGGCGAAGGGCGGTTGCCGGTAGGAGGCATATTTCGCGTCGGCTTATGACACGTACTGGCGGGCCGAGGAAGAGAGTTGGGGGCCGTCGAGGAGCCGCAGTCCCCGCTCCACGGCGGGGGGCACCACGTGGCGCTGACGAAGCACCCAGGGGATACCCGCCAACGCCTCCAGGACGGCGATGACCGACACGTGGTCCCTGGGCAGTGAGCGAACCAGCTTTACCGTGCGGCGGGCTGCGCTGATGGGTGGTCTGCGCAGCCAGGTGGTCCACAAGGTGTTGCGGATGCCCTGCCGGCGGCGTAGGTCGGGGTCCCTCAGCGTCGAGGCCCGGTGGTGGATGACGCAGTCGGGGACGTAGGCCATGGCCCACCCGGCGCTGGCGAGGTCGCTGGCCAGCAGCTCCTCCTCCCCGCCCATGAACAGTCGTGGGTTGAACCCGCCGGCCTCGATGAACGCGCTGCGGCGCAGGACGGAGGCGCCGGCCAGGAAGCTCAGCAGCGGCCATCCGGGCAGTCCGGCTGGGACTGGGAGCGGCGAGTAGCGCATGTCGGCGCATATGGGGTCGTCCCTGCCACCCGGCTCCACCAGGATGTGGGCAGTCACCACCGCCAGGCTGGGATGGGCGTCCAGCAGGTCAGCGGCCCGGGCCAGGGATCCCGGGTCCCACCAGGTGTCGTCGTCGCAGAACGCGACATAGGGAGTTGACACCTCCGCCACCCCAAGGTTGCGTCCTACGGCGCCCAAGTTGCGACCGGGACTGAGCAGGGTCATCTCGGGGAACTGCTCGGACACCGCCTGGCCCGTGCCATCGGAGGAACCGTTGTCCACGACGATCACCTTGGGCCTCTCGGGGAGGCGGCTCAGGTGGCCGAGGGTGGCCAGCAGCTCATCCACCCGGTTGAAGGTGATGACCACCACCGCCAGGCGGGTGTCCGGTGAGGCGGCCGAGCCCAGGGCAGTCATCCGCCGGGGCGGCCGGCAGCCAGATGATCACTCTGGTCCGAGAAGTGGTCGCCATAGCCACCACTTTTCGGACCAGAGTTGTTCGGATCTTGATGGTCGCTGTCCCGACCGGGGCCGGGCCGACCATCGGTCCGTCTCAGATCGTCTCGCTCATCCGAGCGGATGCGGCGCCGGGCAGCTTCCACCGCCGGAGGCACGACCTGGCGTTGCCGGTGGATCCACGGTAGCCCGGCCAGGGCCTGGGCCGCGCCGGACCAGGCGCTGGGTTGGCGGGCGGTGCCGGCCAACCGCTCGACGCTTATTCGCACGGCGGCGACCAGTGGCAGGCGCAGCCAGACCACCCAGAGCCCATTGCGGACCAGCAGGCGGCGCCGCTGGCTGGTGTCTCGCGCCGTCGAGGGATGGTGATGGCACACCACGTCGGGAACGTAGGCCAGCTCCCAGCCGGCGGCGGACAGATCCATGGCCAGCAGCTCCTCCTCCCCACCGATGCCCAAGCGGGGATGGAATCCCCCGACGCTGAGATAGGCGTCCCTGCGCACCACGGCACCGCAGCCGAGAAAGCCCAGCACCTGCCGCGCTCCCGGCGAGACCGGGCTGGGCCGACTGGCCTCCATCTGGACGCTGGTGGGATCGATCGTCTCTTGTGGTCCCACCAGCACCCGGGCCGCCACCAGGGCCAGACTGGGATTGCGCTCGAGGATCTCCACCGCTCGGTCGAGGGCGCCCGGCGCCCACCATGAGTCGTCATCGCTCAGGGCCACGTACGCAGTGGTCGCCAGGCGGGCCCCGATGTTGCGGCCCGCGGCCCCGCGGTTGGTCGGTAGGGCCACGACCTGGAAGGCGGGGAAGGCGGAGCGAACGGCATCGGGCGTGCCATCCCGAGAGCCATTGTCGACCACCACCACTCGTGGATGCTCAGGAAGCTGACTCATACGCTCGAGAGTGCCGAGCAGCTCGGGCGCCCGGTCACGTGTGGCGATGACCACCGAGACCCGGGACGAGGTTGGTTCCCGGGACGAGGTTGGTTCCCGGGACGACATTCCGAGTACCTACCCCGCGACGGCCCCGTCAAAGCACCTGCACGAAGTTTTCTGCTTGAAACTTGTCTCCTGAGGGTAGGTCATCGTCAACCCACAGGGGAGGTGAGGATGGCGCGCGTGCTCGGGATCAACTCGGTGTTCCATGATCCGGCTGCTGCGCTGGTGGTGGACGGCCAGGTGGTAGCGGCGGCCGAGGAGGAGCGCTTCAGCCGCCGAAAGCACGGCAAGCTGGCGGTGCCCTTCTCGACCTGGGAGGTTCCTGAGCAGTCGGCCCGCTGGTGCCTCGAGCAGGGTGGTGTGGACGCCGAGGATTTGGATGCGGTGGCCTACTCCTATGATCCCGCCCTCCTGGCGCCCGTGGGCGACGATGTGAACGGTGAACAGGTGACCGCTGACGACTGGGAACCCCTGCGCACTCTCTACGCCCGCCGTGCTCCATCCTTCCTCAGCTCTGCACTGCCCGGCCTCGATCCCGGCGTGGTCTGCTTCGTTCCCCACCACGTCGCCCATGCCGCGTCGGCCCACCTGGCTGCTCCCTACCCAGTCTCGAGCGTGCTGGTGCTGGACGGCCGGGGAGAGACAGCTTCGCACCTGGCTGGGCGATCGATGGGTGGCGACCTGGAGGTGCTGGCCAGCCAGCAGCTCCCCCACTCACTCGGTCTGCTCTACGAGGAAGCCACCGAGCATCTTGGATTTCGCCGGTCGTCCGACGAGTACAAGGTCATGGCCATGGCCTCCTACGGTGAGCCGGTGCATCTGGGTGAGCTCCGCAAGCTCATCCGCACCACTGGCGATGGTGGGTTCGTCGTCGAGCCCATCGACTGGGGCTCCTTCGTCAAGGCCAGGCCGCCCGGGCCGTCCTGGCAGGCCGACCACGCCAACCTGGCGTCGAGCGTGCAGATTCGCCTGGAGGAGATGCTGCTGGAGCTGGCCGGCTGGCTGCATCACCAAACCGGCGACCGATGCCTGACCCTGGCCGGGGGGGTAGCGCTCAACTGTGTGGCCAACTCCCGCCTGGCCGAGGAGGGCCCATTCGAGAGGATCTGGGTGCAGCCGGCCGCCGGGGACGCCGGCACCGCCCTGGGAGCGGCGCTGTGGACGGCCCACGGGCTGGGCGACGTGACCGAACCGCTCACCACGGCCGCCCTCGGGCGCTCGTGGCCCGACGATGAGCTGGAAGCCTGGTTGGCGGCGGCGGGGGTGCCCTACGTGCGGGTGGACGACGTGGCCGAGGTGGTGGCGGCGGCCATAGCCGACAACGCGGTGGTGGCCTGGTTCCAGGGCCGTAGTGAGTACGGGCCACGTGCTCTCGGTCACCGTAGTCTGTTGGCCAACCCGGGCTTCGCTGACAACCTGGACCGGCTCAACCGGGTGAAGGGCCGCGAGCAATTCCGCCCGGTGGCTCCCATGGTCCCGCTGGAGTGGGCCAGCAAGATATTCGATGGCCCGATTCCCAGCCCTTACATGCTGTTCACCCACCAGGTGCGCCCGGATTGGCGGGCCCGGATACCTGCGGTGGTCCACGTGGACGGCAGTGCCCGCGTCCAGACGGTCGATCATGGCGAGGAGCCCCTCGTCCACCGGATGCTGGAGGCGGTCGGGCGCCTCACCGGCGTACCGGTGGTCGTCAACACCAGCCTCAATACGGCCGGCCGGCCCATGGTGGACGATCCCCGGGACGCCCTGGAGTGCTTCGGATCGGCGCCAGTGGACCTGTTGGCCCTTGGGCCGTGCGTGGTTACTCGGGCGCCGTGAGCGGGCCCAGCTTCACCGTGGTGGTGCCGACCCTGGGGCGTCCCTCCCTGCGATGCCTCCTTGACGCCCTGGCTGAAGGCCCCGGACCCATGCCTCCGATCGTGCTGGTCGACGACCGGCGCCACCCCATCACCGCCTTGCTGGACGACGCCGTGCCCAACACCGTCGCCGCCGAGCTGACCGTTCTCGCAGGTCCGGGTCGCGGGCCGGCCGCGGCCCGCAACGTCGGCTGGAGGGCTACCCGCACCACTTGGGTGGCGTTCCTGGACGACGACGTGGTGCCAGGACCGGACTGGCTGACTCGGCTCAGCGAGGATCTTGGTGGTCTGGATCTCGACGGGCTCGGAGCATTCGTCGGGGGTAGCCAGGGCCGCCTGATCGTTCCCCTGCCCAAGGATCGGCGACCGACTGACTGGGAGCGCAACGTCAAGGGCCTGGAGGACGCCTGCTGGGCCACTGCTGATCTGGCCTACCGGCGTTGTTTGCTGGACCAGGTAGGGGGATTCGACGAGCGGTTCCGGCATGCCTTTCGAGAGGATGCCGATCTTGGCCTGCGGGTCGAGGCGGCCGGCTACCTGGTGGTCCAGGGTGAGCGGACCTCCCTCCACCCGCCCCGCCCAGCGGGGTGGGCGGTCAGCCTGCGGGCCCAGGCCGGCAACTCCGACGACGTGGTCATGTGGGGACTGCACGGCTCGGGATGGCGTCTCGACGCGGCTGCCCCCACCGGCCGGCTCGGCCGCCACCTGATTACCTTCGGCGGCCTGGCATTGCTCGTGACGGGCGCCTGTGGTCGGCGCCGGCGCCCAGCGGTGGTGGGTGCGGTGGCCTGGGCGATGGGCACCGCCGAGCTGACCTGGGCCAGGGTTCGTCCTGGGCCCCGCACCGCATCGGAGGTGGCTCGTATGGTGGCCACCAGCTTGCTGCTTCCATTGGTGGCCGTCGGGTACCGGGCCATTGGTCTGGGCCGCCTGGCCGGTCTGGGCCGCCTGGCCGGTCTGGGCCGCCTGGCCGGTCTGGGCCGCCTGGCCGGTCTGGGCCGCCTGGCCGGTCTGGTCCGCCTGGGCCGCCTGGCCGGTCTGGGCCGCCCGGCCGGTGTGGACGGCCTGGCCGCCAGTGAGCCAGGGCACCAGGCCCCGGAGCGCCCTCCAGTGCCGCCCACCTCTGTGCCCAAGGCGGTGTTGTTCGACCGGGACGGGACACTCGTCGTGGATGTGCCCTACTGCGCCGACCCGGACCTCGTCCAGCTCATGCCCGGCGCCAGAGAGTCGGTCGAACGACTGCAGGCCAACGGCGTCTTGGTGGGGGTGGTCTCCAACCAGAGCGGGGTGGGCCGGGGCCGGCTGACCCTGGACGAGGTGGGGGCAGTCAACCGGCGAGTGGAGGAGCTGGTGGGCCCCTTGGCGGTGTGGGCCGTCTGCCCCCACGGGCCCGACGAAGGCTGCTCGTGTCGCAAACCGGCCCCGGGATTGGTCAGGCAGGCGGCGGCCGCCCTGGGCGTCGAGCCGTCCGAGTGCGCAGTGGTGGGCGACATCGGCGCTGACGTGGAAGCGGCCAGCGCCGCCGGTGCCCGATCGGTGCTGGTCCCCACCTCGGCCACCCGGATGGCCGAGGTGAGGGCCGCCCCGGAGGTGGCGCCCAACCTGGCGGCCGCCGTCGATCTGCTGATCGGCGCCGGGATCGGCCCCAGCCGGGGCGCCGGGATCGGGCCCAGCCGGGGCGCCGGCCAATGAATCCCCACGTCCTGGTGGCCAGGTTGGACAACATGGGCGACGTACTGCTGTCCGGGCCGGCCGTTCGGGCGGTGGCGGCCAACGCATCCAAAGTGACCTTCCTGGCCGGCCCCCGGGGGGCGGACGCAGCTCGGCTGCTGCCAGGCGTGGACGAGGTGATGGTCTTCAGCGCTGGATGGATCGACGCTAACCCACTGCCGGTGGACCGTGCCTCGACCATGGCGCTGGTCGAGGACCTGGCAGCTCGACGAGTGGACCAGGCAGTGATCCTCACCTCCTTCCACCAGAGCGCCCTGCCTCTGGCCCTCCTGGCTCGTCTGGCCGGGGTCCCGGTGACTGCGGCCACCAGCGTCGATTACCCTGGTTCTCTCCTCGACGTGCGTCACCTTCCCGACGAGGACGTGCACGAGGTGGAAAGGTCGTTGTCGTTGGTGGCGACCCTGGGTCACCGGCTCCCGGCCGCAGACCCCGGCTGGTTGGCAGTGAGACTGCCGGATGCCTCACCCCCGCCGACAACGGCATCGCCCTATGTCGTCGTTCACCCGGGCGCCACCGTTCCCGCCAGGACGTGGGCACCCGAGCGCCACGCCCAGGTGGTGGCCGCCCTGGCATCTCGGGGCCATCACGTCGTAGTCACCGGCACGTCGGACGAGACGGCCCTCACCGCTCGGGTGGCAGGCACCACTCTGACGCGGTCTGGTCCTTGGCGGCCGACGGTGACCGACCTGGGGGGCACTACCGGTCTGGTGGAGCTGGCCCGGGTCCTGGCCGGTGCCCAGGTGGTGGTGGCTGGCAACACCGGGCCCGCTCATCTGGCCGCGTCGGTGGGAACCCCCGTCGTCTCCCTGTTCGCTCCCACCGTGCCAGCCTGCCGTTGGCGCCCATGGGGCGTACCCCATCAGATACTGGGCGACCAGGAAGTGGTTTGCGCCGGCTGCCGGGCCCGCGTATGTCCGATACCAGGCCATCCGTGCCTGGGTACCGTGACAGTCGACGAGGTGGTGAAGGCAGTAGAGAGCCTGTCCGCCGGCGGCTCGCAGTCGTCCGCCGGCACCATCGGCGCTGGCCCGGGCGACGCCGGCTCTCGGGCGCCAGCCGTGGGCGTGCTGACGAGATGAGAGTGTTCCTCTGGCACGTGCACGGGTCATGGGCCACCGCCATGGTCCAGGGAGCCCACGAGTACCTGGTGCCGGTGCTGCCGGACCGGGGCCCTGACGGCCGGGGTCGGGCTCGCACCTGGGATTGGCCGTCCAGCGTCGTCGAGGTGACCCCCGCCCAGGCCCGTCAGGCCGACGTCGACGTGGTCATTCTCCAGCGGCCCCAGGAGCTCAGTCACCTGACCGAGGAGTGGCTGGGGCGCCGACCGGGAAGAGACCTGCCGGCGGTCTACCTGGAGCACGATCCCCCGTCGACGGGGATCGCCGAAGGCCCACACCCTGCAGCCGACCGCCTCGACCTCACAGTGGTCCACGTCACTCACTTCAACCGCTTGATGTGGGACACCGGCTTCACTCCCACCCGAGTGATAGAGCACGGGGTAGTCGATCCTGGGCTGCTTTACCGAGGCGACCTGCCCCGCGCCGTCGCCGTCATCAACGAGCCCGTTCGCCGCGGCCGGGTAACCGGCACGGACCTGGTGGAGCGGTGGCGAGCGGACATCCCCATCGATTTGTTCGGCATATCGTCGGAGGGCCTGGGGGGACAAGACGTCGTCCAGGCTCAACTCCACCAGGAGATGGCACGCCGCCGGCTCTACCTTCATCCATTCCGATGGACTTCACTGGGGTTGTCCCTGGTAGAGGCCATGCACCTGGGTATGCCGGTGGTGGCCCTGTCCACCACCGAGGCCCCCGAGGCCGTACCCCCCGGCGCCGGCATCGTCTCCAACCGACCCGAAGTGGTGCTCGACGCCATCCACCAGCTGCTGGCCGACCCCGACCAGGCTCGGGCCATGGGAAAAGCGGCCCGCCAAGCGGCTCTGGTGCGCTACGGCCTCGGGCGGTTCCTCGATGACTGGGACGACCTCCTCGAAGAGGCCACGGCCATGAGAGTCGCCCTCGCATGAGAGTCGCCCTCGCATGAGAATCGCCCTCGCATGAGAATCGCCCTCGCATGAGAGTCGCCCTCGCATGAGAGTCGCCATAGTGTCCGAGCACGCCAGTCCACTGGCTGCCATCGGTGGGGTTGACGGGGGGGGCCAAAATGTCCATGTCGCCGCTCTCGCCTCCCACCTCGCTCAGCGGGGTGCCAGCGTCACCGTGCACACCAGGCGGGAGTCACCCGACGTGGCGCGACAAGTGGCAATGGGCCCGGGTGTGACTGTCGAGCACGTCACTGCCGGGCCATGCGCCCCCGTACCCAAGGATCATCTCCTGGCTCACATGGACGAGTTCGGCGAGGAACTGGCCAGGGTCTGGCGGGCCGACCCACCTGACGTGGTCCACGCCCATTTTTGGATGTCGGGCAAGGCCGCCCTGGCTGCCGCCCGGCCCATGGGAATCCCGGTGGTGCAGACCTTCCACGCCCTGGGGATAGTCAAGCAACGCCACCTCGGCCCTCTGGACACCAGTCCCCCCCAGCGCCGAGCCGAGGAGGGCAGCGTGGTAGTCGGAGCTGACCACATCATCGCCACCTGCAGCGACGAGACGTTCGAACTGGTCCGCCTGGGTGCTGACCCAACTCGGATCAGTGTGGTGCCCTGCGGCGTCGATCTGAATCTCTTCCGCCCAGATGGCCCCGTCATGGCGCGCCGCTCCGGTTGGCGTCGCCTGGCATTCGTGGGCCGCCTGGTGCCGCGAAAAGGAGTGGACACCATCATCTCGGCTCTCACCCACCTCCCCCTGACCGAATTGGTGATAGCCGGCGGCCCCCCGTCCTCCGCTCTGGCAGCAGATCCCGAGGTGGACCGCCTGGCCACGCTGGCCGAGGCCCAACACGTGGGCGACAGAGTTACGTTCCTCGGGGGTGTCCCCCATCACGAGCTTCCGGCCGTGATCCGCTCGGCCGACGTGGTCGTCTCGGTGCCCCGCTACGAGCCGTTCGGCATGGTCCCCCTGGAGGCCATGGCCTGCGGAGTGCCGGTGGTCGTCTCCGGGGTGGGCGGCCTGGTCGACTCGGTGGTCAACGGCGTAACCGGCCTCCATGTCACTCCTGGTGAACCAGCCCAACTGTCCTGCGCATTGAGGTCGCTGCTGGACGATGCAGCTCAGCGCCACCAGTTCGCCCGGGCCGGGGCGGCCAGGGCCAAACGGCTCTACGGTTGGCCCAGGATCGCCGACGCCACCCTTCGCGTCTATGCCGGACTGATGTCAGACGCCGACCAGGCGGCGGATGCCGAGCTTGTCCAGGAGATGCGTTGACTCCGTTGGCCGCCCCTGACGTTGTCCTCCCCCGGCCCATCATCGATGCCGCCCGAGGCCACTTGGCCAGCCTGGGTCGCTGCCTCCTCGAGCTGGAGAGCAACCTGGACCACATCGAGGGCTGGGGGGCACACCTGGCGAACGTGCTGATTGGCGGCGGCCGGCTGCTGGCGCTGGGCAATGGGGGCAGCGCAGCCCTGGCCCAGCATCTGACCAGCGAGCTGGTTGGCCGCTACCTCGACGAGCGACCGCCTCTCAGCGCCATTGCCCTTCACGCCGACAGCTCCACCACCACCGCCATAGTCAACGACTATGGACCAACCGAGGTGTTTGCCCGCCAGGTGCGAGCCCACGGGCGCCCGGGCGACGTGCTCCTGGCCCTGAGCACATCCGGCCGCAGCCCCAACCTGATGACCGCAGTAGAGGCGGCGCGCCATGCCGGACTGCTCACATGGGCCCTCACTGGGCCGGCGCCCAGCCCACTGAGCCGGGCCTGCCACGACTCCCTGTCGGTGGAGGCCCCGGCGACCGCCACCGTGCAAGAGGTTCACCAGGTGGTCGTCCACCTGTTGTGTGCGGCGGTGGACGCGGTGGTGCTGACTGAGGCGGTCGTCCCCGGCCGATGAGTGGCCGACCCCGGTTGGTAGTCCTGCGGGCGCTCGGTCTGGGCGACTATCTCACCGGAATCCCTGCCCTGCGAGGCCTGGCCGTTGCCTTTCCGGACCATCGCCGGCTGCTGGTCGCCCCGGCTGGCATCGCCGCCCTGGCCCGCCATGTGGGCCTGATCGAGGCGGTGGTGGACACGCCCCGGCTCGTGCCGCTGGCTCCGGCACTGCACCAACCCGACGTCGCGGTGGACCTGCACGGCCGGGGCCCCGAGAGCCAGAGGCTGCTGCTGGACTGCCGGCCCGACCGCCTGGTCTCCTTCACTCATGCCCAGGTACCAGCCACGCTGGGGGCTCCTCACTGGCGGGCAGACGAGCATGAGGTGTGGCGCTGGTGCCGGATGCTGTCCGAGAGTGGGATCCCCGCCGATCCCAGTCGCCTGGACATCCAGGCACCGCCGCGCCCGGTGGCTACCCAGGTACGAGGAGCCACGGTCGTCCACCCGGGCGCGGCCAGCCCGGCCCGGCGTTGGCCACCGGAGCGGTGGGCAGCCGTGGCCCGGGCCGAGATGGCCTGCGGGCGCAAAGTGGTGATCACCGGCAACCAGGGCGAAGCCCAGCTGGCTGGCCGGGTGGCGGCCATGGCCGGTCTGGGCCCGACCGCGATCCTGGCCGGCCGCACCGACCTGCTCGGGCTGGCGGCGGTAGTGGCGGCCAGTGACCGGGTGGTGAGCGGTGACACCGGGGTGGCCCATCTGGCCACCGCCCTGGGCACTCCGTCCGTGGTCCTTTTTGGGCCCGTCTCCCCCGCCCATTGGGGGCCTCCCCGCGACCGGCCCTGGCATCGAGCCCTCTGGGCCGGGGAAACTGGGGACCCCCACGGCCAGCAGGTCGACGCAGGGCTGCTGGCGGTGTCGGTCAACGACGTGCTCCACGCCCTGGCCGACCTGCCGGGCCGGCCGCCGTCGGCCGGTGCCGCCACTGCCCTGGCCGACCTGCCGGGCCGGCCAATGCCGGACCTATCCAATCGGGGGTTCCCTGGCACGCTGGCGGGGTAGTAGGGAACCCATGTCAATTCCTCTTCCCCATCGCCTGGTCAACCAAGTGGGTCGGGCCCTTTTCCTCGACAAGGTGGCTGATCCCATAGCCGACCTGGTCCGCAAGCTGACCGACCACCGGCTCGCCAAGAACGCCCTCTCAGGCACCTGGCTCGGCCACCGCCTGCATCCTCTGCTCACCGACGTGGCCATCGGCAGCTACATGGGAGCGGCCGTCGTCGACCTGGTGGTTCCTGGGGAAGCCGGCCAGGTGGCGGCCAAGCGTCTGGTGACCGCCGGCCTGGTGGCCACCCTGCCCACTGCGGCAGCCGGGCTGTCGGACTGGACCGATGTCTACGGGGATGCCCGGCGGATCGGGTTGGTTCATGCTGTCGGCAACGTGGCCGCTTCCGGGATCTTCCTGGCCTCGCTGGTGCAGCGGTGCAGGGGGCGACTGGCGGCGGGCCGAGCCCTGTCGTGGGCCGGGCTGGGAGTGCTGGTGACGGGCGGGTACCTCGGAGGACACCTTTCTTATGTCCTGGGAGTGGGCGTCGACCATACCGGCTTCCAGCCCCGCTTGGAGGACTGGGTGGACGTCGCCTCGGCCATCGAGGTCGCCGACGGCGGGGCCCCGGTGGTGTCCAGTGCGGGCGACTTCGATGTGCTCCTGATCCGCCGAGGCGGGCGCCTGCACGCCATGGCCCGGCGGTGCACTCACGCCGGGTGGGGCATGGAGGGTGGCGAGGTGGCCGGCGGTTGCATCACCTGCCCGTACCACGGCAGCATCTTCGCCCTGGACGATGGTCAGGTGAAGCGCGGACCGGCCGCCACCGCGCAACCGGTGTACCGAGCCCGAGAGGTCAACGGACGCATCGAGGTTCGCTCGTAACGGGGGCCGTCTAACCTGCCAGGGTGACCGGCGAGCCCGCCATCGGGCGGCCCGCCGCTCCTCAGCTGGTCGGCGTGGTCGTCCCGGCCCACGAGGAGGAGGCCAGCATCGCAGCCTGCGTGGGCTCGGTGCGCCGGGCCCTGCGCCACCCCGCGCTGGCCGGATCCGCCACTGCGCTGGTGCTGGTGCTGGATGACTGCACCGATTGCACCGGTGAGCGCGCCCTGGCTGCTCTGGGCCGCTCGAGCCCCATTGTCATCGAGCACTCAGCGCGAAATGTCGGCTTTTCCCGCCAGGCCGGCCTGGCCACTCTCATGGCCGCGGCGTCCGGGCTCCAGGCCGATCGAGTGTGGCTGGCCACCACCGATGCCGACACCTTGGTGGGTGAGGACTGGCTGGTCACCCAGTTGGCCTGGGCCGCGGCTGGCGCCGAGGCGGTGGCTGGCACGGTGGTGGTGGACGGCTGGCACGAGCAGCCCAGCCGGGTGCGCCGGCTGTACGGGGCCCACATGGCGGCCCTGGGCCAGGGAATGGGTCACCCACACGTGCACGGGGCCAACCTCGGTCTGAGCGGAGCCGCCTATCACGCGGTCGGGGGGATGCCGCCGCTGGCCGGTGCCGAGGATCACGCCCTGTGGGCCGCCCTGCGCCGAGCCGGTCGGCGGGCGTGGGCAGTGGGCAACCTGCCCGTCACCACCAGCGCCCGCCGGGAAGCCAGGGCCCCCCTGGGCTTCAGCGGCCTACTCCGCCGCCTCGATACTGCATCGCAGAATCCTGGTGGCCTTGTCCCTGCCCAGCTCGCGTGAGGATGGCTGGAGGGCGACGCTCGGCGCCCGATGCGGCGGTGCCTGGTCAGGAGACCTCGCAGCGGGCCCGGTGTGCCGGTGTCTAGCCCGCAGACTTCGCTGGGCGCCTGGTGCGCCGGCCGGCCCGAGCCCGATTGCCCGGCCTCCGCCCTGGCCCTGGCCGCCCGGTCGGGTCTGCTGCGCCTGCCCCTTCCTGGGCGGGGCTCCACCTGGCAACGCTGGCAGGCCCTGGCTGAGCTGGCGGCCCACGACCTGTCGTTGGCTCGCCTGGGCGAGGGCCACGCCGACGCCCTGGCCATCCTGGCCGAGGCAGGGCGCCCGGAGCCACCGACCAACTGGCTGCTCGGCGTCTGGGCGGCTGGGCCGGTCGACTCGGTGGTGGCCGAACCCGAAGGGGGGGCGTGGCGGCTGACGGGAAGACGGCGCTGGTGCTCGGGGGCCTCGTCGATCACCCATGCCCTGGTCACTGGCTCCCTGGAGGGCGCCAACCAACTCTTCCTGGTGGACCTCCATCAGCCGGGAGTTGTCCCTTGCCCCGGATCCTGGCCGGCCGTGGGAATGGCCGGGTCGGACAGCGTGGACGTGGACCTGTCTGAGGCCGGCGCCGAGGTGGTAGGAGGTCCGGGGTTCTACCTGGGCCGATCGGGGTTCTGGCACGGAGCCCTGGGGGTGGCGGCCTGCTGGTGGGGAGGTGCGGTGGGCGTCTCCCGAGCCCTGTGGAGGGCGAGCAAGGCCCGATCCACGTCTGACCGCCTGGCCCACCTGGGGGCCGTCGATGCCAGGCTGTGGTCCATGGAGAGCGCCCTGCGGGCCGCCGCGGCAGTAGTCGACACCCATCCGCAGGACACCGAGGCCATCCGGTGCCTGGCCCTGCGGGCCCGTCACCTGATCGAGCGGGGGGCCACCGAGGTCATGGACCGCACCGGGAGGGCCACCGGCGCCGGCCCACTCAGCCATGACGCCGCCCACGCCCAACGGGTAGCCGACCTCACCGTCTATCTACGCCAGATTCACGCCGAAGCCGACCTTGAGGTGCTGGGAAGAACGCTCATCGAGAAGCCCGAGTAGGCACTGGGTCGCAGTTGTGTGCCTCAGCTCCCAATATGAGAGCAAATCCACACAAGTGTCCGCACCACCGGGGACCGGACTAGCCTGGAGGCTCGGCGAGGCGGGGGTCGCGGCCATTGCGTGTTGTCCGTGGGTTAGTCGTCCTGGCGATGCTCTTGGTGGTGTCGGCGTCCAGTAGTACCGGGACGCGGGCCGCGCCGCGTCCAGGAGCGCCTGCGCCAATGCTCATGTCCGCCGGGATGGGGCTGGTCAAGGCGTTCTACGCAAACCAGCCGGACGGCGGGTCAGCGATGGCCCGGCCGGTTGTTTCCGGGGCTGGCCTCACCATTTCTCCGGCTCCGTCGACGCCTGCCGGTGCGGAGCAGGCGGCACCGTCCGTGGGGGTCACCACCCTGGCAACGCTCACGTCCGACGTCCATGGATCGCCCGGTCCGGGGCTGCCGGCGAACACCACGGTGCCTGGCTCCTGGTATGGCTACCGGTCCGTCCTGCCAGTGCTCGACCAGCGGCCAGGATGGGTGGAGGTCCGCCTGGCCCAGCGGCCCAACCAGTCCACCGTCTGGGTCCCCGCCGGCCAGATCAGCCTTTCCAGCACTCCGTACCGCCTGGTCCTCAGCCTCGGCACCGAGCATCTGCAACTCCTGCGGTATGGCCAGGCCGTCCTGAGCCTCCCGGCGGGCATCGGCACCCCTGGCGACCCGACGGTGACCGGCCACTACTTCGTCACCATGAAGGTGCCTCCGCCGGATCCGGGTTACGGGCCCTTCGTCCTGGTCACCTCCGCTCACTCGGACACCATCACCGACTGGGCCAAGACCGGTGATGCCATCATCGCCATCCACGGCCCCATCGACTCCCACGACGACGCCCTGATCGGCAGGACCGGTGCTCGGATCTCGCACGGCTGCATCCGACTGCACGACACTGACCTGGCCCAGCTGAGTGCCGTGCCCGCCGGTACCCCGTTGGACGTCGAGGCGTCGTGAGCTCAGGCGATGTCCTGACCCAGGTAGAAGCGGGTGCCCTGGTCGTCGACGCACAAGGCTGACAGGCCATAGGGCTGGCGCTCCGGCTCGGGGGCGGTGCCACTCAGTGCCCGCACCTGCTGGACGGCCGCCGAGATGTCGTCCACTCGGTACATCGCCACCACCGTGGCCTGCTGATGGCCGCCGTGCATCCCGGTCATCGGGACCACCTCGTCGGGGAACCAGCCGTCCTCCGCCCGGCCGGGCCGAAAGGTCCAACCCAGCACGGTGCCATAGAACGCCCGGGCCCTGGCCGAGTCTCGGACCTCCATGGTGAGATAGGAGAGGTCACCCTGCCGAGCACCGTTGGCTGGGCCGCGGCGCTCATCGCCCGTCAGCTGGTACAAGGCGAAACAGGTGCCGTCGTCATCGACGCAATCGGCGATCTGGCCGTACGGCCTGGTGACGGGCTCCTCAGCCCGGCCCCCGGCAGCCCGCACCCGCTCGATGCCAGTCGAGACGTCGTCGACCGCATAACAGAGGAACAGGTTGCTGCGTTCCTGGGCGCCCAGCAGGCCGTGGTGCGGAGCCACCCCCTCGACCTGGCGGCTCTGTTCGCCTGATCCCGGGCCATACGACCAGCCCAGCACAGCACCGAAAAAACTGGCCGCCCGCTGCGCGTCAGGAACCAACATCGACACATACACGACATCGCCGTGCCTCATGGGGTCGCCCTGGCTCGTGGGGCTGACAACGGTCTCGGGTGTGGCAATGGCATCGGACATGGTGGCTCCTTTGGGTAGGTCGAGGGCAACTTCGAGCTGGGCCCGCAGTCGGGCCGCAAAGACGCGACCGGGGCGGGCTGGAGTGAGCGGTGCGCGCATGGCGTCGAACGGATCCGATGGCGTCCTGGACCCTTTCCTCTCGGCCAGCCGGCGCCAGTGGTCGGCCAGCTTGTGCCGGGCCACTCCCACCAGCCAGGCAGTGGAAAACCCGGTGCCGGGCTGGTCCCGGCCAACCGCGGACACCGCGGCCAGGAAGGTCTCAGAGGTGAGGTCCTCGGCCAGGGCGACTCGCCCGCATCGGGAGAGCAGGTAGCCATAGACGTGGGGCAGCGCCTCGTCGTAGGCGGCCAACAGGGCCATCCCTGGATCCCCGACGGCCGACGAGTTTCCGCTCACACTTCTATTGTCGCTCGGGAGCCGCTTTCTCCGACGGTTTGATATTGGACTTGGTGGCTTTTCTGGTGCGGGTGGTCACCTCGGCCGCCTTGACCGCGATGTCCACATCCTCCGGTGCCGGAGCCTTGGCTACCTTGCGGCTACGAGTCGCCTTCTTGGTTGCCTTGGCCGGCTGGGGCTCTGGCGCCGGCGCCTCGGTTTGGGCGGGCGTCTCGACCATCTCAGGGGCTGGGGCCTTGGCCTTGCGGGTGCGGGTCGCCTTGACAGCCTTGGTCTGCCGGGGCTCTGGCGCCGGCGCCTCGGGTTGAGCGGACGTCTCCACCATCTCAGGGGCTGGAGCCTTGGTCGTTTTGCGGGCGCGGGTCACCTTGCGGGCGCGGGTCGCCTTGATCGGTGAGGGCTCTGGCTGTGGCGCCGGCGCCTCGGTTTGGGGCGCCCCCTCGACTACCTCGGCCGGGGCTTTAGTGGTCTTGGTGGTCTTGCGGGCGCGGGTCGCCTTCTTGGCCGCCTTGGTCGCCTTGACCGGCGGGGGCTCTTCCACCGCCGCCTCGGGGGCCTCGGGTTGGGCTGCGGCCTCAGTAACCTCGGCCGGGGCCTTGGTGGTCTTGGTCGTCTTGCGGGCGCGGGTCGCCTTCTTGGCCCCCTTGGTCGCCTTGACCGGCGGAGGCTCTTCCACCGACGCCTCGGGTTGGGCTGCGGCCTCAGTAACCTCGGCCGGGGCCTTGGTGGTTTTTGTGGCCTTGGTGGTCTTAGTGGTCTTGCGGGCGCGGGTCGCCTTCTTGGCCGGCTCGACCGGCGGGGGCTCCTCGTCGGAGATACCGGAGATCTCCGCCTCCACGGTCTCCTCGCTGGGCAACCCGGCAATGTGGGCGTACTCCGGCAACGCAAGTTCGAGACCCCGCCGGGGGGGGTCAAGGGCCTGGAGCACGAAAATCCTAATTTCGCCCTTGCTCAGAACCTCTCGGGCACTACGGGGAGGGGGATCACCCAGAGCGGACAACGGTACGTAGGCCTGGACCCCACCCACCGAGATGAAGGCCCCGTGGGACGTGAAGCTGTCCACTTCACCCTCCACGTGGCTACCCAGCGGGTGCTCGGCGATGAATGTGATGAAAGCCAGCGGCTCGTTGACGGCATGGGGTGGTGGCTCGGCTCCCCGGCGGCGGCGGCGGCGTTGGGCGGATGACGAGTCGGGCGCCACCACCTCCTCGGTGGCCACCTCGATGGCTCGGCGGGCCCGAGCCCGACCGCGCCCGCCTGACCCCTCACCTCGGGGCCGCCTGCCTCCGGTGCTGGCCGGCTCAGTTGCCGGAGCCGCACGCCCTGCCTCGGACGCCGCTGCCTCGGACGCCGCTGCCTCGGACGCCGCTGCCTCGGACGTCAGCGCCTCGACCTCGGACGCCACCTCCTGGGCCACGGCCAGCACCCGCGACACAGCCGTCGCTGCCTCCTGTGGCCGCGGCGGGGGGGCAACCGGCACCGGCATGGGCTGAGACGCCTCCTTGGAGCCGATCCTGACCCTGGTACGGCGGGCGTCCTTGACCGCCACTCTGCTCTTGGGCCCCCGTACCGGCGTCCGGGGGGTGAAAATCCAGCCCACTCCCGGTACCGGTTTTCCCCCAATCAGACGGTCGGGCTCGAAGAGCCACTCATGCTCACCGTGGAACTCCTGGAATGAGTCGTTGGACAATACGGTGGCGCCCATCTTCTCGGCGATGCGCAAGAGGAAGGCGTCACCGCGCCCAATGGCCCCGGCCGGCGGCGACACCACCTCACCGTGCTCCTCGGCCCCCTCGAAGACCGCCCGCTCCGACTCGTCGATCCGGTGGCCGAACGAGGCGTCCACCACCACCGTGACCTCCACGTGGGAGAACTCTCCCTGGAACTCCTGAACAGCCTCGTCGAGCTGCGCCAGGCTGGGCAACGAGCGCCCCTCAGTGGCGATGTTGGACCCGTCGACTACCACATAGCGAAAAGGCATCTCCCCGTAGTCAACCACCCCGCCCGCCTCCGTTGGGGCATCCTCGCCACCAGGCGACCCAAAAGGCTTGACAGACCAGGCATCGTGAGATAGCTATGGCCAAACATTGGTAGAAGAGGGAGGCGGCATGAGTGCCAAGCGATCCCAGGAGCTCGGACGCCAAGCGCGCCAGCCACGCCGATCACGCCAGCGCCCGGTCAGGTGGCTCTTGGACGCAACAGCCGCGTTGGCCGGGATCGTGATGCTGGCCGTAGTGGCCAACGTTCCGGCAGCAGCGGCCTCAACTGCGGGTGGCTACAGCTCGCTGGGTGACTCCTATGCCTCGGGACCGGTCATCCCCCAACAGCTGTCCGACCCCGCCGGCTGCCAGCGCTCCAATCACAACTACGCCCATCTGGCGGCGGCCCGCCTGGGCCTCGTCCTCGACGATGTCAGCTGCGGGGGCGCCACCACCGCCGACGTGGCGAACCCACAACCGGTGCAGGGGGGAACGAACCCCCCACAGATCGGCGGCGTGCAGCCCGCCACCGGCGTGGTCACCCTGCAGATCGGCGGTAACGACATCGGCTTTTCCCGCATCATCGAGAGCTGCGTCACCCTGGTCCCGGTCCTGCCCCGGTGTGGGGTCCAGATCGGGGGCAGCAATGGCCCGCTGGCCCAGCGCATCCAGGCGACCGCCCCCAAGGTGGGAGCCGTGCTGGCGGCCATCCATGAGCGGGCCCCAAGGGCCAGAGTGGTGGTGGTGGGTTACCCGGCCATCCTGCCTCCGACGGGCTACGGCTGCTGGCCCCAGATGCCCTTTGCCTACACTGACGTGGCTTATCTCCGGGCTACCGAGGTTCGCCTCAACCAGATACTGCAATCCGAGGCGGCGGCCAACCACGCTGGCTACCTGGACACCTATACGCCCAGCCGGGGCCACAATGCGTGCACGCCCGAGAGTGTGCGCTGGATCGAGCCTCTCCTCTTTCCGGAGTCCCCCGCGGACCCCGTGCACCCCAATGCCAGGGGCATGCAGGGCGTGGCCAATCTGCTCGAAGCCAGCCTGGCCCCGGCCAGCCGGTAGAAACCGGCGGCTGACCGGGGTAGGGGCGTTCAACCCTGTCGGTCAGGAGACTCCCTCTTCGACCAGCGCCGGGTCTGTCAGCGCCAGCCGGGTCCTCTCGGTCCTGCGGGCCGTGCGCAGGGCACCTGACCACCACACCAGCTGGTCGAGCATCTGGTGGGCGGCGGCGTTGCATCCGGCCGGCTCCCTGGGCTCGCCTGCCTCGTCGAAGCGGGAGTGAGCCATGTGGAAGCTGACGGTGTCCCGCACGGTCATGGCCTGGAGCTCTGGGAAGACCTGGCGGAGCTGCTCCACCGCCCGCAGGCCACCCGCCATTCCGCCGTAGGAGACAAATCCCACCGGCTTGGCCCACCATTGCCTGTGTGGTAGGTCGATCGCCTGCTTGAGCGATGCCGGATACCCGTGGTTGTACTCGGGAGTCACCACCACAAAGGCGTCAGCTCGGTCGATCCTCTCGACGTACGCCTTCACAGCCGGGCTCGCCTGCCCCAATACCGCGGGCAGGCCAAGCTCAGCCAGATCGATCAGATCGACGGCCATGTCGTCCCGCTGGCCGGCCTGGGTGAAGAACCACTGCGCCACGACACTCCCAAAGCGCCCTTCCCTGGTACTGGCCAGGATGATCGCAAGTTGGTGACGGTCTTCGGCCACTTGAGTTCCTTTCCGAAGTCTCGATGCCCCTGAGTCTCAGCGACTCCACCACCGTAGTTGTTCAAGTTCACTTGAAGTCAAGCGACAGCTCGGATAATCTCCGATCATGGAGTCCGAGCTCACCATTGGTGCCGTCAGCCAGCGGGCTGGGGTAGCCACCTCCGCCCTGCGCTTCTACGAAGCTGAGGGTCTGATCCAGGCCACCCGCTCACCGGGGGGCCAGCGTCGCTACCGCCGCGACACGCTCCGACGCGTCTCGTTCATCCGAGTAGCCCAGCAGGTTGGGCTGCGCCTCGACGAGATCCATGCCGCCCTGGCCTCCCTGCCCGAGAACCGCACGCCCAATGCCAAGGACTGGGAGCGCCTGTCTGCTTCGTGGCGGCCTCGCATCGATGCCCAGATCGCCCTGCTGGAGCGCCTGCGGGACCGGCTCGGCGGCTGCATCGGCTGTGGCTGCCTGTCGCTCGGCTTTTGCCAGCTGTTGAACCCAAACGACCAGGTGGCCAGGCGCGGCCCCGGCCCCCGGTACCTCCTCGACGACGACTGATCCCTCGAGAACGCTCATCGGTTCCTAGGTGAACCCAGGACGTTGATGAATGCAGACCGCGGGCCGGAAGTGGCAGCATCACCCTATGGGTTTGCGGCTCACGGTGGCACGACCTCGATGGCGTCCCTGGCACCGGGTGCTGCCGGCCATTGCCATGATCGGGCTGATGGGGGCGGCCCTGGTCGGCGTGGGACCCCGGGGAGGCTCCCAGTTGACCGCCGCCTATGCCCAGGGACAATCGCCGAACGCGGTCTGGACCTGGGGGGAGTCATCGTACCCCCCACTGCAGGTCGCTGGTCTGACCGGCGTCGTCCAGGTTGGCATCCCTCAGGCGGGGACCTATCTCGCCCTCAAGGGCGACGGCACGGTGTGGGCCTGGGGCGGCGACGACAGTGGCGACCTGGGGCAGGGCGTGGTTGGCAGCACATACGCGACCCCCGTCCAGGTCCCGGGTCTGCCACCGGTACGTAGGCTGGCGACGGGGTGGGGAAGCCGGATTGTGCTGGCCCTGACCAACGACGGTCAGGTGTGGGCATGGGGTGACGATTCCAGTGGTGGGCTGGGCGACGGGACCAAAGGCGACACCTCCTGTGGTTGCCGGTCGGCACCTTCGCAGGTACTGGGCCCGGGCGGGGCCGGCCACCTGGCCGGGGCGACCGCCATCGCCACCTCGGCCTACAACAGCTACGCGGTCTCCGACGGGAAGGTGTATGCCTGGGGATCGAACCTCGACGGAATGCTCGGAGACGGGGCGTACGCGATCAGCCAGACTCAGAATGGTGGACGGCTCTTACCGGCGCCCGTCAGCGCCCTCGGCGGCCAGCAGGTCATTGCCCTGGCCTCCGGGGCCCAGACCCTGGCTCTTACTGCCCAGGGACGGGTGTGGGCGTGGGGAGGCGATCCGACCGACTGGTTCGGACCGTCGCAAGCTCACTGTGAGGGCAACGTCCCTGTTCATTTCTGCGACCCCACCCCGACTCCGGTCAGCGGGCTCAGTGGCGTGACCGCCATAGCGGCGGGGAGCGACCACAACCTGGCCCTGACCTCGACCGGGTCCGTGTGGGCCTGGGGCTACGACTACCTGGGACAAGACGGTGACGGAACGCTCGGAGCACCGTCATGTGTCTGTCGGGCCTCTCCCGTTCGGGTCGTGGGCCTGAGCCGAGTCACCACCATCGCCGCCGGCTACTCGGACAGCTTCGCCATCCAGGGGGGACGGGTCTACGGCTGGGGCGATGACGGAGAGGGCCAACTCGACGGGACGACCGGAGACAGAGGGCAGCCGCCCGATTGCGGCAGCTGCCGGCTCTCGCCGATCCAAATCGTCGGCCTGACTGGGGCAACATACGTCAGCACCGCCGGTCGGGGAAGTGCAGCCATCGCCGACCCCGGCCCCGGCACTCTGGCAACGGCCCCGGCGGCCACCACGCCCAGCACCATCCCGGCGCCCACGACACCGGCCACGGTCCCGCCGGTGCCCGTGGGGGGACCGGCCCACGCGCCGGCACCGGCACCGGCTCACGCGCCGGCGGCAGCACCGGCAGCGGCCCCCACCCCAGCGGCAGCACCGGCAGCTGCTCCTGCCTCTGCCCCTGCGCCCGGCGTGGCCCAGGCTCCCGTAGCCGCCCCCGGTGTCGCTCCTGGGCACCCGCCGGTGGCAGCAGCTGCGCCCATCGCAGGCGAAGAGCCGGGAGGGGGCACCCAATTCGCCATGGTCGCCGACCGGGGCAATGCTGGCTTGGGCAATGCTGGCTTGGGCAATGCTGGCTTGGGCCTGGGACTCGGCTCGGGGGGGATCGCAATCCTGGCCATGGCCGCCGCGGTGGCCTGGCGGCGCCGGGGCGGCGCTGCCCCATGCGCCGGGCCGGCCCTGGCATGGGCCTGTGCCGGAGATCCATCCGAAGTGCTGCCAGATGCACCGAGAGGGGCCCGGCGAGAGGGACCCCCGCGAGACGGGTGGCCAGTCGATGGCTGATCTCGATGTCTGATCAGCGCCCGGGTCCGGCCTCCAGGAGTGCTGGGGTGAGCGACCGGGTTGCCCCCTGGGCGACCGAGGCCCAATCCAAGGCGGAGCGCCGCCGCCAGCGCCTGGCCCAGGCCACCGGCCGGCAGCGAGCCGCCAGGCTGCTGGCTCTCAGCCTGGTCGGTCTCCTCCTGATCTACGCCGGGGCGCTGATATTCCTGCGCCCGGCCACCTCCGGGATGTCTCTTGACTACGGCCAGCTTGTCCGGGATGCCGCCTGCACCGCCCCGCGCTGCCCGGCCAAGGTGGCCCAGGCCACCCTGCTGTCACAGGACAACCGGCTGGTGGGAACCTTGGTGGCTCCGGGAGGGACAAGCCAGCAGTTCTCGACCGCCCTACCCAGCGCCGACCCCACCACCTTGTTGCGCGATCTGGCCGCCGGGGGAACCCGCCTGGCGGTGGACAGTCAGGAGGCCAAGGCGCTGGTGCGCTTCCTGGCTCAGTTCCTGCTCCCGCTGGTGATCCTGGCCGACCTGTTCGCCCTGCTCTTCCTCCTCATCCAGGGAGGAGGGGGGCAGGCCTCCGAGCTGGTCCGCTTCGCCACCTTGGGCTCCCGTCGTCGCACGGCGGAGGCTCGGCCGACCACCTTCGCCGACGTGGCCGCCGCCGGGGAGGCAGTGACCGAGCTGGCCGAGGTACGGGACTACCTCGCCGATCCCAGTGCCTACGCCGCCATGGGAGCCACGCCGCCCAAGGGGGTCCTGCTGGTGGGGCCGCCTGGATGTGGCAAGACCCTGCTGGCCAGGGCGGTGGCCGGAGAGGCCCAGGCCAGCTTCTTCTCGATCGCCGGCTCGGAGTTCGTGGAGGTGCTGGTAGGGGTGGGGGCGGCCCGCGTCCGGGACTTGTTCGCCCAGGCCCGGGCGTCAGCTCCGGCCATCATCTTCATCGACGAACTGGACGGCGTGGGCCGGAGGCGGGGGGCCGGAGTGGGCCAGGGCCACGACGAGCGCGAGCAGACCCTCAATGAGCTGCTGACCCAGATGGACGGGTTCTCCCCAGCCCAGGGCCTGGTCGTGCTGGCCGCCACCAACCGTCCCGACATCTTGGATCCGGCCCTGATGCGCTCGGGCCGCTTCGACCGCCAGGTCACCGTCGATCGACCCGACGTGGAGGGGCGCCTGGACATCCTGGCCCTGCACGCCCGGGGTCGCCGCTTGGTCGACGCCGAGGGTGACCTGGCGGCGGTGGCCCGGGCCACCCCTGGGTTCACCGGAGCCGACCTGGCCAACCTGGTAAACGAGGCGGCCCTGCTGGCCGTGCGCGAGCAGGCCACCGTCATCAGCCGGGGCCACCTGGAGGAGGCAGCCGAGCGAATCTTGTCCGGCCCCAGACGTCGGGGCCGGCTGCTGTCGGACGAGGAGGTGTACACGGTCGCCTACCACGAGGCCGGGCATGCCGTGGTGGCGGCGGCGCTGGGCAAAGCCGGAGCCGTCCGCAAAGTGTCCATCGTGGCCCGGGGAAGAGGGATCGGTCATCTGGCCACCGTCACCGGACCCGAAGACGGATCCGTGCGCCGACGCAGCACGATCGAGGTGCAGTTGGCGGTAGCCCTCGCTGGCCTGGCGGCTGAGGAGCTGGTCTTCGGCGAACCATCCACCGGTGCCGAGGCTGACCTCGAGCGGGCCACCGCCTGGGCCCGGGACCTGGCCGGCCGGTTCGGTATGAGCGAGACGGTGGGGCCGGTGCGGGTGCTGCACGAGGATCGGGAGGTGTTCCTGGGGAGGGACTACCTGACCAGCGGGGACATCTCCCAACCGACCCTGGAGCGCCTTGACAGCGAGGTCCGCCGGATCCTGGAAGAGAGCCGACGGGCGGCGACTGGTGTGCTAAGGGCTCACCGTCCTGCCCTGGATGACATGGCCGCCGCTCTGGTGGACCGAGAGACCCTGGAAGGCCCCGACCTAGAGGCCGCTATGAGTTGGATCGCGGCCCGCCCCCGGCGGCCCGCTCGGTCAGACTGACACCGAGCCGAGGGTCATCGAGGCTTCTCAGAACTCAGACAGCGATCGGGGCGCCGTCGTGCTGGTGCCGGGATGCGGCTCACCGGCCGTGGCCTCGCGCAGCTCGTAGCCCAACCTCCCGGCGATGCGGGACAACACCACCTCCCGGCGGTAGGCAAAGCCCAGCCAGTCCCTGTAGCGGCAGTAGGACAGATCGAGGTCGGGATCGGGCGGCGGTGGCGGACCGGCAGCGGCCCGGACGCGATCCTGCAGCGCCCGGAAGGCAACGCATTGACGGTCCCCTACTCGGTCCCGATAGGCGGCCGAGAACGCGCCTGGTTGGATCGGCTGGGGCGCCTCGAACGGGCACGGGCCGACAAGACGAGCCGATGGACAGCAAGGCGTGGCGCGCCCGGTTGGGTAGCGGCCGGGTGGCAAGCTGCATGACCCTCCAGAGCAAGCTCTGGTACCGAGCGGCAATGAAGCTGAACCCGTCATAGTTGAACACGGTCAGGAACAGGTCGATCAACGCCAGCAGGACGACCAGGAGCCCGGCGGCGGCGAAAGCCAGCGCAGTCATCAATGGGACATAACCTCTCTAAAGGGTATGGAAGCGGTGCTTGGATTTCAGCTTGACCGCATTGGGGCCCGCAGCCGAGCCTCACCAACCGTAACCGCACACCAAAGGACTCACTATGGCATGGCTGACGGGTAACTGGCAGACACTAGGAACCGTGGCCGCCAAGGCGGCGCTCATCTACCTCGTCGCCTTGGGGGGCTTGCGGGTCAGTCCCCGACGAACCCTGGCCCAGTGGACAGCCATCGACTTCGCCGCCGCAGTCGCCATCGGGGCCATCGTCGGGCGAACCGCCATAGCCAGCGGCCAATCGTTCGCCATAGGTGCCGTTGCGCTCGTCACCATCCTCTTCGCCCACTGGCTGGTGAGCATGGGGCGGTTCTCCCCGCTACTTGCAAAGCTCGTCGATCACCGGGTCCGCGTCCTTGTAGACCACGGCCAGTTGCGCCGCAGCCAACTGCGGATCTGCGGGGTCACCGAGAACGACATCGTGTCCAAGCTCCGCGAACAGGGAGTGGCCAACCTGGGCGAATTGCGATACGTCTTCTATGAGACAAAGGGGCAACTTACGATCGTGCGTGAGGCATCTACCAACGGAGGTGACTGCCAGCTGGTGGCGACCGCCCTCGCCGATGCGGCCGGAACAGGACGAAACGTGAAAACCGATGGATGACAAGGCAGGCGCTTCACGCTGCGTTCAACACACGGTGGGAGGTGACCGGCATTCACCTCGTCCCTGGTCATGAGCTGAAGTTTGAAGCGACGGGGCAGTCCCATCGAGGAGACGTTCCCATCGGTCGGCTCTAGGGCTCCAGGGACGATCTACTCTGGCGAGCAGAAAGGAGAGCACCGGCATCGACGAGCGACGCCACCACGGACCCATGACCACCTACTTCACGGGCGATCAGCATTTCGGACACAAGAACATCATCGAGTACTGCGGCCGTCCGTTCCACAGCGTCAGCGAGATGAACACCGCGCTGGTTGCGAACTGGAACAGTGTCGTCGGGCACAACGACACTGTCCACGTCCTTGGCGACGTCGCCATGGGTCGGCGAGAGGAGTCGATGCCGCTCATCGGCCAGCTGACCGGGCACAAGATCCTCTACCCGGGTAACCACGACCGCTGCTGGTACGGCCACGGGGAGCGAGCCCTCCCGCTGGGGCGCGAGTACCTCGACGCCGGGTTCGAAGCGATCCGTCAAGGGCCCTGGCAGATGGCGGTCGGCGGCCGGGAGGTCCTTCTGTGTCACCTTCCCTACCGAGGTGACAGCCAAGACACGGAGCGTTACGGCAAGTTCCGGCCGGCCGACGAAGGGCTGTGGCTGATTCACGGCCACATCCACGAAAAGTGGCGCTGGCGGGAGCGCATGATCAACGTCGGGGTCGACGTCTGGGACTTCGCGCCGGTCAACGAGGACCTGCTCGCCGAACTGATGGCGGCAGGTTGAGATAGAGCCCCACCAGGTCGACCAGCTTCTCCTCGAAGCGAGGATCCTTCGAGACCTTGAAGGTGTCCACCGATGCCCAGGCGCTCGGCCAGCGAACGTGCGCTCCAGTGCGTAGAGATGTCGTCAGGGGTCTGCTCCAGAGTGACCAGGCATCCCGGCCCAGGCCCGATCTCCCGCCACGAGTAGTCCTGGCCAGACCATTGCGCACAGCGACCACGGGGCCCAGGGCAGTACACGTCATGGGCCTTCGGGCGTCGGCTCCGTGCAGCCGGCCTGCTGGGTTCAATGGGCTCCATCGGGGATGCTTACGACAACTCGCTCTGCGAGAGATTTTTTCCACACCTTGCAGGCCGAGTTGTTGGACCAGCACCACTGGTACACCAAGCGCCAGCTCGCCTTGGCCGTCTTCGAGTGGATCGAGGCTTGGTACAACGCATCAAGGCGACACTCATCCATCCAGATGCTCAGCCCCCTCGCCTACGAAGCAGCACACCGCCCAGCCGCGTCTGCGGCATGATCATCACAACCAACCTGTCCGCCAGAGCGGGGGAAGATCAGATCGCCCAGGCCATCTACGAGGAGAAGAGCCCCGACGGGCGCCGGGCTCACACCGTGGCCGAGATCGCGGCGGAGTTCGCGGTGTCCCGGCCCACCATCTACCGCCACCTCCAGCCCCGGGTCAGCGCTGCCACCCCGGGGAGATGACCGGGGTGTAGCCGACGTTGAGCGCCTGGGCGGTGAGGGCAGCAGCGACGCTGAGATGCACGTCAGCGAAGCGGCTCTGGCCGCCCGAGGCCGCCCTGAACGCCTACGAACCTTGGTTCCCAACTCATCACCTCCAGGATCAGCTCGCCGATGTCGACGCGGGTCAGCATGGCCTCACAGCGCCACCGCAGGTCGGTCAGGCTGGGTGGGTCGGGGATGGCGTCGATGCGGGAGTACGGGTGGTGCCGCAATGCCGACACCTTGCCCGGCCATGCCCCAGCGGGCCAGCTCCACCACCCGGCGCTGGGGCACCTCGTCCAAGCGCAGCGACCCCAGCCGCAAGGCGCGGTCGCGTGGCTCCTAGAGAGCAGAGTCATCACCCTCACTCCCCCACCCCAGCCACCCTCAGGTGACGGGGAACCCGTCCCTGTTGAATACGTCACTGCACCAGTCAGGGATGCTGGCGAGGTCAGCCGTCGGGGCGCATCTGGGTCAGGCGGCAGAACACGCTTACTCGCGTCACCCCGAGCGGGGTAACGCTCGAGCTTGCCCGCCTCGCCGGGCTGGTGCACTCGGACCCTGATGACGCCGAGCATGGCGCTGGCAACTGACATGGTTACGGCCTCGGGAGCAGCGCCGACGAGAGCTGACTGTGTTGACCGAAGAGCTTCTACCCGCCCTCCGCCGGTCCGTGCTCAGCTGA
>JAABUH010000169.1_pt1 | contig 99099 bp, 93 predicted proteins | sample 5559121 | NCBI WGS metagenome assembly JAABUH01 (sample SAMN10711871, study PRJNA513364) | rock metagenome | isolation source: Antarctica rocks | place: Antarctica: Victoria Land, Battleship Promontory nord | collected 2015-12-28
GGTCTCATAGCGGGTGTTACGGAGCTGTGCGTGAAGGAACTCCGTATTGTCCAGGAGGACCAGCCCGCATGCACTGCACAGCCACCGCCACACTCTATTCTCAGTATGGCTCGAGCGTTCCAGACCTCGAGCGTTCCAGACCTTGAGCGTCACTCGAAGTCGAAGATAGATCTGCAACGCAGCAATTTCTATTCACGGCATCAATTAATCAAGGTACACAGGATTCCGGCCATCGCCCTTGCTCACCCGGCATAAAGCGTCTTGCTATCTACTGTGGTATTGTGGTATTGTTCTGGCTTCCGAGAACGACATCCGTAAGGTACTATGTACTCCGCATGAGGCGTACAATGATGTTCGCCACCAGAGGCTACACAACGCCCAATCATGCAAGCAAAGCACAAGCGGAGGTCATTAACCCAGCTTCCACCCCTTCCGCACACAGCGTTCTTCTCATTTCTCATATGCGGGATCTTACCTACGGATGACTCCGAGAGATCATCGCACAAGATCTACGGAGTACCTCCTGTAAGCCAAGCGGTGAAAGTTCAATAATATTTCACCGTTCGGGCGGCACTCTCAACGGCCTAGCTGTAGGGTCGTGACATGACTCCACCCTTTTATTCTCGACCTTGGCTGCCTGGCGATGTGAACAAGAAATATCTGCGACTACCACCAACTTTGGTGCTGTGGGTGATAGGTGATAGATGATACGACTAGGTACCTTAACTGTCAATTGAGTGCCAAGTCAGCCACATCCCGGACCCTGCTCCGTACATTATGGTTTATGCACCATGCCAGTTCATCCGTCAGGTCAGGGCGCCGTCAGTGCAGGGATATGTATTATTGATTAGGGGATGCAGTCATCGTTATTGGCATTTCAACGCGTTAACGGGTCATCGTGGATGAAACGGAGGTGGGAAAACTGTGCCGTGCCGCCAAATCGCTTGACTGGAGAAACCGACAAGCCACAGCGAGAGGCGAGGGGTCGGAGATACATCCGCAAGTCGTAAGTAAATAATTGATTGATATGAAGTCATGACCGCGAATGGTTCCAAGGGCCATGCGTGTGACATGTTGGACAACGTGCGTTTGGATCATAGAAAAAGATTCGGATGTGACGTCAGGTTGGAGACACGACTATGACGACATTCGACAATGGTTTCTATCGAGTAAATAATTCTATTGTGCCACGTTGGCGGTAGACACCGAGCCCTCGGGATATATCATGATAGGTTGGGAAGTGTGGCTGAGCACAGGTAGGTTGGTAGAGAGGTACATTGGTAGAGAGAGGTACATTGTACACTGTGTTCTCGGCTATTAGGCCACGGATGCCGTGGCAAAAAGAAGAGATGGTTGAATGTTCATTCGTATCGTGTCTGTAACGTATCATTGCCCGTAGACACGTGTATCGTCCCCAGGTCAACGCCAAAGCGAAAAAGTCCAAATCGAAGAGCAAAAAGTCCATCAACGTTTTCCCGGGGTATATATATGGATGGCAGTCTGAGGCAATCGAGGCGACCACTGGCAGTTCGCTCCGTCAAGAAATACGTTGACGTGATAATCGTAAAAACAAAGCTGGGTATCATAGAACAAAAGAAATGTGCGCAGCCGGGAGATGGAGCCTAGAATAAAAGTCTCATCTCCAAATTGGACGTTGTGAAATCGGCAGAGCTGGGCTTTTCCAGCTTCGGCGTTGCTTCTGAATCAATCGTGAAAAACTCGACGGCCATGTCCTGGCCTTCCGGTAGCTCTCTGACAACTTCGTCATCAACCATGACCCTAAGACCTTTGGGGTTGATCCGAAGAGTACGAGTGATCGTACTTGGATCGACCTGGCATTTGATGGCGATATTAGTGATGAGGTCTTGCAACGTCCGCTCCATGAGATAGACGGCTCGGTAGTAATCGTGGTCTGCTGAGCTTCCAGAGACCTTGACCAGAACGTAAAAGCACGCAACAGGTTTGATTACCCGCTCCGGAGGGGCTCTGTAAGATGGATCAACCCCAAGCGCCTCGATCCAGTCCGGTAAAGAGGCATCAGTTTGGCGGTGAACTTTGACGGCCGAACCTGAAAAACCTGAAGTGACGTTGACGATGGAGGTATCGAAACGTGCACCCGGGAAATTGCCAAAGCTGTCCCAATCGCCAGGAATTGGTCGAGTGCGATCAAGGTGAGTGGGGTACTGAAAACCAGAGTGCTCGGCGGACCGTGGCTGTGACGGAACAGATTTCGAGCTTGGCGAAGGGGAGACGATGCAGGAGTTGGTTGGAGTCGTCTCCACGCTTACTCTTTGGTCACAAGACGACTTGCGGCTAGCAGGCTCGATTTTCGTGAGGTCCGAAGGCTGCCCGGGCAGTGCGACTGGATATAAGTCCGGATCGTCTTGTTCGTAGCCTCTCAGATAGAGTACACTGACGGGTCTGGTGGAAGTAAACATATCCTGCATCGTCGCGAGCTTATAGTGAAGATCTTCCTCGCCCGTGGGCCGACCCGGTGAGCCCTGTGAAGAAATTGACCACGTTCTTTTGTGCTTCTGGACCTTTCCAGGTCGATGGCTACCGCTCTTGGTGGCCATGGCGCCGCTTCGTTTTCGCTTACTAAAATCTTTGATCCCCGACTCGACCTGGGCGATTTGCTGTTTATGCTTGTCAATGGTCTTCTTGATGTGAGCTACATCATTTGAGAGCTTCCGCTCTGCCCCGTGATCCCTAAAGAGTTTTACCTTGCAGAAGCAAACCTCGACTGTAGATCCTGGTGGTGAGTCTGGCGTGCCAGCAGAGACGATCTCAGTCTTGGCGCAAAGACGAACCGGTATGCCTTTCACACCTTTAGAGTGACTGAAATCGGTCGAGAGGAAGTTGAAGCGAACGGCAACCGTGCACTCTGCTGTGGTCGAGCCTTGAGTAGGGCTCCAAGTCACAGAAAAACAATCAAAAGAAGCACGTTCGATTTCCACTCGCGGCCGTTTCGTCTCCTCGTCACCGCCTTGATTGGGATCGACATATTCGACTGCTTGGAGTTTTCCGGCTCTCTGATGGGCTTCGGCTAATCCTCTACCTTCCTTCCAGAGTTGCCAACACGCCGAAGGACGCTGTCTCTGCTGCTCATCCTCAAAAGAAATGCGGACAACAGTTCGGTATTTAATCGGACCAGTTGAAGGGCGCATACCTAGACTATCGACTATAGTCATCGAATATGCTTGCCCTTTATTAAGATAAGTTACTGGGATCTCGTCCGAGTGGCGGATCATCGCTGTCGGCGCATTGAGTGTTACTTGATAGCGGAACCTACATCGAAACATTAGCAACCACAAACATAATTCAATGGGACAAATTTACTTCTCTGTCGAAGCAACGGACGGCGCTGGCATGGTCGTCTCGAAAATTCTGGCTGGAAATACCGGGATCTCCCTTTGCGGCTCTGTTTGCATGCTCATCTCTTGTTTAGGCGAGCCATCGTTTTCAGCGTCCATTGCGTCGAAGCCCGAGTCTTGATGAATAAATGAGCTTGGTGCGTAGGACTGCTGCGGATTGAAACTAGTCGTGGTTTGGAAAGAGTGCACGTCGAGTAGGTGAGGATGAAAGCCGTGCATATCGATCGCTGAGTGGATATTGCCCTCAAGAGTTGGCATAGAAAGAGGCGTCCCTAAATGGAAACCCATTCCCGGGGTGTGTAAATCACCGGCTTGATTGTGGTAAATGGTACTCGTCCCTCCCGGAGTTGGCGTATAGTAACCTGAGGGCTGGTTCGCAAACGAAGGAAAGTGGAAAGAGGTGGTGTCGAGCAGAGAAGGAGTGAACCTCCACTGATCATTGGCTTCTCCAGTACTCAACAACCCATCTTTGCTATCTTCGTGCTCAACCATTCTTCTAGAGACAAATATCCGGGTCAGCTTAATTCATTTTTCGGTCTGGTAAGCGTAGCGCGAGTTTGCCCATAACGACGTGTACGACGCGACTTTTGGAATTGTCTGGAAAAGGATATTTTGAATTGAGAGACACTACAAAAAGAAGTCCGCCGTACCTCTGATCCATGGCTGGGTCTGATAAAGCGCCTGTGTTACTGTGGGTGGACGTTGCGGAGGTCGTTGGTACCGTCCTAGGCCCTACGCCGGGAAACTTTTGTTTGAAGGAAGCATAGAGCTCGTCGGCGGGTTTTTGACTGCTCTTCCTAGTTGCCAGATGGCCCAGTCAGTAGAGCGCACAGAAAGCAAGCAGTGATCAAGGTGTTCAAGTATGTTGACTTGAATGGCAGGATACTCACCGATTGCGAAACATTGGATATATATCCGTACCACGTGCAGGCGACCAGAGCCCAAGTCCAACGGCATGTATAAGACTTTTTATAGAACTATGAAGATCTATAGCTCGAAGGGAACAACAAGATGGAGACTGCGGTCAACAGGATATAGTACTTGGGGGGTGCAAGCGCATTTACGATGAAATAATAAATAATGCCACAAGAAATTAGCCCCAGTCCATTGCCAAGTCAAGTAGCGTTGTTTTCCGAGGCGACCAGGGCCCAGGGCCATAACCATAACCATTACCTTACCGTTCTCCATTCATTACCCTTAGGCACATCCGTCATTCCCATGTTCCACACAGTCTTTCAGTTTTGGGCCAGGGTGTTGGCTTTAGCTCAAACAGCGAACATACTACGTAGCACCTTAGGCGGGCGCCACACTTGGGCTTGTCTGGCCGGCGACTGGCGGTGCAACTTGCAGTAGCGCCGTGTACTACTCCGTACATGTCCTACGGCCGCAAGGGGGTATGACTTAGCGGTGACGACTGGGGATCGGACAAGGGGGAGGGGGTGACGCTCGGGATTCGGGAACAACAGGCATTCATCCAAAGGCATGTGCCGTGTCCCGTGACGGATTGACCAAACCACCTTACGCTCTACCTATCAAACTTCCTGACCCGGTGCGCACCACCAAAGGGCGCTTGAAAGCGTGTTCCCGTCCGATCGAAGCCCAATCGAGCCTCCCCTGCCGGCGTCCGAGAAAAGCATACTCCGTACATGATACATACGTAAAAAAAGGCTTGTCTCCATCGCCCATCGGGGCAGCCGCTCCTCGAGTGATCGATCAGCCACACCCAGAAACGCTGATCCCCCAAGTCCCAAATAGAGTCTCAGGCCATCTCTCGTTCCGGATGATTTGCAACATCCACCTCCCACTGCGTTGGAAGATCAACATGCGGTAAAGATGTCACCATGCACTTAGGGCGATCCAAGAGGGAAAGGTGGATCTCTTACTCTAAACCGCAATTGTAATTATAGATGGATCCCAGAACACGTAGACCCATTGTTCAGCGTCTCTCTTTCTGCTGATCCGAGTTTCTGAACGAGGTAATGGAACTATCCAAAGAGGAAATTATTTGTGGAACCAATGAACACAAGCGAGATGAGATGGTCGGGAAGGACGACTTCACTGACTCCTCGATCTTCTGACAGCCGTTCCACGGTTTCCACATGGGGAAGCTTCAACGTGATAAGAGGAGATACCAACCGTGAAAGGCTGGACAAAGTAGCAGCGCATCCTGAAACCGCCAATCGAATATAAGAGATTGTAATCATACTCAAAGACAACCAATAAGACATGGTTGCGGAACTTTCCACTTCGATAATTGGTACATTCGTGTCTAACATGGGAATCAGGGGGTGAATTGGAATTTGCGTGCATCCCCGCTCGTAATCTCGTGCAGGTGTTAGGGAAAATTGCGTATGAGCCACACTTTCTGCATCAGCCACCGCTAAATTAGCGGTGGCTACTGTGGCGAGTGAGTACGCGGCAGTCGGGAAACTTTTCTGGAGGGTCTGAGCGATCATAGGTCCGCTCCTAGGAACTCCATGGCCTCATGGAAGATCCCAGGGTCTTTGATACGGGCTAGAATAAAGGATCATCATCTTGCTAACAGCAATTGCGTGTTCTCGCTTACGCTAGCACTTGAGGCAGTACGGAGTAGACGGAGTAAGATCATGTCATGCTGCATGTGACTCCGATGGGCTTCACCGAGCCTCGCTTGAGCCGGGAATCCCGATATGTCTGAAATACTTTCGGTAACATCAGTACTTACTGGCTTCTCAATGAACGACTCTTTACTCACCATCAATGAGAACTCGTGTTGGAGAAAGAGCCCAGAAAAAGTAATTTTGGCATCCAGCAAGCAAACTAGATTATATAGAGTAGCTTTTACACAAAATTCTAAAGTCAATGGTCATATCGTATCTGATCAACATCTGTTGTCAACGAGTATATATGTACAGTGTGGGATGGAACAGAAATAATACAGGGCAGAGACCATGACAGCTAGTACTATCAGAGAAAATAATGGCACAAGAGAAACGCGACATCTCATACAAAGACCTATTTTGCCTCGCAGATTTAGGAAAGCTTGTGGTTCAACTAAAGATTGCTTCACGGGCCAGTACAGTAAACACATACACAGAAGCAAATTGAGAGATACATATAGGGCCAGCGTAAAAGGATAGATGGATACAAAGGTCGATAAAATACAGATCCCCAGTCAACAGATGAAATGAGCGAAGCCTGAGGCGCCATCTTCTTAGAGATATCACGGATTCCACCTCATAACGCGCTGGACATCTCGGAATGGGTGATTATTCAAGAAATGTCGCGTTCAAATATTGAGTATCTGATCATACATATGATATCATTACCGTGTGACAGGTTGGCAAACATAGCGATTCGGATAACTGTTGCAGCTTGTCGTGGTCATCGAGGACGCCTCGACTATTCTCATGCGGAAGGAGGTGGGTAGAACATGTTCTGCTGCTTTCGGGTAAGACCTCCAATTGACGAGTACTCCGTCGAAATTGTTTCCCATGCAAGAGAGCGAAATATTCGGAGAAGGATAGGTGAAACGATGCTGCCGACGCCAAAGGCCATCATCGGAGGGAAATGCCACCAAGACTGGTCCAAGGGCTTCCAGGTCAAATCCAATTCCGTAAGATCAGTAGCCGGCAAGGTATAAATATCGCTGACTCTAATCTGATCCGATGGGTTGCCCTACCAACAATGAAAGGCGACAGCATTGAACAGAAATGTGGATTGTGGATTGTGGGGCACGTTCAGAAGTCGCTGGGTAGTGTAAGTTTCACTGTAATTTCGCTATCTTATCTTCACGTGATTGATTGCCTTTCAAAAACGTCACTTGGGACTTGTGCTATGTGCAGTACCTCAAAGCAGCACTACACCATTCCCTCGAACCCGGCTGTAATACAGCCTACCTAATATGAACTCATCTTCCTTAGATACTCCCGCCATAAGGGAGCAAGAGGAGCGAGTCTCACCAGCTCCATCAATTACAACGTCCACTGCCACAGCATCAGCAGATGCTCCAACAACCTCACTACCCAATTCCTATGTGAACGAAAAAGGCTCTGATGACACATCGAAGCTGAAAATCCTACTCAGCATACTACGGAAGTAAGGTGGCTCCAGGTGTCCAGGAAATATGATTGCTTTTACTGGGTGGAAGGGGTCGTGCCGCGAGCTCGTATTACTTGAGCGGCTCCGGCGCTGACTTTATATCAAAACAGGTTCATTGGCGTGACAGATATTGCCTCCGTCAGGTTTTCACTGCCGGCTCAGCTCCTCGAGCCGACGCCTAATCTTGGTATAACAAAAAACGTCTCCTGGATTGAGGTCTGCTGAGAACATTACGCTGATACCGTCGATCAGAGTACTGGAATTATCTTGATCGACCAGAGACATTCATAAGGCTCGTAATAAGTCTCGCGATCTGGTTTGCTTGACTGACACTTGTATTTAGTATTGGCGACTCGGACGATGAACTTGGGCGCATGTTGGCTGTCCTCCGATTTTGGTTCACAAAGGATTTGGTGGGCCACTCTTATAAATATGACCTTGGATCATAAAGACTGATGCATTGATGTAGAAATACGTCAAAGGCAAGCCATGCAAACCTTATAACTCGGCACTGGGAGAATTCTTCCGGGTACGTTGGCACCAAGATGATTCATGTGCCCAGTTTTATTGATGAATGGCAGTGTAATTGGGAGGTGGTGGATACAGCGCCGCCCATACTTGGCGGTGGCGAGAAGCAATCTGCTACCAACAATACCGATACCTCGAACAAACCCGTCAGAGTATCATACATCACCGAGCAGACCTCCCATCATCCTCCAGTCTCAGCCTTCTACGTTGACTGCCCTGTTAAGGGTATTACAGCCCGCGGATTCGATCAATTGAGCGCCAAATTCACAGGCACAAGCATTCGGGTCACGCCAGGCGCCCACAACCTCGGAATATTTATCAACCTCTCAAACCGAAACAACGAGGAATACCAGCTTACCCACCCCGCAGCCCAACTGGGTGGATTACTCCGGGGTTCACTTTCCGTTACCGTCGCAGACACATGTTTCATCACTTGTCCGAAGACACGATTAAAGGCCATCCTGCACTACCTCGAGGAAGGCTGGCTGGGCAAGACCCAGAACAAAGTACTCGGTGTAGTATTCCGCTACGATTCCAACAACGATACCAGAACCCGAATCAAAGATGTCCCCGAAAAGGATGTCCTCGCCAGACTAGAAGGCGGCTGGCAAGACCAAATGCAATATACCCTCACGAACTCCAAGGTAACCCCCATCTCACCTTCCCCCAAAATAAAACAACTTCCACCGCTAAAACACCTCCCCAGGATCCCACCATCCTAATCGACCTCAAACCCCTCTTCCCCACCCCCAAAATCGTCCCGCCAACCACCTCCCAACTCCCCAATGAATCCCGCCGCTTCTGGTCCTCCGTCACCACCGCCATCCTCTCCAAACAGTACGCGCAGGCCACAAAAGTAAAGCAAGAGCTCGAAGAGCGGCAGCGCGAAAAAGCCGCCGAGCGTAAAGACAGGGGCGATGACTGGCGACCAAGGTTTTTCACGGCGGCGGTGACGCCGTTAGGAAAGCCGGAGCTGACACGGGATGGGAAGAGGGCGTTGGAGGGATTGCAGAGAGGGGAGTATGCGTTGGAGGAGAGTGTAGTTACGGGGGCTTGACGGTTGGGCGACTTGTATAGCGATCTTGGTTGACTGCTGGGCAGGTGTTTTGGAAGGTATTGTTTCAGGCATTAACCGTGGCACTTTTGGAGCATTGATGGGTCTCTCCTCGGCGAGGCTGGTAGAACCCTAGAATCGTGGGGTCGAGTAGAAGATAGATACATCTTTATTGTGTGAGAAATAGAATCTCTGTGACTGAAGCTTTGCTTTTAACTTCGTGTGCGAGTCAGGTATGATAGATCTAATGCCATCTTTCGGTCAACTATTCCAGCCGCCCAGCCTGTCTCTCTATGGATTTTCGCGCACGCACTTTGTGTTGTTCGTTGTCCGATCTATGCGCTTTCACCACTCAGCCTATACAGGAACACCCATCACAGCGCCGCCTTCCCCGCAACCCGCCACCTCTCCCCGTCATGCACCTCCACCACTTTCCCCTCTCCCTCCAACTTCTTCAGAACCTGCATCACACCCCTCTCCGCCGGCTCATGCAAATTCTCAGGCACATCCCTGTAAACGACCTTCACAATCTGCATCGGCGTTTTCGCATCTTCCGCGCCCCTCAAAACGCTCAAGACCTCCTCCTCCCGCTGTTGCCGATGCTGGATATACTCCTCAATCCTGGCCTTGCCGTCCTCAATCACAGGCCCGTGGCCGGGGTAAGCCCGGCCTGAGAATTGCTCTCGCATGCGGTGGAGGCTGGACAGATAAATGGTCAGATCTTCGAAGACGGCGGTACCGTGGCCCAGCACGTTATCACCCGTAAACATTGCGTTCTCCTCCTCTAGTATTAATGCCATATGATCGGTCGTGTGGCCTGGGCAGTGGAAGGCACGGAGGGTTGCTCCTTGTGATTGGAATGTTTGGGATTCATCAATAGGGCATTGGCCAGCGCCGGGACTGTGCTTGGAGATTTTCGCTTCGGGGCAGAGCGATAAGAGGTCCTTCACGCCGCCAATGTGGTCAGGGTGCCAATGAGTTATGAGGGCTTGGGAAATGGTAGTATGCTCTAAGGTAAGAACAGAAGAGAGGAGGCCAGACCAAGAGGGCTTGCCTTCGCCCGTGTCGATTAGGAGGCGTCGTGGCCCCATGCCGATAAGGTAGGTGTTTGTACCTGAATGCCTTAGGACCAATGAAAGGGCCAAAATATGGCCAGTAGATTTACCTTGTAGAGTGAACTATCCCGTCATGATGAGTAAAGTTCTGGTTCTTGTTCACACGTAGAGGAATTACCTTGCCTGGGTTTCCTCCAAGAATTCGTATAACCAGTGGACTGAGCTTCTCGACCTCCGGCAATTGGATCAACTGGGTTGCCATTGTTGTGACAGCTTTGCTGCTCCTCTGGGAAACTAAAGCTTTTGCGTTCTGTGACAATAAGAACATTGGAGGAATGCCATACTATGGCACCATAATGGTTCACGCGGGCTTCGTGATTCTTGATCGATAAGCAGGGTAGGGTGATAGCCTCGGTTAAATCGCCTAGTGCCGCAATGACGAAGAAGACTTTTAAGAGGTAGAAAACACGAGCTTGAACAGTACTTCCCTTTGGAATTGCAGAGAGTTACTCAATTCTATGCCGGACCATGAAACACTGTGGTGAACTGAGATGGAATCCCTGCCCTTGCCGAGCATTATGACTGGCCCGAAATTGAATATATGGATTCAATAGGTTTGCTCTGGACATTGCTTCGATCCCCCATAGTTGATGTAATAGAACTATATTGTGCGACGGCTGGATCACACGTCTGGAGGAGGTGAAAGGCGTCTGTGGGTTTCTTGCCTTGGATCCGGGACGCCATATCCGACAGGTATACCGGATTCTTCCCTCGTCCTCAGAAAACTCTGTAATCTTTCATCTTTGTTTCCAAAGCTGTACGACTCTTTCCGTCTCGTTTGAATCGAATAGCTGCAGTCTCCATGAACAGCTTCGATTCGTTCCCAGAATGTCCTGGAGTAATCTTCAACCAGTGTTGCCTGGCCAAATCCACTCAGAGCTATGACAATAATGATAAGAGAAACGAAACCTTCGTTGGAGAAGTAGACCGGCGCTTGCTTCGCTTTCCCACTCCTATCTCTTTGATACCATCTCTCCCAGTCCTCCCAGGTCGCACAATGAGACGGCGAAGAATCGTAATCAAACCCAGACCATCTTGTACCAGTGTTGTGACTCCAGTTGCGTTTTGAGAAGTCGGAGTCTGATTGACCGTTCCAACCAGCACCATAGCAATCATATGCTTTCCTCTTTTCAGGATCTGAAAGAATGTCGTTGGCGGCAACCACCAAACGATATCGCTCCATCTTTACTATATGTGGTAAGCCATTGACTTTGGCAGAATTGTGCTGATGACCATGTCTATCTGGATGGTACAACTTCACAAGTTCGTAAAAATGCCGCTTCGAATATGGTGCAGTCTTTTCGAGATGGAAAATCTGATATGGTGAAGGAATTGCGGTAGCTGAGGCTAGCTCAGGCCAGGGAAACTCATCTTGATTGTGTGAGCGTGGCTTGTCGGAGTGTACTTGGGCATAGTCCCGCCATTGAGGTTTCCGGCTCCCAACGCTTCGGAATCCTGAGTGGGGCCGTCGTGTTGGAGGGTATACCGGAGAAGAGCCCATTTGCTGGGGACAGTAGATGGTATACAGATTCCCATATGATGAGAGAAGGATGCTGGGCTTCTTCAACATTGTGTTCAGATTCGATTTGAAAGTAAATGGTTGTACATTGGTGGATACAATAATCGATGACGAGGGGTAAAGATGTGGACGTTATTTAGCGCTTATGTACAGTACATAACCGATCGTCGAATGTGTAAGGTCCTCCGTCCAAATGAACAAATCGACTCCGGGTTTTGTTGACATTGTAAATTTGCTACACCGCTGGTGCCATAAGATGAATTGGACCAAGAAGTATGCGACTGGTAAATCTTGAATATATAATTGGTCCCGACCTGGCTGGGGTCGCACCCTCGAGGAAATCCCTTTATGCTATCGAACGCGTTTCCGTCATTTTAACGCGGTTACATTTCCTTACAAGTACCTTGCACCATTCCCTGGCTTCAGACTCCAGAATCTCCGTTGTTGTTTTTATTTTGGATCGTTGCCGCCCGCTCCGCTCTCAGTTGTCTGAGCAATGTCTCGCTTGCTCAAGATCACGCCGAGTTTCCAGTACACTCGGAGCTCCACTACGTCCAGCAGAGGGTATAATGAGGAATCTGGTCTCTGCTACTCAGAAGTCACTTGTAGCGGAGGTACCATGACCGCAGACTGGACATGGAAGACCACCGGAAGATTAAAAATGTACGAAAAGCACAGGTCCCATGGCCCCGGATGCTCGTCGCTCAGGAACATGGCCATTCGGGTTGCAATTATAAATTCCCTGAGTATCACGCCTGAGACTCTCGCGGAGGTACCATGGGAGGTTGCTAAGCAGCTTTGGGACAAGATCATTGCTTCGTACGTCAATTTGTCGTTTCTAAAGGTGCTGCAGCACCTGTGCTGACCGAAGCACCTATGCAGCAAACTTGATAGTCTTCATGTATGGAAAGTTTTTGCTTCAGCATACCCTAATGAGCTCGAAATTACTCTCAAATGCAAGAAGCTCGTGATTGTAGAGCCGACTATGGGGTTTACACACTATATCACACATCTGACATCGCCTTCCTTTCGTTGGGTTACCTTCTTAACGCTTTCGAATATTACTTGTTCACGCACTGATCTCGTACATCTCTCCCAATTTACCAACCTAGGGATCTTGAACATTGGAGAAGGCTTCAAAGCCAACAATACTGGCCTCGATGATAGCATGATCAGAACTTGGATGCGTGCGGTCGTCGAGACTAATGCTTTTAGCATGCTTCGTGTTCTGAATTGTTCTTCACAGAGGGAGATCACTGCCAAGTCTTTCAATTACCTGGCACACTTCCCTAGTCTAGCGATAATCAACTTTGCACATTGCAGTGTCAGTCGCCGAGACACGCCCGAAGCACTGAACTGGGGATGGAACCACAACACTGGCAAAGACCTTGAAAATTTCCTTGTCAATGCCCTCACTACATGCTCTAGATTGAACTCGATGAACCACGCTTGCTTTCGTCAGATTGGAAAGTTCAGTCTCCCAACCTTGACTACAGAAGATGTCGAATCAATCAACTCTCTTCCTGTTCTGCATTGTTCCTTAGGCGCTTCTCCCCCTAGTACTCCCATGGACATGGCAAGGGATCAAACTATGATATCATTCCAGCGTCAGACGCTCTCTCCAGCTGCACTCGAAGCAGCCAAGGCTCCGAAGCGACCTGGAGTTGATGAACCGCGGTTAAATGGCTCCTCTCGCAAAAAGCCAATGATGAGAGCTTCGAAGCAGCAAGATATGGGAATCCTACTGACGGGCTTCGGCTCTTAACAAAGGTACCAACGAGGTCCGGCGAGAGGAAGATTCTGATGTCTGGACGAATCCTTCGTGAACCAACAACTCTGCCTCCTAATACAACGATCAGTAGGCCATGAGACCCCTTACTTTTCGGGTCTGGAACTTTCCAACTTGGGAATGCTTTGTGTCTGAGATCTGCTCATTTCGCAGCCCATCAACCCATAACGAAAGCCTGATGCAAACTGATATCCAAAGAGTCCAGCACACAGCAACACTTCCCGACGCACAACTGTCCTTAGCCTTTTGGTACCCCGTTCCTCCGCTGTCAAACTCCAAGCTTCCAGTCTAAAAACATTAACTCGGTTTCCCGGCTACAGAGGCTCAGATGGGCTGCTTCATCTCCGCTGCCTACTGCAGATGGAGGGGTATGGAGACACCACATTTGGTTGCATATCGAAAGAACAGGGGCAGATTGACATGTCGATCCATCAAAGGGGAACGGTGCAAATACGAACTTTTGCCTGACCACTCCGTGACTCATTCGTGCGGAACAGAATGAGTGTGGAAGACAGCGATTGGCTTGCCGATGCCGCATCATTCGAGATGGATGTCCCAATCCAGCCTAGCGTCAAGAGCGCGAAAATGACGCGTAAGATATAACGCGCCACCTCTGACTCTGCACCGTGATGGAGAAGGCAGGAGTAACAGTGACGAAGACGTTACACTGTGTTAAACAGCTGTGCTATGCTATGCTATGCTAAATTGAGCAGATACTTGTGCATCGTAAGATGCGTGCTTGAGATGAATGGGGGAAAATCCTTCCCCCTGACCATGTGCGCTGTAGAACGCCGCGAGACACATTCCGTAACAACGCCGCCATGAAGAAATGCCATGGAAACTTCTCATCGTAGAATGCATCACCCCCATATCCCCCCGTTATCGCCAACCTCAAGAAACCAGCTCCCCACCCAACTCCATACCCAGACCCGTCTCCTTGCTCATCACGGCTCTCACAGCATTGCTCACGTTCGGACTACCACCCGGTGGCACCAAGCTATCGAAATTGAGTCTCCTCCTCGCCTCTTTCGCAGCAAGAGGCGTCTTTGGGAGACCGGGAGTGCGGCTGCCAAAAGCACCTTGAGCAGGACTTGGCGTGATGTTGACAAAGTCTGCGAAGTTGAATTGCTGGCCTGGCGTGTTGAAGCCAGCCATGTAGCTGCCTCCGCCGCCGGGGGTAGTCATCATGGACGAGGGAAGGGCGTGTTGATTTGAGGGTGGGGTCGAGGGTGCGAAGATGCGGGGTTTTTGGGTTGGGTTGGCTGGGGAAGGGGAAGTCGCAAGGTAGAGGAGGAGGTCGGCGCCTTCTTCACCGGCGGTAGCATTCATGGTGGATTTCCGGTTACGGAGAGCGCGGTTGCGGGTTGGTGGAGGTGTACGAGGTGGGGAGGAAGTAAACTTTGGGTGGGCGTGAGAGCTAAAGGAGTGGGAGGGGAGGTCGTGGGCTTCATCGTCATCAGAGACGTGACCGCCGAAGGTGGGGGATTCAGGGATGGTGGGTGTTTCGGAGGCGAACGAGATGTTGGGGCCGAAGTGGGCGTGATGGTGGTGGATGGGGGATGACTCCGGTAGATGGTGTGTGGTCTTCCATGAGGTCCGAGAGGTTTCGATGAAAGGAGGTGCCATTGAGTGAGCACGACTTCGCTTGCGTGATCCCGAGGTTGCGCTAGGATGCACAAAGGCAGGCTGGTAGAGCTTTCGTTTCCGGTACCCCTGGCTACTGCCTGGGCCGTTTATATCGTCGGAGAATATGGGAGCTGTGGTTGGAGATGAAGCGAGGGCGCTGGAAAAGAGCTGTACACCAGAAGAAGTCGATGATGTATCTGAAGATGCTCCAGTACTTGAACCTGGTCGTTTACGCTTGATGCTGTTTTCGAGGTGGGCTTCGACGAGGTTGAAGCTCAGGTTGTCGAGGCCGTGCTGAGCTTTGTAGTTTGCTAGAGCGAGACGATCTTGTAGTTTTCTAGCCATCTGCAAGATTTGATTGTCAGTGGGCGTCCAAGTCCAAGAGAATGTTCAGTCGGAGGGCTGCAGCAGGCAGCTGAAGGGCTGACCTTTGCGACTTCGACCCGCCGTAGAACCTTCCCAACGACGTCGTCTGGAACATCTTGCTGTTGAGGAGCCGACATATTGGCTGTGAAGATTTCAGAGTCTGTAAAATGAAAATTTGCTATGAATGCGGGGTGAAGGTCGTCCGGAAGATGAAGAAAGTGGGAAGCCGTAAGCGTAACGCCGGGGGATGAATTAGGGTTTGTGTTTCGAAAATGTTTTGATATTTGACTGGATGTAAGGTAAGAGCACCTTTTCACGTGCTACACTCGAAAACACAAATTCTTCCTTGGTGTAAGAAGGATATGTCAAAATCTCGAGAATTGATTGGAAGCTGTTGGAGTCGTACTGGAGTATGGGAGGGGGTGGGATTTTGTTCATATTTTCTAGTGAGACGCGCCGCAATCGCTTAGTGCGAAGGCCAGCAGCCAATTAGGTGCCTTACCACGCTTACCTAGGCCATGGAAGCCAGCCCTGCCCAGCCACGAATGAAGAGCACCGGCAGAGCTTTATTCTTTGCCTATCTAGTAATACCTCGTGCTTAGGATTAGGAGAAGAGCTACGATGATATTAGTCTGGTCACTTACTTGCTACAACGCATACGACTTCTATTTAGGTAGGGTGGCCTACAAGAAACTGCTTGCCCTCTCAGTCGAGTTAGTAAGCTCCCGCTGCTCTGCTCAGGCGCTATTCACCCACTGCTCACCCAACTCACTCACTGCTCAGGCCCTGCTCACTCTACTCAGCCATTATTCGCTGTTGCATATCTATTCTCGTGCCTATTAGTCGCTCATGTCATGTTGATTTCATCAAGTTTAGACGACGATCTCGAAGGTACATCCACAGCTCGAACAGGGCATAATTTCCCCTAAAGATTCTCGTGGAACTGCACGATTGTGAAACGTTGAACTTTCTCAATCATCAATAAAGATAACAAACTCTAAAAGGCCTCTGATACGTAGAAAACTACGAAGATACCACTTTGATTAATTCGCGGCCCATATGCACGTTGTGTATAGGTTTTATGAATGAGAGATTCTCGAAATGAAGTGTAATACTGAATGCGAGTAATGCTAAGTAAGATATCACACGCAAGATTCACATATGAAGCATAATGCTGATGATGCAGCTTCTCTTCGATGTTCTTAGCATCAAATGATTCAGAACGCAAATTGCCTCAGTTCTCAGACGTGTCAGCGTCGCTAAGCCTCTTCGGGTTAGCGCCCTTCCTAAGAGCCTTCGGGTTAGCGCCCTTTCTAAGCCCCTTCGGGTTAGCCTTGGCTGACTACGCAGCGTACGAGCGGCACGTCTGAGTGCAAACCCTTGTAAGATAGTCAGATTCGCATTAATTTTGATGACAGCTCGCACAACTTTTCCCGTTAACTTTTGCAAGTCATAACATTCTTGTTCACGACGCGATCATCAGTGCACAATATGTAAATTATAATGTATGTGAACTTGCGATAGTACTTTCACATATGCTTTATCTGATGTGTTAGGGGCCTGCCTAGAGCGGGTCAGATAGGGGTGTGACAGATAATTGATGTTCTGATTTCTGTTATCTTCATGATAAATGTAGTATGATAAAGAAGTAGAATGAAGCATCTGATGCAATATGCGAAATTTCGAGTTTTTTGAGTTCATAATGCGAGTCAGTTTCAAAGAAATTCGTACATCAACGTTTTTAAAGTTCTTTTCGATTAAATCAAGCACACGAATAACGTTGTTCTTTTCAGAAAAACAATGTAGCTTGATCTTCATTGCAAATCAGTCATTTCTCTCAAGAAGAGTCGACGCCGAGTTTTTCAACTTTATAGTTGTTTCGTCGACTTTGATCTTAAATTGAAAACAAGATGAGTCTGCATCTTGACATGATTTAATCATTCATAACAGACTTCTGTATCTGCGCTGTCACTGACAAGCACGATGTCATCATCATCATTTAGATATATTCTTAGTACATGAGACTTTGCGACTTTCTAGAAAACATCTATCACTCGTCAAATTTACTACAGCGTTGATAGATATAAAGTTCTTCTGTTCTTCTTTTCATTTCTCTTTCAAATACTTCTCAAGATTTCTCTTCTTTACAGTTTTTGCAAGTCTTCTGTATGATGAAGCATGCTTGATGCTCATCATCATCAACAAAGTCATTATTCTCAGTCTTTCGCTTCTTAATCGATCGCTTCTCATGATTAATGATGTTATGCATTCGCTCAATAAGATTGCTTTGACTTTGACTCTCGACTTCTTTGTGATCGCGCTTGTTTATTTTCTTAGAATATTGATCTGACTCTAGAATTTCTACTGTAGTTGAGTAGTTGAACGACAGCTTTTATTGAACTTATGACGTTTGCTTTGCACTTGTTGATAGATCTTGTCATCTGATAGTACAGAATTGTTGCATTTACATTTTTGATTTCATCGTGATCTCTTCTGCTGTATGAGTAATATCATATTGTTTCTGATTTCAATGATGACTTTCGTATGATTTAGATCTTCTTGTTCATTCGAGTCTGCGAATGACGAGATTGTGTCTACTGAATTCATTGATGAGACAGTGATGAGATCTGCATGAGTAAATATTAATAAAGTCTCGTATCTGAATCACTATCTTTGTTGTTTCATCTGAGTCTGATTTCTTGATGTTGAAACAAAAATGACTTTAATCTCATGCATGCATTTCTACGAGTGCTTCTCTTTATGATCGCTCGATGATTATCTCAATTGAGTTCTTGTCACTGTTGTATACAATAACGTCGTGAAGATCATTATAAACAATGTTCTTCTTTAAAATCATCTTTCATTTATCAAAGTTCAGATTCATGACTTCAATTATATTTATATTCTTGTTTTCTTTCATGATGTCACTGATTGAACAGAAAGAGTTACTTGTGCTCTGCGATTTCGTTGCAAAGAGTGTATTTCTTTCAAAGAAATTTGAATAAGTCACTTCTGATATATTGATTTCTATATTGATCAAGATTTCTTATGATGCAAGAATTAATGAGTGTATTGTTGATGCTTTTCTTGCATTAAAACGCTTGACATTGAAGTTGACTTGACGTGTCATGCTCAATATTGCTTGCTCAAATCAGTGTCGTAATATATCAAAGTCTATACAATCTGTCTTGATGTTCTGCAGTATCATCTGCAGCTGAAGTTGAATCTTTTGAATGCTGAGATTTTTTCTCAAAAAATCTGCAACTCTCATCGTCTGCTTTATTATGATGCTCAGCTGCTTATATTCTTTGTCTGTCAGTCGTATTTTCTTCATCACAATCACTTTTGTTCAATTTCTCTGTTTCTGTTTATAAAAATCAGAATTCGATGATGAGAATTGTGAATCAAGTTCAAGATTTGTTTGATTCATCGCTGATTCAACAATGTATTCTGTCAGATGATTGATAAATCTAAAGATAGCTTGATCAGAAACAGTCATTAAAACAAAGCGAGAAAATAATTTTGATGAAGAAACAGTCAGAAATGTATCAATCTGCATTTGACAAATGTGATAAAACTAGAAAGACAGTGCAGTGAGAAGAATGCTAAGCATAATCTGATTGAAGAATAATCAAGACGATGATGATTGAGAGATTTATTAATCAAATTTGAATATTGCGACGCGATCATTTAATGTTTACGTAGTGAAGATTATAGTATCGTTAGACTAGCAGATATTTTATTCATCAAATCATTAAACTAGCACGTATTTTATCTGTTGCATTTCTATGTGTTGCATTTTCAGATTTTGCAAATTCTCTTTAAACATTCAACTTGCATCTTTGCTTGATAACAGAGTTCTTGCAATCATATAATTGATCATTGAAGAACTTTCTGTGCTCTCTTTTGATTCTAGTGAAGATTATGATATCGTTAAACTAGCATGTATTCTATTCGTACTCTGACAGTGTTGCACTGTACTGCTTATCATGAAGTATGATATTCAACTTGCACAGTCTTTGCTTGTCATCACAGAACAAATCGATAATCTCTTCTAATGCTGACATACAACAGATTGCTACTACAGATATATAATCAAGAATTCTGTTTACATTCTAACATCATACACATTATAGTAACGTTAGTTCAGCATGTAATCTAGATATTCATTTGATTCTATTTATGTGTCAATTGCATTATAGTTCTTCATCTCTTTTTCAACAAATTTTCAACGTATCTTTTTTCTCGATCTGATATATATTCTTTCATATTGAGTTTATTATAATAGATTTATAAAAACATTAGCATATAATCTGATGTATCTGTCTGATCTTTACGTTTCAGCAATGTCTGCTTCTGCATGTAAGTTACTATTCAATAAACTTTATACTTGTTTAAATAAGCATTTGTTTGATATGTGATCTTAGACTTCGTGACATAAATAACTACGAAATAATCTACTAAACTTTTATGTATGTTATCAATTCTGTATTACTCACTGTCAATCTTTCATTTTTTCACACATCAGCAATCATAATGATGAACTGAGCTCTGATGTTCGCTTTGCAAACTATTTCTTTCTCTACTGAATGATCAAGATAAATTAATCGATAGCAAAAGATCTCTTGATTGATGTCAATTCGATGCACTCGTTTCTTGATCTGATTTTTCACGTTCACTGTGAATTAAGATTTCATAATCACTACGTATCGAGCGCGATGCATCATGTAACTCACACTCATTACTTGAAATTCTTCAACAATTATCTTGAAGTTCTTCTTCTCATCTTTATTCTCTTTCTGAAAGATGTCTACAAGTTTTTGATGATCGTCTGTGCTGAGTTGTGAATGCATTTATTCAACTTTTCGCTCAATCTTTAGAAGTCACTGTTGTAAGATTAGTCTCTTCGCTAACAAAAATGTAATAATGTGCGTGATAAATAACAAAGATAGAGTTTGTAGAGAATGAGTAGAAATCAAAAGACTTATCAGTCATATCATGAAGCACATTACAAGACATATCAAGAATATGATGAATTGATTTGACTGCTCGCTCTCATTCTTACAATGTCTCTGAAGAAATTGAATCAATCACTGAATCTTCGAACTTTCTTCAATCAATGTATTCAAGTTTTGATGATAGAAGAAGTTCTTATTTAGATCGACGATGCATCAGTCATTTTCTTCAATCTCTTTGATGATTTCAGTTACTTGATCGAATTCTAGCAATTGTGTCAATTAGAGTAGCATCATGACGCTTTGCGCGTCGTTGATCTTCTTTCTGTACTGTGACAGATTTAGTACGAGCTTCGTTTCTTTCATGTCAACATTTCGCTTGTGTCAGACTTTCAGTTTTTTGACATATACTGTCTTCAGTTTTGCAGTGATTCTTTTCATTTCTGTCTTTTTCTGATTTGCATATTTCACATTCACATCAATTTTGATATCATATTAATGTTGCATCGATAAATCGAGAATAGATCTATTATTCAGAGATCAGATGATGCAATCATCAAATCATATCATAAGAGTGATTATTATTGCAGTCAATGCTTAAGCACAGAATTTCATTTCTGCAATCTGTTCATTTCTCTTTTCTAACTTCTTATATTTAAAATCGAGAGCAATTAGTACATTCGCTGTACAAAGACTGAGCTTCGAATCTTTTAATCACATCAATGTCTCGAGACAGATGATCAATCTCGTCAGATCATCTGATCTTCGAGACATTGATGTTTCTGAGAGAAATCAAGCATTTGAACGTTTGTTTCTCAACAGTTTCAACATGATTCTGAATGATTCAATCATCATCTTGTGATTTCGATCAAATTCATTCTGATAGAAGAAGCTTCAGACAATGAATGACATTTCATACTTAAAATTGTACGAAGTTAATTCAATCTTGACATTAATAATTGTTCTTGTCTTCTGATTGAATGTTCAATCAAACTCATTCTTGCGAATGATTTTCATCACTCATGTAAAATACGATTCTGACGTCGTTATTACTACGAAGCGTTCTTGTTCAAGTAAATCACGATGTTTGTGATTGAATAACAGCGATGTTAATTCAGTCAAAGTCATTCTATTATCAACTTTATCATCATCATGTATCAAATGATATCTTAAGATCATCTTTTTATGATCGACATCAATGCACATTCTTCATTCTTTGATTCAATTACGAATCAACGATTTAAAAACAAGAATCAGAACTGATTTACGCTCAAGAGTATTAATTCAGATCATCATTGTTGAGATGTTCTCACATGAACACTCGAACGATCAGAAATTATTGAATGAACATTATGTTTCTTGCTCTTGAGACGCGTTAACGATGTTCTTGACGAGATGCATATAATCTTCAAGAGTTCTTCGCGTCAACATGATGATCTTCTTGACTATGTGAAGTCAACGATTCAGCACGATGTGAGTAAATGTTATGAATGTCTAAAGTTTTAAAGAAGTTAGATCGCACTATTCATTATAATTAAAATGATTCGTATCTTGTCGTATTTCATATTCATTTCTAAAATATCATCGTGAGTCTTCGAGTGATTTCTTTCTAACATTCAAAAGACGATGTATAGCTGATAACAAAATGAATTTCGCTTCATTTCTGATATTACTTTGTCTGTGACTGTTGAACTACGCTCATTAGAACTCATCTGTAATCACTTGCAGCAGCGTCGAATTCGATCATCATTTAATTGCTCGCAGATTTTCAAGACAGCGATGATCGTCAATCTAATGCATCTCATTAGTTACAACTTACACAAAACACAGATGTCGTGACATGCATTTATTCTTCATGATCAGAAAGTTTGAATCATCATCTTTCATCAGATCTTGTAGAATCTCGTCTGAATCACTCAACAACAACACAGAGCGTGATCGTTGCGACTCAGCATCATCATTATCATCAGCGACTGAATCATTACTATATCTCAAGTCTTCATCATTGAATTTCGTGATCTTTTTCTTCTCATCTTTCTCTTTCTCTTGATTCAGCTATTTCTCTTCATCAAATACAATCATGTTTTCTTGATTGAAGTTTAGAATTGAGAATTGAGACAACGCAGTTTGTTTCTGCAATTGCACAGTGAAAATAACTTTTCTGCAATCATTCTGATGACTGTTTTTGATTACGACTCTTCAGAACATCTCATTGAAGATCGATGTCAATACTCTCTCTCACTTTATTCAGATCACGTTGTTCTTCTCTGAATGCAACTGTTCATCTACGATCATTTGAAATCTCTGATAATCGAAATAAATGAGTTGACTGAGCTTCTCAATACTCTGTCTTGCAATCTCTTCTGTATGAAACATTGTTCGTTGCTCGTAAGCTCAAATCTTCAAGATCAGCAGCTCGAAAAGAACGAGCAACTGCAAATCAAAGAATCTCATCATCATCATGCTTGAGACTACGACAGAAGCTTCTCTTTTTGCGACTGATGAGAACGACTGAATGTTCATTGATTCACTCTTTACACGCTTGAGTGCATTGAAGACGTGCAGACTCATGACTCTGAGCATTATCATTTATCATTGCTCTGATATCTGTCATTCGATCTGATCTATGATGATTTTTCTAAGAATTGTAGTTAGTTTGATCTTTGAAATCTTGAATGTAAACTTTATTTTCAAATTCAACAGCTGTGCTTCTGTCATCTTCATCTGAATCTCATCTTGAACGACATTAAACTGAGCTTTCGTTCATTCAAATTCTTGCTAACAGATCTTAATGATCACATTAGTTAAAGAATTGTCATATCAATGCTTTGATGACTGTGTTGAAGATTCAGCTAAGATCAAAGACATCTTGATATGAATTGACTCACTGCGCTTAAATGAAACTTTTCTACTGAGACTTACTTTCATCTCTGATGATATCGACTACTTGATGTTTGAAAAAAGCTGATGAAACTAAATTTGATAACACGACGAAATCTCTAGACACTGAATGCTATACGATGTTCTAACGAAAGATACAATATGTGAGCTGACGATGTTGTAAAGAAGTTGCAAGAAGTGAGTGAGTAAAGAAGTTGCAAGATGTGAGTGAGATCAATTAACAACTTTGAAGTTAGAATTATGATGACTAGATTTGTTCTGCATACAATATGTCAAGCTACGAGACATGAAAATAGTGATATCTAATATCATCTCTTTACTACGAGTATCTGTCTGTTCTTCATCATTCAGTTTGTCTGTTCATCGCGAGTCATTGAATGTAGTAAGTATGAAAGTGCAAGACAGAAGTGACTAATCTTTAAACTATATTATGCATCTAGTCTGCACGAAGAAGCGAGCAAAATATACGAAATGAGATAGAAAAGCTGAAGAGAATGAGTGAGATCATACTTTTGAATAATCTTATATGATCTCTTTTAATTCTAGTGAAGATTATGATATCATTAGACTAGCATGTATTCTATCTGTTGCATCTTGATGTGTCGCATTTTCATATTTTATAGATTTTCATGAAACATTTAACTTGCGTCTTTGCTTGATAACAGAGTGCGTGCGATCGCATAACTGATCATTGAAGAACTTTCTGTGCTTTTTTTTAGTTCTAGTAAAGATTATGATATCGTTAGACTAGCAGATATTCTATTCATCATATCATTAAACTAGCATGTATTTTATTCGTTGCATTTCGACGTGTTGCATTTTCAGAATTTACTGTCTATCATGAAGTATTCAACTTGCACTGTCTTTGCTTAAGAACAAGATGTTTGTCATCTTAAAACAAATCATTAAACTCTTTTAATGCTGACATACAACAGATTGCTACTATAGATATGTGATCAAGAATTCTGTTTTTGTTCTATTTTAATGCACGTTATAGTAACGTTAATCTAACACATTCTGTTCGAGAAATAGAATAAATCAACTTACAATCTCTCTTGAATCTTGCGTCGCAGCGTTGCTATAATTTCTTCAAAGATCTGAAATCGAAATTGATTTTCTCAAGATTCATGTTAAAAGTATCATAAATATTGACTTCAATTACTGAGTATAATACGAACGAGTGATTGAAAAGTCACATGCACTAGTTCGCAGTCTAGCAGACATCACGTGCTTGAGAGTATTGTTTATCTCGTTGCTCAAGTATCATGATCATCTTTCAAAGATGAAACAGAATCGCGTTTGCGTGATTTGTGAAAAGTTATATACGACAGTAAGAAATCTTGAATTACACGTTGCATTCTGTCAAGTACAACGTAGAAAATTCAACAAAAAAGTGTCTAAAAGAACGATCAAGAACTTAGCTTTGCTGATGATGAAGACGTCTAGAAAGAAAACAGAAACAACACATGAATCAAATGATTATATATCAAAGAAAGAGAAGATCTGAGTTGATGTATCATTTAAGTCAGGAAAAAACAAATACTTTGAGACACAGATTGCTGAGACGATGATCAATAATTCAAACGAGAAGTCGAATTACTTTTCTTGAAATTCTGATATTTTCTCGTTCTTCTCGTCAATTGACATCAGAAGCTATATGAATATCATGAAAAAGAAGACAGAGAAGTCGCTCGATCATATTTCAAGACAAAGAAGATTCATAACTGATTCAGCGATAAACTCATTCATGAAGAAGAAGAATACATTCAATCGACTTTATTATTTCTTTGCATCAACGATGAACTACGCATTAGCTCATTGATTTCTTCATTCTAGATGTACTCAAGAATTCATCAATCACTTCTTTCAAGACAAAAGACTTAAGAAAATACATGATCTCTTGAGCTTCAAAAACGCGAAACAGCTATATCAATTGATAAACAACATTTCAAGAGACATTTTCAATGACAAGTGACTTCGATATTCTTTCGAAATCACGTTCAAAGTCATCAACGTATCAGCGAAGAAATACTACGTCGAATATCACGATGTGATGTCAATCATACAATTTCTCATTGATCATTCGTCTTTTGCAGACAAATTGACATATGCATCAATTCAACAGTACAACACAAACGAGAGTCAAATATACAGTGAGATGCATACTGCGAACTAATGATGACACAGACAGAATGATATTTCAACTGACGATATGATTGTTTCTGTGTTGCTCGAAACAGATAAGACTGTTCTAACTCAACATCATGATAATATCGCTGTGTGATCAATATATCTCACTATTGACAATTTGACTCAAGAAACTTGATGAAGTCAAATCAGTCTTGAAACTCTGCTATTAAGATTCATTTCAATAGTGAAAGAGATTGATAGAGAGACTAAGTTCAATATTTATCACACGACTATGACTAAAATTCTAGAGCGTAAGTCAGATCTTTCGTGATTATTTCAACAATGCTGAAGACGTTATGAATCATCACAGCACTGAAAACTTACGCAATCGAGAGCGTTTCTCTGCTATGCGCAGATGATTTCACACGTCAGTGCTATTTTATACTTGAATCAATATTCGCGAACTATGAAGAGCAAGTACTTATTATCGAAGTCAAGACTAATCAGCATTGTACACTTTGTACTGTATCTTCAAACAGACATCAGAAACTTTGCAAACATTGATCAAAGCAAACACATGAATATACACAAAGATTGATTTGAATTCAACAAACTCAAGCAACTACAACTGAACAGAAGAGCATCAACAACAATGATGACATATCAAACGACATGCGAGTTCATGTAGCAGATAACTTCGCATGAAAACATCACTTCATTAACATTCACAATCTCATGATCTTTGATTCTTTGCATCAGCTGTACAAAGAATGAATTATGCAGCTGATGAGATACATAGAGAATCTGAACAATAAGCTATTGAAAGAAAATCTCGATCGAAAATGAAAGCAAGAAGATCAAATAATCACGAAGAATCTCTCAAGTCTGAATCAACTGAATCATAGATTTCAACTCATATCAGAATATTCAGATTTAAAGATGTTCAAGCATTATAGTATCATTAAACAATGAAGCGATAATGAACAGAAGAACATAGCACATCAGATTATATTCATTATAGCTTCAATGTTCACAACGTATTAATCGACTGCAATGCATTGTGCTTATGCTATTATCGACTTTATTGTAATAGCTCGTTACGCTTCTCATGACATGAAATTCTTGAAGTATCTTGATCATGCACTTTATTGCATTGACAAACTCAAAGACGTCTTTAAAGACTCACGCTCAAAGATTTCTCATAAAAAGACTGTAGATGAGAATGATGATGATAGCGTTGATTTGAAGAAGCGACATTTCAATTTTTCTAAGTTTCATGTTATATCACACTATAAAGAGCTTATTGAGCTTTACAAAAGCATCGAAGATTTCAACATCGAGCATTTTGAAGCGATACACAAGTACTTAGTAAAGTGCTTCTATCAACTCATGAACAAAAAAGAGAGCTTTGAAATTCAGATTATGCAACACAACACTTGATTAATCAACATGTTGATTCTTGAAGATATGATAAGACATCAAAAATTCAGAAAGATATCGACTGCGAAAGACAAATTGCAAATGCAAGTCATTGCTTCAAGCAAACACATTAAGTTGAACAAGTTGAGCTGTTTACTTACTTCATACGAGCGATTTTGCATGAAGACTACTGAACTATCGATGAAATTGAAAACATGACGACACGCAATGAGTGTTATGAAACACATGAAAATCAATGATCTTGTGAACTGTCTGACTGTTTTCATTAGAAAGAATCGAAATAAAACAGATGATTTTCGCAAAAGCGATACACAAGCGAATACTTGAAAGAACGACTCAGTCTGAGCTGAGAAGTACTTCATCACGTTATCAACTTTCTTGATCACATGAAAGCGTATCAACAAAGATGCTAATGATCTCGAAAAATTGAAAAAGAAATATGTTCGCGGTTCATCAAACTGACAGAGTCGAGATTACTGATGACAAGATCACGTATGAGTGCAAAAACATCAAGATGAACAACATCAAGCGATGATGTCGAGATCATTGAATGAAAAGATACTTAATCATCTGAATTTGATTGTGACAGTCTTGAATCACAAGAGACTAAACTCAAACAAATCAAGCGTCTATACTGAGATCTTGATCAAACATCTCAGAAAACGACATCAAGAACTTTTACATGAGATTCATGACATGATTGAGATGAAGAATTGATCGATTAATCTGATTAGAAATTCTCGAAAACTCGAAGCTCATCAATTTTACTGACTGACGAATGTTATACAAAGCGCTCATGTGATGCTCATGAATGAGAATATGAGTATCTACTACGTAAATAACTACATTGACTGAAATCAGTACAACACACTATACGATGAAGATTTTCTGAAGAAGAGACGTCAGAAGATGAACGAACTCGATAAAATAATGACATGATAACAGACAATCATCACATGAAGAGTGATTAAATCTAAAGCATGTGTTTGAGTGATGAATTTGAAGTGACACTGCTCTCATATCAAGAAATAATGATGTCTTGATCAAACGTACGATTCATCATTGATCATTGAGTGAAACAGATGATGATGCTCATAAATAGACTGCTACATCGAAACTGACTCGTCAGATCAACAGTGATCAATGCAGCAGTGAATGAAAAGATTTATCTATGTTAAACTATCACATACTCAACAATTGATTAAAGATTAAAACATGTTAATCTAATCGCTGCTCATTATGAAAGTGAAATCGAGAGTGAATGAAAAGATTTATCTATGTTAGACTATCACATACTCAACGATTGATTGAAGATTAGAACATGTTAGTTTAATCGCTGTCTATTATAAGAATGAAACTGAGAGACAATGAATGAAAAGATTTAGTCTACGTTAGACTATCACATACTCAAGTTTTGATTGAAGATTAGAATATGTTAGTCTAATCGCTGCTCGATATAAGAGTGAAACTGAGAGTAGTTCAATATTCGATAATATGTTTATGATTGAATCATAGTAATTGTAGTAGAAGAATATATGTACGATAGTAGACGAATGATGCTCATCATATACATAGCGAGTACTTCAGAATGAGATAAATATTACTTCGTGTAAGTACACTATGAATCATAATCTCAATATTTTTCTTCTTGACAAATCAAATCAATTTGAATATTTAAGAGCATACTATCAGAATTTCTGTTGAATCGTTAAACTAATATAATGAAGTAAGATATACAGTAAACATTACTCAGTTCATTCTTTTCTCTATTGCAAGTCGAGTTTTTTCATCGTTCTGACGCACGAGTATTTTGTTCATCTCATTTCTCGACAATCATGATAATGCTCGTTTGAAAGATCGATTTAGAGCAGAGCAATGCTTCATCAAGAATTTTCATTTTCAAGTCAAAGAAGTCGCACAGATGCTCGATTCACTCTTAAGCAGTACTTTATCAAAAAAGATCGAAGTGTCATTATTTGACAATCACTGAGACTGCTTTCTGAGAGATTTGAACGCAGATCAATCACGAAGAGCAAGACAAGAAACATCGATTCATCTGAAATGAAGTCTAGACATCAGCTTATGTTCAGTCTGCATCTTTTGCTTCGTCTTGTTGTTGCAAATATTCAGAAGAATTTGTTGTACAGTCTGTTTCATCTCTTGTTCGAATTCTTTTAAATGCGCGTTTTTGATTGATCGTTCTTGATTCAATGTCAACATAAGTGTTATGTAGATCAGATGTTTCATGCAATTTTGAAAGAGTCGACGTATTCATTCTGTGTCAAACAAATAAGCTAAAGCGTCATCAATGAATCTTTTCGACCTGTTGAAAAGACAGATTTCAAGACGTTGCAAGAAAAGATTGTTCGAGAAATGCATGATAAGTATGCATTGATGTGAAAGATGCGAATTCTGGTTCAAGAACGCGTGTACTCGACTGCAACGCGATAGAAAGTAATGATTTGAAGTAAATAAAGAAGTACTTAAAATAAACAAAAAAGACGCGTGAGATCAGAAAGTCAACTAATTAAACTATTCTATCAATATCTAATTACTATCATCGAACATCTGACAATGTGAATCATGATGAACAGATGATAATTCAAGATTTGTTGCGAGCATGCATCTCTGTTACCCCTGATTAGCCTGGTTAGCCTAACATAAACTAGTATAGGACTGTGGGTAGGACTGTTGTTGACACGCTAGCGGCCTAGCGTGCCTTCGTGAGTAAAACTCACGTCGTGTTGCATCTTCTTTCTACTTCAGCTTTGAACTTCTAGTTAGAATACACTCATATGATTCGCTCTATGCAGACTCATAACAAGATTAATGACGTAATTTAGTGATGTTTGATTGAATCTTTGATTTAATTACCTGTCAACGACTGTCAACAATGTCAAAATGATGATTAGCTGCAAGTGATTGACTAATTAGCACTCAAGAATTTGTCGATGTCACTACTTCTTTAAGTATTGTAATCACGATTTTCAGACTTATCATCTGAAATGATTATTCTATCTGATATTTTTTTATCAATTACTCGATGACACTGTTGATGTGATGAAGACATTTCAATATCGACGCAGTTAATGAGTTGCAAATTCTTCAATCACTTGTAGTCACAATTTGCAGACTCTTCATCTGAATTGTCTTTTTCACTAGTAGTATCTTTTCATCTCTTACTGACATCAACATGTCATTAATCTTCTTCGTAGATCGATTGTGATTGTTAGAAGAGATGTTGTCGTGTGAGTGAAAATTCTGCACAATAACTTTTCTGATCACGCAACGTTCTAACATCGTTTGAACTGCGTTGAATTGAGATCTCTTGACTCTTCTGACTTTTATTTGAACACAGAATAGAATCAAAAGATTCGTAGTCAACATCATATACAGATGAATCTCATTGTCAGCTCATATAATTTAAGTATTAATAAAATTTTGCAAGATGAATAAATTACGCAGTTGAATCATCGAGTCAACTGCGTATGATAATTTGAGTAGTCGAGCAGCGTGATCAAGAATATGCTAGCTTCGATTTTTTGCTCTGATCGCTTGATATCTTATGATCATATCATCGACTGAACTTAGTTGAACTTGCATTGTGTATGTATTCTGTTGTTAATAATTTTCATTCTATTAGACTAGCTCTATGAACTACAGAGTTTCAATATCTTCTAGACTTAGTAATAGATATATTCAATTCAATCAATGCTCAATCTATTGCTTCATCTTGCCTTCTTGTTTCAACAAGAAGACGACGTCAACAAGAAGACGACGTCAACAAGAAGATGACATCAACAAGAAGGCGACGTCAACAAGAAGACGACGTGATGAACATCGAAAGCGACGCAGAGAACTACATCTTCAAGCACTGATCACCAGCGACATGCCTTTCGTTTGAGACTTGTCCGTCTAGTGACGATGTACGAGGCGAGGGAAAGAATTCTCCCCCCCCCCGTCACATCTAAAATTCTCTGGCTTTCGAAATTTTTGACGCACTCACAATAAAGTTAGATTGTTCAAAATTCAAGATCTTGATAGATCAGCTTCTTCGTTACAGCCAGGTATTTTTTTTTACCTTAATTGAGGTAGTATTGCGTTTGTTGTACTCGAGTTTGATGAACGACTTCGAAGTTCGTGATACTCGCTTACTAAAGAGGGGGGGGAGAATCCTTTCCCCCGCCTCGTACACCCTTGAGCATTTCCCTTCAATGTGTTGAGCGCCGATCTTCTATCTGCATGGGATGCAGAATGCCAACTCGATGGCAGGATGAAACTTGTTCCTGGCAGAGATTTTAGACGAGGCTGAATTCGTCCCAAATTGATTGCACATCTTTCGAGGCTGAACGGCAAAGCACACGAAACAATCTATCTCTAAAGCTACCGTAGTGTAGCGGAGCGGCGTCAAGTACCGCCCAAATCTACACTGCCGGGCTTAGTCTCACTCTGCAACGGAGGCAACCTTTCTTGCCACGGAAATTTTCATTCCCTCGTCTTCATCTATGAAATCCTTCCTTCTGTTGGGACTTTAGGGGTAATTTGGTTGGTAATCTCCGCCTTCGCAGGGCTGGCAGGGCTGAGGTCCCCTAGTAGAGTGTTCACCTTCCACCTCCTAGATAGCCTTCTAACAACAACAACTTCATCTATCATCGACCTCTCTGCCAGTCAGTCCCTTCTCGAGTCTTTACCAAGAAGTGTGCTGAAATCCTACTACACAAGATATGGCAGACTTGTGGCTCTCGCAGGTCCAAAGCAATCCTCGCCTTCAAAAGCCTGAACCACAAGCTGCCATGGGTTTTATCCATGATGTGCTTGCAGACCGGCTCTCACCACTCGATGCCGCATCAAGTATCTCTTGCGCATACGAATCCACGGTCAGACGGAATGAGGTGGACCTGTGGTCCCTGTGGACGATAATAATTGACGCCATCAACCATCTCGGTAGCGAGTTTGCCGCTTCGCAACGCTTGGCGGAGATTTTGGCGCATATGTCGAGACTTCCAGATGTGGTTGATGCGAACGGAAATGCACACAGGTCGAAAAGTGGAAGAAAGATCTGGCGAGATTTGCCCGATTTCTCATTCTACTTCTTCGAACAAGGTATCGGTATGTTTTCCACGACTGACATAGATTTTCCAAGTGGCATTTTTGGTCAATGCTTCTACGTGCTAACTTCTATTCCTTTCAAGATCATATCTTGATCGAGAATATCGAATCAAGTCGTCATGGCGCGACAGTGCAGGGTGCTGCTACAAAGTTGACGAATGCAAACACATTTGCTGCATTATATCTGTCCGAACTTGACCCTGATGGACCGTCAAATGAGCTCTCGAGCATGCGAAAGGTCGCTCGTGAGCACTTCATGTATACCTTGGAAATACCATTTGATACTCCGGAGCGTGTGCGGCGTACTGAACTCTACATCGCCCCTGCCACTGCGTGGATAGCTATCGCCGGGCCCAGGTTGTACCAGTACTCTAAGTCGAATGCCGACTATAAGGATGAAGACGTCTCACCCTGGTGGATTGGTGGGACTTATGGGGGGGTAGTATTATGGGACAAGCGTGACGGATTTAGTATAGAGCGCTGGGCTTTCTGGAGAGATCGTTTTCGCGAGTTCAGCAAGTTACAGGCTGGATGTAAGGAAGCGAAGAAGCAGGCTGAGAAAGCTGCACAGACAATGCAGACAATAGAGGAGGCGGGCCAAAAGTGACCGCTAATGCTAAGTGTTGTGGGCCTCACATAGTGCCTTTACAAGAAATGCTCCTGCAGGATTCGGAATCCTTGATGCATCAACGAACCGTCCTCAACACATCAATCATGTGACTCGCTGCTCCAAGCGTCTTGACCTGAGAAAAAATGATTAGTTCATATCTCAGACTTAATCGCTCGAGAAATCTCGCCATGTTATGATGTGACGTAGAATCTGACACGACTCCAGAGACTTTGAAACAGCCAGTTGCGTCTTTGACGCCGAAACTGTGCGTTGGGATTGCCTCGGTAGCTCGCGATGGAGCTCGATATTTTCGCACGTCAGTAGGGTCTTTGCTGGAAGGATTAACGAAAGAGGAGCGAGAGGATATCTATGTCATACTCTTTATCGCCCACACAAATCCCAGCACGCATCCTGCATTCTCTGAGAAATGGCTAGAGAACGTTGCCGACAGAGTCCTCACTTATGCTCTGCCTTACGAGCAATTCAAACATATAAAGGAATTGGAGAAGGATCAAGGGTCATTCAGAGAGAAAGCAGTCTTCGATTATACTTACCTGCTGAAGGCTTGCTCTGCCGTCGGCGCACCGTACATCCTAATGAATGAGGATGATGTGATCGCTCTAGACGGCTGGTACCACAGATCACAGAGAGCGCTTGAAATCGCGGAGACACAGTCCCACTTGAAAGGATTCCCGAATTGTAAGATTGTATAGATTAGCTCTTTCTAGGATGCTGCTTACATTGTCTTAGTCTTGTACCTGCGTTTGTTCTACACCGAAGAGTTCTTGGGCTGGAACACCGAGGAGTGGCCCAGATATTTCTTCTGGTCTATGACCTGCGTGGTCACTCCAGCTCTATGTCTGGCTGGACTTCGTCATTTATATCCACCTCTGAAATGTCTTATCTCTAACTGGATGATGGCATTTAGCTTTGCTGCGTGTGTGCCATTATGTATTATACTCTTCTTTGCCGCAGGCAGAGTCTCAATGCTCCCTTTACCTCCTGGAATAAACGAGATGCCACGATTCGGGTGTTGTTCTCAGAGCCTCGTTTTCCCTCAAACCCGGGCGGTAGACCTTATCAACTGGTACGAATCGAAAAAGGTCGGGTTCGTTGATGTGCTTACCGAAGAAATGGCCGACAAATATCAAGAGATTAGATGGGCTTTGACTCCAAGTGTAGTACAGCATATTGGGAGGAAGAGCTCCAAAGGAGACGACTTCGGCAAAGCTTCTAAATATCACATGAGCGTTGCAGAAAAGCTATGGAATTTTGCTTTTGAACTCAATGACGCTGAAAGTCTGCGAGAAGAGCATGTACAACACACTTTTAAGTGAGTTGAGGTATACATTGTCACATTAAACTAATTGTTAAAATATCATTTACTTTTGACGGTAAGAATGAATCCTTCAAGTTCAGAAAGAGAATTTTTGAGCTATCGTAACTGGGAAAACTGTCACAACGACGTCTGACTCGATCAAAAGACCTTGAGCATTTCTACTTATTTTTTCTCGTTTATTACACTTTGCCTTCTGCATCTCTTCACAACTTTAAGACTTTCGCTTTTCTTTTGAATCTTTTTTTCTTTGTCTTTATCTTGTTTTTGATCTTTAACTGCTATTATTACTACTCAACTCAACTTTTTCAATTCTTCTGTCAACTGTAACTCTTGAGATCAACAGACTTATAAAAGTGATTGTTAGTTATATAATCTTAAGAGAGCTTAAAGAATTTATTTAACAGTCGTTCAGCTCTATAAAACTGATAATTTATATTTCATGTTTTATTGCTTCAGATGATTTGTTTTAAATAAACTACGTAGCTAATAAAATCTTTTTAAGATTTTTCTGATATACATGTTTCATTTTAATTGATCAGTTGTAAATATCATGTTATTTCTCTGCTTCTGATTTTAATTTAACTTTTGATTTTGACTTTTGATTTTGACTTTTAATTTTGAATTTTGCTTGTACTTCTGCTTCAGCTGTTCTAATTGTAACTTACTATTAGCTGCTTCTTCTTCTTTTGTCTAAAGCTTGCTATTATTGATGCTGTGACAGCTTTTTTTTAAAAAGTAAAAAAAGACTTTAAAGCGAAGAGTTTAGAGTTTAAAGATAGTAAATAGTAACATTCAATCATGTATAGCTGCTTTTTCTTCAAAACTAAGTCTCTGAAAATGCTGATTACATGCTGCAGCTATCTGTCAGAGACTGAGTTAAACTAAAAATACTATCAATATGTTATGATGAATTGATACATAGAAGTTAGATCAGAGACTAAAGTCAGAAACTGAGTCAAAGATCAGATCTGAGTTAACTCTGAAACTTTATGACTTTGTCAAGACATCGTTTAAACTACGTCATACCTTCGACTTAATATGTCATGAGTTATGTCGTGCTCAACTTGACAATGCTTGACAAACTCTTTATAGTCGATCGATTTTCTCAAGTTATCAAGAGCTTCTTAATAATTAGCTCTATCATAATATATATTCATTCTGTGTCTGCTTAGAATATCACATTATCATATCATTCTTATAGACTTCGTCTATTCATCTAGTGTCAGAATCATGTCTAGATGATACAATCAATGAAGATCAGAATTGATAGTGCTTGATCTTTAAAGATAGTTATAACTGAATATTAAGAATACAGAAGAAGATTGATACAAAAGCTTCTATTTATGTAATGTTCAGAGACTGCGCTAGACTTGAAAGAAATGTGTTTGTGAAATGAAAAGAATGTGATGTAGATGAACAAGATGTTGGTGAAAGAAAAGAGTGTTGAGAAAGAAAAAAGAAATTGAGTCATATCTGAGTCATATCTGAGTCAAACCTGACTAGCTCGCTGATTAGCTTTAATCATTACGCAGAGAACTCGCTAGCGTTCACTGCGAATTGATTAGAGCTTCAGTCTTGTTCAGTCTTATCAGTCTTGATATGCTCGTAACATTACTCTCTTCTTCAAAAATTCATGTTTGCATGAATGTAGTTCATTTGCTTGCTTTTGTTGATAGTTATTTTGACATTTAGCGCGATTTGTCTGAATATAGCTTATGAAATTCATTCAAAACTTTCTCTGAGTCATTGAATTTCTCTTTATCGACATAGTATCATTCGTCGTTTCTATCTAGATCTGTTCATTTGACTTTGTACTGTATTCAATCTCGATAGCGTCTGAAGTTCAATATATCGTCTATCTCTCAATGTTCATCGTTTTCAATAATGATTAATCTAAGTGATTCTGAATGCTGTTCTGATAGAGAGTTTTCTGAATACAATCATAGTAGCTTTGAACTGAACATTGAATGCAGATGCTTCATGCTGACTGATAAATGAAGATGATAGAAGATATTCACTTTGATAGTGATTTAATAAAGATTTAGTTGTTTGTCTTTCAAATTTTTGCAGAGTCTCGTTGTCTTGACGTTTCTGAAAGATAATCAAACTCAGTCATTTACTTCATAGATAATGTTTCGTCTATGTTTATTGATCTGAACTTCAATGATTAGCTTCATCTTTTTCAATTGTTGATGATCGAAGTTCAGTAGCTCTTTCATTTGAATGACAATATTATTTGCTTTTCTAACTTCAAGTCGTTCACAAGTTGTTTTATAGTCAGTTATATTTGAATTAAAACTCATTCGAGAGTGAAATTCTTTATTGAAGTAGAAGAGAATCATTGAAGTGATCAAGAAGATATTGAAATTGTCGTTGAATTTCATCATAGATATTCATTTGACTCAGTCGTTCTGCATGTAATTGCAGTAAATTCTAAGTTCGCGTTCAACGTCTTGATTGACTTGTTTTGATTGATCGTCGATCTCAGAATAATAAACTGTGAATAGACTAGCGATGATTCTCAGTCGCTTGCAAAGACTTTTTCACATAGTCGATATGAATTGAAAGTCTTTGTTCGAAACAATAGAACTGAGTAGATCATGCAGTCGATATACATTTCATAGCATGATTTAAATCATTTCTTCGACTGAGATGTCATCATCTTTTCAATGACAGAGAACATAGTGATGTTCTTTGATGAGATAACATATGATTGTGCAAATGACATTATAGCTTTCTGACAAAGATAGTTCAGTGATGAAATTCATAGTTATATCTTTTCAACGTTCTTATGAAATTGAAAGAGAATGATGAAGTTCATTGATGCTATTTCTAGAGACTTTGCTTCGCTGACAAGCATGACAGTTTCGAATGTATCATCGAATAGTAGCTCAATGATCTGATCAATAGTAGAAACGCTGAACTAGATTAATAATTCATTTATTGTCGAAGTGAGAGATTGAAGATTGATCATGCACTTCTTGTAGTAATTTCGTGTGCATGTTCTCAGAGATTCACAGTAAATCTTTTCTAAATAAAACATCGTCAATGATTTCGCAGTTCTTCAGTTTAGTGATATGAAATTTGAGCTTGTTTTCATTCATAGCTTGTCTATATTCGCTGCAAAGCTCATCTGTTTAATTGATTATTCATATTCATTGATAGAGATTTGCTTTTGATTCAATAGATAAAACATCAATTCTATCAAGAGTCAGAATAGTCTGAAAATTATTTTCAAGACGCTGAGCTGATTCAGAGATGTTTGCTAGAAACATTCTGATTAAAGCATTGACTTTAGTGTTTATTTTGCCTGACTTAAAGATGATCTGAAAGTTGAACTTCAATAGAATGTTCAGATAGTTGACTTGTCGTTGACTCAACTGTTTGTTTTTCATGAAGATCTTTAAAGTCTGATGATTAATGAACATCTGAATGAGTAGTTCAATGCATTTCAGCTTGAGTTGTCAGTGTTCGAAGCATCGAATAATGACTAGCAATTTCTTGTCATAAATGTGATAATTGATTTCAGCGAGAATCATGCTTTTGCTGTAGAAGATCATCGAATGAAGAACTTTTTCATCATTGTACTGAGATAGTATTTCATCTTTTACATAGTTTGAAGCATTTATCTTCAGAATAGCTTGTCGTTTGAGATTGAAGTGACGAAGTATTGAGATTGAGCTAACTTGTTTCTTTAGATTGTCAAAGACTTGAATACAGATCTCGTTTCAAACAAAAGACGTGTTTTTTCTAGTCAGCTGAATAAATGATTTGACTAGCTTCAAGAAGTTCTTAATGAAATGATGATAGAAGTTAACAAATCTCACGAAGCTTTGAATTTCTTTTAGATTGATCAAAGTGATTCAGCTGACTATGACTGTCACTTTGCTGAGATTCATATAAAGATTTAGTTCTGATACAATGACTTCTAGAAAGACAGTCTCTTCTACATTGAATTCGCACTTTCGAATATTCATCTGCAGTTCAGCTTCGCGTAGTCAACTCAATACTAGTTTGACGTGATCTTTATGTTTCTTTCTCATTTTGTTATAAATGAGAATGTTATCTAGATAGACTTGGTAAAAGTCGTTCAGAAAGTCTCATAGAATGTCATTCATATATTGCTGAAAGAAGATCGATTCATTAGTCAGTTTGAATGATAACATCTTGTATTTATATGCTTCTAAAGCAGTGATAAAAGTGATGTAATTCTCATTATCAAGATGCATTTGAAGTTTGTTGAATGTTGATATGATGTTCAATCTAGTCAGATGCTTGCAACTCACTATTTTATCAATGATCTCGTCTATCAGCGATAAAGAATATTTATTTCTTTTGAAAATGACATTTAGCTTTTGATAGTTCACGCAGAATCGAAGATCTTCATTCGCTTTGAGAGCGAATAAAACGAGAAAGAAATAGAGAGTTTGACTAAAAGTGATGAATTTCTTTGACAGATTCTCGTTTAAGTACTTCTTTACTTTCAGAAGTTTGACAGAGAACATTTGATAGTGCTCGACAGCGAGAGAGCGTTGAATCACTGATGAGCTCAATTTTATGATCATAGAAGCGATGAGAGAGTAGTTTATTCAATTGAGCTCGATCAAAAACATTTAGAAACTCATGATATTTCGATGACAACTTCGCTTTAATATCTTTCAAATTCTGAGTCGTTTCATTGATTGAAGAGACGTTTAGAGCATTCAAATTGCACTGAGTATTGTACGCGATTTTTCTATTGATGTTCATCATGAATAGAGCAAAGACTTCGATCTTGTTCTTCTTTGAATGATTCAACAGTGTTTTAAACGAAGCTGCGTTTATGCTTCAAATCGAGAATGACTCTTCTTGAACGAGTTGTTTGAGCATCATAGAAATCTTAGTCTGAATGATTGAAGAGAGCGAAGTTGATTGCAGTCAACTTGAATGCTTTGAATTGAGAAGAATCGAAAAAATCGAAATAGAAGTATTCAATTGATTTGAAAAAACAATGACGTCATTTTGCATATTCAATAATATTTCGTTTTTGTTCATTCAGAGCTTACTCAATATGACTTCATGATAATCAATATCAACTATTAGCATTGATACAGTCAATTTCTTATGACTTTTGATGATGAGATTGAATAGAATTTTATGAGTGATGATCTTCTTAGATATCTTCTCATCATAATCTCTTATTAGCTTCTCTTTTGCCAGTGATATAGATTGAATTTTCAGTTTCTCACATACTTTATTAACTAGATTAAAATGTATGATCGTGTAAACGATTGAATCACTATCTATTAGAAGACGAAGACTGAAAGATTGATTTTGAGAGATGAGATGAGTATCAATTAGAAATGACTTTTCAAAGTAATTTTCTTTCAATAGAATTTCATCTAGTTTGCATAAAGATATAATCTTTATCTCTTTAATGACTTTTGAAGAAATGACTAGTTTTTTGAATCGAAATTCGAATCAAAATCAAAATGATCATATTCATTGTTCACTGCATTGATTCTAGTAGATTAATCAAGACACTTTTTAGAGCTATGACCTGATTTATGACATATGAAACAGCTTTCAACTAGAATATCTGCTTCTTTGACGTTAGTTAAAATCGCGTCGCGTGACTTTAGCTGATCAGACTTTGAATGATCGACTGATTGAGTGACAACAGTCACTCTATGAAAGATAGTTTTAAAAAAATTATCAACGCGTTTGATCTTGTTCTTGATCTTTCAAATGACTCGCTGATCATTATTCAAATGAATCAGATAGAAACGAATTTCTTTTAGAGAATCAGATTGAATTAGTTGATCTACTCAAATGAATCGAAGACAAGAATGTATTTTATCTTTCAAATCAGCGATCAGTTACTTCTCGTGATAGTCTAGATAGAAAGATAGACGTTGAAACTGAGTATAGAATTCATTGAATTTCTTGAATTCTTGAATCAAGTTGTAGTATTTTCTACGAAAGTTGACTTTCTTATTCAAATCATCAAACAACTAAGCTAGCTCTTTCAAAAGATCATCAACAATTTTATAAAGATTGACACAGTCACGTTCGCGTTTAGCTTGAGTGATCTCAGCTGCGTCATTGAATAATCTAGAATGTATATAGCTTAATTTGACTTGTTCATTAGAAAAGAGATCGACATTGATCTCTAGTTTATTCTGAATTTTTCCGTATCAGTTTTTTCAAGTAAAGTTCTTTTCATCAGTAAACAGCAAAGAATCAGGTATTTTTTGAGATCTAGAACGCTTAGAGTAAATGAAATCAGAAGAAGTGATTTCTTTAGCTTGAAGTCTAGTCTTCAACTCTTTGATTTCATCTTCTTGTTGTTTATTTAACTCATAGAGTTGATCTGTTTCTTCATCAAGAACTAGACTTCGAGTCTTTCAAATTTTGTAAAACATGAGAAGTATTATCATTTCAACGAATGATTCATCATCTTCATGAATGAATGATGCAGCACTTGATGATTTCATTGAATCAGCATCAGAAATTTAAGAGAAATGATTTCGAAATTCTTTGAAACGCTCTTCAGTAAATGAATGACTAAACATGATGAGATTTGTTTGAAAAGAGAATTGAACGAATGACGATGCTCAACAATTGAAGAAGAAAGATGTATAAGATGAGATTCAATCTTCAACAAAGAAGATGAGATTTGTTTATTGATTGATTTGATTAATTCTCTAGCAAACAACGAAGATTCTTTATCATTGAATCTATCGATCGATTTGATTCTTGAGCAATTCATGAAGATTCTTTATCATGATTCTCATAATCGAGTGAACTTTGTGTACTTAATGAGTAATAAGTAGTCTAGCAATTCAAACAGTCTTGTCATTGATTCTATTCAACTCTCTAGTGTTGTTCTATCTTTCAATTATCGTCGATCATTAGATAAATAAATTTCTTTAGACTCGTTCTGTTTAAATGAGTATGTTGAATGAATAATGAGATCAGTATCGTGTGATTAACGAATTCTTAATATAATGTCAGAATCATGTCTAAATGATACAATCAATGAAGATCAGAATTGATAGTGCTTGATCTTTAAAGATAGTTATAACTGAATATTAAGAATACAGAAGAAGATTGATACAAAAGCTTCTATTTATGTAATGTTCAGAGACTGCGCTAGACTCGAAAGAAATGTGTTTGTGACATGAAAAGAATGTGATGTAGATGAACAAGATGTTGATGAAAGAAAAGAATGTTGGAAAAGAAAAAGAGTGTTAAGTCATATCTGAGTCATATCTGAGTCAAACCTGACTAGCTCGCTGATTAGCTCTAATCATTACGCAGAAAACTCACTAGCGTTCACTGCAAATTGATTAAAACTTCAGTCTTGTTCAGCTTTAATACACTCGTAACAGTTACTTCTTGTGAATGAATTGAAATTTGAAAGTAAGATTGAAGAAAAGTTACTTTGTTAACTTCAAGCAAGAAATTTTCTTTTTATTGATTAAAATCATAGATCTTGACGAGAAATTAATAACAATGATTAAGACAGAACAAGAAAAACAAGATGAAAATATTGTGTTCAAAATTAACATCAATGATGTGATGATGAAATTATAATAAATTCATGATGATGAAATATTGATTTAATTCAATGACATAAAAGAATAGTTTTTTGATGTATTCATTGAGAATCATTATGATTTTGATGACATGAATAATGTCATTGATTAAAGCGACTTGATCATCAAATTCTTGAAGTTTGCAAAAGTGAGTTAATTAATGCAAGAAAAGATGATGTTGTTGCGTGAAGAATTTATTCATAAAGACATAAGCAAAGACTTCACTATCAATCAAAGCAAGAGTGAAAACTTTAAATTGAGCTTGATGTAAAATACAGAATACTATCATGTGATTATTTTTGAATGTTGAATCAAATTCAAAGAGTTTCAAGACAGATTTAACAGAAAACTTTCTATATAATTGAAGTGAGAATAAAAAGATTGAGATTAGTAAACAAGATGATATATATACAGATCTTTAAGCGTGACTTAGCTCAAAGACTAAACTTTTCTTGCAAACAGCAAGATTTCTTCATTTATACTGATGATGTCATTGTCGTAAACATTCATGATATGCAAAGTGAAGAACTTCTTATTTGAGCATTCTTTAGTGATTTTGCTTGAATGTTGCAACTTGCAATAATAGCATAACTTTCACTTGTTGCAGATTTTCTTGATTTCAGAAATGATCAAAATCTTATCTTAAATGATGATAATAATGAAGCTTAAATTCATTGACTCATCAAAAGATGAGAAAGAAAGAAATGAAGATACTGTCAAAATAATAGTCACAAAAATAATGATCTTTGAACTTAAAGAATTACTAGTTGATGCAGAAATGCTCTTGACTTTGATGAACAAAATGATGATGAAGACGAAGCAAGATTGATGATGTTTAAGCTGCTGAAACTCTTCATTGATGAAAGATGAATGATTGAATTTCATCAAGATTTCATCAGAAAAAGATGATGACTTGAATGAAATAATTGACATTACGCTTCAGACAGTCAATCAATGAGAAATCTTTCATCAAAGAATGTTTTTTCTTTTGATAGAAGAGATTGTAATAGTCAACAAAGTTATTCATGTCTTGCTTCAGAATTTCACGAAAATATAAATGAGCATCTTCTGTCTTGAAAGAATTGTTGCAACAATGATGCAACTTATGTCATCAATCTGCGAAAATAAAAATAATACAAAGATCATTGACTCGACATATCATATTAATTCATTAGATTGTGAATCTTCTTATCTATGATGAATCATGACTCGACATAAATGATCTTAACTCAATGAAAGAAATAATGATCATTGTTCATGTTCATGCGTTGTATCAGACTCTGTTTTCATGCATTCAATCAATCTTTGTTTCTTTCATATTCAAATATATCAAAAAGCTTCTTGAATTTAGAAGTGATGAAAACAACGACAAAGTTCACAGAGAGATAAACGATGAAGAAAGATTGATTGTTCAAGATTTGTGTGACAATTTGAATTATCATTGCAAGAAATTGAGAATTCAATTCTATATAAACTGAAAAACTGAGAACAATGAATAAGAATGAAATGATAACATCATGTTATCAAACTTGATTTTGAAGCTCTTGCATTACGTGAAAGATCTCGACTGAATTTTCAATCATACTTTGAGCGAACTGTTCAATAACATGCTCATCGTTGATCAAGAAATTGTGAGATGACTTCATTTAAGTGAAAGAATAACTAAATGAGATTTCAATGTATGAAAATGTTGCAGAAAGTGTAGATCTTTCATAATGTCAGAGATTGAGCTAAACTAAAGATACTATCAATATAAAAGACTGATATTATTATTACTTTGATAGAATCTAGATACAAGATAATACATCAAATAATGTACAAGATGAAAGACAAAGAGCAAAAGAAAAGAATGAAAGTTCAACTTCTATATACATGAATCGAGCAGAATCAAGACTAGACAGTAATTCTATTGATTTAAGATTGCAGAAGTTCATGCACATAATTGAGATGATCAAAACAGAATTGTTGAGACTAAATTAAAATGATGATAACTAAATTGATGACTTGATTCATTGAACTGCAGAACAAATTCAATGAATCGAGATTATTTAAAATATCGACAATCTATGTTTTAAATTGAGTTGATGATCTGACATCATGACACTGTCTTTTGACTAAGTATTTTCAGAAAATATAAAGAACATAGAGAAAATGACTGTCATCATTTTGCTGATATGTTGAAGAATTACACGTTGACAGTAATGAAATTTGAGATGTGAATTTTCAGCTCTATAAAGCTGAACGACTGCTAGATTTAGATGACTGCTAGATGAATTCTTCTATACGTTGTAGCGAATCATGCTCTTACATCAGTTATTGTATTGTTAACATTAATCTTGAGAATATATAGACTGATCATCGAGCTGAGTTTTCATATCTACATTCTGACTCGACTCGATATTGATTTCGGGTCAGAGTTCGATTCGAGTTCCCGACTCGACTCGCCAAGCAATCGAATATGACGTCAAGAGGGCTAAATATAGAAAAATTTTCCGGTTTTTTGCTTTTGCATTACCTTTTTGATAGAAAGCCATGAAGGGGAACATGGAGGCTATTTGGTAGGGAGCCATGGCGGGGAAACATGAAGGCTGTTTGGTAGGGAGTCATGAAGGGGAGCCATGAAGGGGAGCCATGGTAGGGAGCTATGGTAGGGAGCCATGGTAGGGAGCTATGGTAGGGAAGTCATGAAGGGGAAACATGGAGGCTATTTGGTAAGAAGCCATGGTAGGAAGTCATAATAGGGAGCCATAATAGAATATCTATCTACCTACCTTCATGTCTTGGCGGGCCGGGTCGGGAATTCCGGGTCGATACTCGGTTTCAACCCTCTAACCCGGCTCGATTACTCGGGTCAAATCTTCTGACCCGGCCCGAATACTCGGGCCAAGAATCCTGACCCGAATCGGGTCTTGGCGGGCCGGGAACCCGGCCCGACCTCGATGACCCGACCCGACGCGGCCAGTCTAAGAATATACTTAACAATGAGTACTTATTAATTATATGTTGTAATTTAAAATGCGATTAATATATTTTAAAACTTTTATAAAAAAAAAGTACTTATTTAACGCTGTATTTTAAAAAATAACTTGAACATTCGTTTTAATATACATTTTTTATATATTTCGCATGTTTTGTGCATATGCTAAGCATATGCCTGTTCTGTCTCTAGCTATTTTAGCTTAATAGTATCAATTCTTGAGCTCATGATTAGCATATGCAGAAAGCTGAGCCGGGCGGGGGGAAAAAAAAATTTCCGGCCCTGGCTCAACTTTTCCAACCCCCCGCCAGCTGTAACCCCGAGCTGATAGATAAGGAAATTGCGGAACCTACATTAGTCAGCGGAGGGGTCAAATACTCGCTTTGGTAGCTTAGAAAATTCACATCCTTTTGCGACCTAGAGTTCTAGGAACCAATTGTACGATTTTCAGCGTGCGGTTCAGAAGCGACGCGGCAGTCGCCTAAGATTGCCACGCTTAAATACGCACGGTTGTTCACAACTGAGGCACCTTATTGCCCCGTCGCCAAGCGTTGCGCGGAGAGATGTGTAGATGCTACTATACCCCATTCCGGGATTCGATAAAGTTAAGTTCGACTCAAAGGCTTCGTAGGATTGCGGCGACGCTACTAATGGAGTTATACCTGTTCCGTAAACGTTTCCCTCGGATTGACTGGGCGAAAGAGATGGAAATTTGGACCGACCTCCGCTCCCAATCATGCACGGTGGTGGTGGTGAGGAACGCCGCTTTTTTTTTTTGGTGAGATGGAGATGATCTTCGCCTGAATTTGGGTGTTTTCTGGGTGGCCAGAGGGGGTGGGCTGCTGCCTGGTTGCCCTAGGCGTCCGGGGTGGATGGTTCGATACCGCGGAAACTGAGGTCCAGGCGCAGAGTCTTTCCAGAGTTGCCTGACGAGCCGTTTTGCCTTGGATTCGGAGAGCTCTGTCGCAATTTAAATTGATCATGTCGGTGTGTGGATTGATCTAGACACTGTTTTGGTTTTGAAGTTGACGATTGAGGCGGCCGTTTGGGTCTCAGAATCTTGTAGTCTTGGCAGATGTGTTGCGTACGCTTCTTTACACAACTCAGCCGTATCGATCATTGAAGGATTAAATCCAAGTCTTGAATCCTAGCCTTGTTGCGGAGCATGTACAGAATGAATTGTGTAGATCCTATGGAAATTCTATACCATGGAGCGGCAGGCGCCAGGGCGTGCTCGCTGCCTGTTCTGGAGCGTGGTATTCCGTACTGTAGCACTGTGACTCGATGGTTTGCTTCGTAGAAGCGTGCATGCAAGTTCCATGGCGGAGGAAAAGGGATGGGCAAGGCTGCTGTCTCAACCTTAAAGTAATCTCCGATCTCCGATGCGCCCCGTTATATAGAGAATACTGATTTCTCAATAGATAGCGAAGTGTCAGCCTTGAGGCTAATACCTCTCCCCTGGCCCAAACGTCATCGTTGTGCCGTTGCTGTTGCTGTTGCTGGAGGAGATCCAATGGGTACAGGCCAACCTTTTCTGTCAAGGAGGCTGTCATAGCCACGCGTACACGATAACCAGGACTGATGATCCATGACGTTCCGCAAGCGTTCACCGATTGGGTAGGTTGTCGGTCCGTTTGTCTTTATCTGCCTCGAATGCCGGGCTACGTAGGTGTTTCAAAATGGTCCACGGAGGCAGTGGCCGTCTTGTCACAACTCTTAGCCAATCTCGATCAATCCCCCGCAACCCTCTCGGACTACACCATAGCAGTGGCGGTTTGAAGTCGTCATAGCCTTGTCCTACAATTCCACGGAGGAACTGGCCTATGTACAACAAGCAAGGGCTTGGAGAGATCGAGGTCTCCTCATAAAGGCTGGAGCTTGATCCATTTCAATGCTGAGAAACCGATTTGCTTACTCTCCTGTTTCTTTTCTATGCTGCATGGTGACCAAGTCGTGCCTTGGCTGCATCCCATCTGTATATAAAGGATCACTTCGCCTACCTCCAAAATTCCCCCAAGCATGAATCAAGATGCTCCCGAGCGTGGCCAAATGAGACGGGTTGGCGTTCGAGGTCCGTTCGAAGAAGACATAACCGCCCAGGACGTCAACAAGAGGGTCAATGAGTTTCTACTTAGGACGGGTCTGCATGAATACGCCCCGTATATCCGCAAAGGCGCTTTCCTAGCCCGCCGACCTTTCGGCAAGGAGCAAGTCAAATATCTTAGAGACGAACGCAAGGCAGAAGATGCGAAACGCAGAAAGGAAGCGGACAGGCTCAACCGGGAAGCGAATGATATCCCAAAGAGCTCAAGGATTGGACGACAAGACCCAGATGTTGGATTAACTGATAACGACGACATCATAAAACTTCGCCGGGAGTACGAGGATGAACAATTTGAGACTGAGGGCAACAGAGGCAGATGGCAGATATATATTCGCCAGAATTGGCATGTTCATGCACTGGTGCTTTGCTGCTCCTTGGGCGCCGTGATCCAAGGGTGGGACGAGAGTGCTGTCAACGGAGGTACTGTTGATTCCGCAGAGCCGAGAATAATGCTGATAATCGAATAGCACAACTGTTTTATCCAAAAGACTTCAAGATTGCTGGGAATTCTGGCCTCATCGGCTTGCTCAATTCGGCACCATATCTGATGTGTATCGTGTCATGTTTGTGAGTCGATGGATTTAATGCCTTCGTAGAGACAAGAATGTCAACGCCAGATGGCGCAACAACACAAGGGTCCTTTTGAGCTTCTTCAATTACAGTGGAATTGCTGCTTCTGGTAGAGTCCTGAGCTGATAGGCTTAACAGCTTGACGGAACCTCTCAATCGCTTCTATGGTCGACGTGGTGCCATCATGGTCTGCTGCGTGTTCTGCTTCGCCTCATGTCTTGGGCAAGTATTCTGCCGGAATTGGCAGCAACTTCTGGCTTGTCGTTTACTTCTTGGCTTTGGAGTCGGACCAAAAAGCGCAACGATTCCAATTTATGCTGCAGAAAGTGTGCCATCAGAGGAAATCAGAGGGGCCTTGGTGATGACGTGGCAGCTATATACAGCATTGGGCATAATGCTTGGATACGCGATGACTTACGCTTTCAGGGATCTGGTGAGACAATCTACCGTAAATCTCGCTTCAATCTAATCGTTCTAGGGAAACCAATGGCGGTTTATGCTCGGTAGTCCGGTCAGTGCCTCAGGTCAAGCACCTTCCCTATGCTGATTCGTCAGATGGTGGCTCCTATGGTACTCTTCTTCCTAATGATGTCGCTTCCTGAGTCACCGCGCTGGCATATTCTCAAGGCACGCCGCCTTGAACGACAGGAGCGACCAGATTACCGCTTGAGAATTGAGAGACACTATGAGGCTGCCTTCCTAGCCTTGTGCCAACTTCGGAACTCAAAAGTCCAAGCAGGAAGAGACATGTTCCTTATAGACGCGTGGATAGCCATGGAACAGGTGCCGGTAGAGTCACGCAACTCGGGAGATGCTGTTGTAGATAGAAGACTTGTGCACATTCCCTGGAAAGCTTGGTCGCAGAACACGTTAACTTTGTTTTACGACGATAGATGCCGCCGGGCAATGACAGCCGGCCTGATAGTAATGTCGCTCCAACAGCTGTGTGGAGTGAACGTGCTTGCTTACTACTCCAGCTCTGTATTCAAAGATTCATTGCACGAGGACTGCAGGCATTACCGCACCCCAGGCGACTGTGAGCACGCAGTGGACAATATCGCGCTTAAGGTTTGCCTAACCATGGAAATTGAGGTCAGCCTATGCTCACCACAGAATAGTATTCCTTGGGCTTCGGCACCATCAATTTTGGCGTCGCAATAATAGCGGCGTTTCTTATCGACAAAGTTGGCCGGCGGCTCTTGTTGCTCACAACTTTCCCGTTGATGAGTGTTTTGCAATTAGCGATCGGTTTGTCCTTCAGCGCATCCGAGGCACACCGTAACGGCCTGGTCGTAGCATTCGCATATATTTTCTGTGTTACTTATAGCATTGGAGAGGGCCCCGTCCCTTTAGTACGTGGCCAACAATGCAATGGTTGGTGCCAAAAAACTGAGCTGATCTACCAGGTCTACGCATCTGAATGCCTCCCTTTAGAAGTGAGAGACACTGGTACGATCAGCAAGCCCCGTCCATCTCGATATCGCGCCGACTGGCGTTGAAGACGTGTTCAGCTTGCTAATTTTGCGCAGGAGTCGGGCTTCTCACAGGCGTATACTGGGGATTGAACTCTTTGATGGCGTTAACATGGCCCTCGATGCTTCAAAGATTCAATTCGCTGGGAAGTTTCGGCTTCTATGCTGTGATGAACCTATGCGGCTGGTTCCTGCTCATCATGTTAGTACCGTACCATCTCACTACTAGGGTGGCCAAATAATGATAGCCTCTCCAGGTTCGTGCCGGAGACTAGTCGATATACATTGGAAGAGCTCGATAATGTGTTTGGGTTCATGACCAAAGATATCATTAATAACGGCTGGGCTCAAATGAGGTGGTTGCTCACTGGAGGCTGGGTGAGAGGACGAGAGTATCCAGAGCTTGTCCCACGGCAGGCTGACAGATATTTCAATGATTATCCGCAAGAACTCGTTGAAATGGATTCGCGGTAGTGGTGGACATCTCGATGGCGATGGCGATGGCGAAAGTACGAATGTTGTGCCAAGCGAGTAAGAAAGCCTCGAGAAAGCGACAAAGCCATTTTTTCTAATCTAGTGACTATAGATAGATTGAAAAAACCTAAGGGACATGTTGAAGTTCTTTAGCGACAGTGTTAGGAGCCAATGCCATATTCGCGAAAGAAATCACCGTGTTCGTCGTACAATGAAAAAAGCCCCTTGTCAAGGTTAATGTATTTTGTGACCTAGAGTACCCTCTAAGTAAACGTCATGTGCTCATTTTCAAATCCTTTCAGTTGCACTATTCATGTCAAACGTAGTCGTTCCGACTTTCCCACGTCTTCTCTCGAAATATCTATAAAGCTTGTCTAGAAGCCGCACCGAGGCTAGAGTTAAAGCCATGAGCGAGATAGTTGCCACAATTGGTAGCCACGATTGTGATGCTACTACAAAATGGCTTGGTTGTGGCGGAGAGGACCTCGGAAGTAGTTGGACGATGTTGGACTGGAATATCGTAGCGATCAAACTGGCTGGAAGGTATAACGTTGCAACAAAGGTCAACGCTTTCATGGCTTTCGAATCCTTATCTCTTTCCTCGCTAAGAAGAGTAAGGATCCTGGCCTCCGAATTCAAGGTGCCCAAGGTTTGGAACATGGCGGTGCTTGTTTCCTGCATTTGCTTGCTTGTGCGGAAATCGAGGATTTTGTACAGCTATCAGGCCCGGGGTAGCGTTAGCAGAAACCATTGCGGGACCCAAATGAAAGATTTAGAAGTGATTAATAAGGGATCGGATTTACCAGGTCAGCGGATCGACACGCTTGCTCCGCTAATTTTTGCATGACTTCCTTGTGGAAGTCAAGCTCCATGATGATTCCTCGAACCTCGATGAGGGTGGCTTGCACTCTCAGACGATTGGATATTTCCTGCCAGCGCTCTTCACACAATTTCAACGCGCAAATATTGCCTTCAAGAGCTGGTAAGGTTTGAGCAATTTTCCACTGGAATTTCTGCAGCCTTTGGCAATCTTCGAATCTTACAGAGAAATCTGAGTCTGGATACTTGGAATCGCGGTCAACGCCAACCCTGGAGAAATGCGCTGCTTCGTTCTAGAAGCACGATCAGCCTCCACAGATAAGAGGAGTCTTGTCATAGCAGACAAACCAGTGGTTCTAATTCAGTCCGCAAATGCTCTAAGAAATCATCCCAGTTAGCTCTCTGAAAGGAGAAAAAAACAATGTGCAGCGACATAGGGTCATCTTCATTGGCATCAGCATATTCTGCGTTGTTAGCTACCAGCTCCAGCTTGCTTAAAATTTCTGGGCTCGGCTGTAAAATGATCCAAGTCGAGCTCTGCGGCCCACAACTTTTCTGACAAACACCCATCTGGCGCATGGAGAATGGATCTCCCCGGTTGCGATTGTTGCGTACTGGATATTGGATTCTGTAACATATCTCTGCAAAATCTATGAGTTGAAGGGAATAGTCAGCTGGCTGATAAGCCACGGACTGACCAAAGTGGTCGACTCCGGGTTTCGTCAACCGTGCTCGGCACGCACTCCATCGGAATTGGTGGGTCTCACTTGTCCTACGACGGAAGGCTCGGACAACATCGTAGACATTATCACTGAACTCGTGTGCATCTACGATATTCTGGAAACTCTCAAGAGAAATATTGAGACGCGACCAAGATGTGTTTTGCGATATCAAGCTAGTGTAGCCAAAGGTCAACTCACTCCGGGGCGTTCCTTATTCCCGGTGGAAGGAAGTCAGGTGAAATCTCACTAGATAGAGTGTTGCGTCCGAGATGAATTGGCCTATCCTCAGCTTCATTAGCAGTCAAGATGCATACCTCCAAATTTAAGCCGTCATCAGAGGGAGATACTTCTGTCTCCTCTTGCATCTGCTCAACACTGCAGATCTTGGCCAACTCTAAATCTTGAGACAAATCAGTTACAAATGATCTCGAGACCAATGCGATCTGTGTTGCCTCACGAGCAGTACAATCACTTCCATTCGACGGCATTTTCATAACATGCACAAGCTCGAATGCTGTGCTGAACGTGTTATCAGCATCTTGGAGGAGCTGGCGATCAAGAGCTTTCGGGGGCCCTAGGCCCATACTCGTATCTGGAAGAATAGTCTTCAACTCTGGCGAGGGAGTACTACAAGATGCAGACAATCAAGCTCACTGATCGCTTTAGACGACACAGAAGCCCAGGAAAGGCACCCATACTGTAATTAGAGTAGTCGAAGCTTATAGTTGGGTTTCGAGAATGTAATATTTGTGGATAACAACTAGCTGGAATGTTTCATACGGCAGGAACGAAGATGCTAAGGTATTCACCAATCCAATTGGATTTTTTTGACGATTGCGCCCAATCCTAAGGACTTACTATTCCGTAACCCTCGTACGCTTCGAACATTGAAACTATCAACCGAACTATCAACCGCAACGGTCCTGAGGTTATCCTTAAGCTGAAGGTTCCTAGGCTTGCCAAGTGTCATAGGTTGTCATCGTTCAGTTTTTATCAGCTGACTGAGAGCCTGACTCAAGACTTAGAATAGTAAGTAACGACGCTAACCGACATCAAGTATTTTTCGATAATTTACAGGGCCTAGCCCAAGGATTCACCACGCCATTTTGTATTAATGTAGAAAGGAGGGTGGTGCGCCCCGTTTTGCGGTGAACTTTGAACGCCTTGAAAGATCTGCATGGTGACTGCACGCCCTCGCCAAGTCATCAGGCTGTGCCTGCCAATGGTATTGACTCAAAGTACCTTGGTCATCTGATGCTTGACGGACGCCCTGCCAGGCGCTTTGCAGGGCATACTTTTTCCCGCCTTAAATCTGCCAGCCAGCCGCAAGAGCAAAAACCAAAGCTACTCAAGAAAGTGACGGTGCAGAATGAAGAGTCAAGTACTTTCCAGGCGATACATTGACAAGCTAGACTTGGTAAAGCTTCTCAGGAGACTTTTCGGATCAAATTACCATCTTGAAGTAAGTGCTCCCTAGGTACACCTATCGTCGTGGCTGATTCACTTATTTTAACAGATCAACGATAACAACTACATCTTGCAGATTGAACGATTGCTGACAGAGGTCGCTAAGTTCCAATTCGAGATTATCATCTCAGAACAAGGATATGTGCTGATCATCCCAGGACGAAATTGACAGCGTGACGTCTAATTGACACGACAAACCGTCGTAATCGTTTGGTGACATAGATTGCAATGAGCCAGGCCCTTGGCCGTTGTTGCAATGATCCGTCAGTCTATGAGCACCATGTAATGCGCCCATAACACTATTGCACGGATCAGAAGCTCAAATCCGAGCTTTAGCCACAAAACCATAAACAGGTGTTCGATATGGTCACTAGTACGTTGTAGGAAGCATTCCTGCACCTGCAAATACCCGCTTTCCTCTACTTTTTAGAGCATTACATGGAGCCTGTTATGGACCACGTCTCTAGACGATTGTCTGAGGCACACGAAAAGAACATGGACGGGCATTGGTATGTGTCAAGGCTCGCTCTGGATGAAATCTTCAACAAAATCACCATCTTAAAGATACTTCAAGAGGAGAAATTCGCCGATCATAACGATGACCCGATATTTGTGGTCAGTTCGAAACCCGGCCTAGTCAATAAGATTCATTCAAAAGCCAAGGCAACACTCGCTGTTTTATTTCACATGGGGGCGGAGTATCTTCGCTACATTATTGGTTTCATTCATTATGGAGACTCCATGGGTTCTGATATTGATCATCATCTTCCGCTTACAAAGAACGAGCTCCTTCTCTGCAGATTCGATATTAATCGCGCAGATGCTTTTCAAAGCGCTCAATGGCATTTCATTGCACCCAAAATTCAACTTGACGTCTTCACCCCTAACGAGTTCCGTCAAGAAGTCGTACTACCTATCAAATTAAGTCGACCAGAGCTGGCAGTGCCGGAAGAGGGCGCATTTGGATTTGTCACAGAAATACAGATCGAGCCAGGGCATCAGGCGGAGCCAGCCTACGCTGGCAGAGTAAGTTGCATAAGTCTCAGCACTTGCGATCTATGTGGCTGCTTACGGAGCCTTTCAGATCGTCCGGAAACAGTTTCATCCTCATATGAAGAGGGAAGCATATGAAAAGGAACTTCGAAACCTTAGTATTCTATCTTTAGTGCGACATGAGAATATCATTCCAGTACTGTCAGCGTATGTTCACGGTGAAAGTTTCAACCTTATATTCCCTCTTATCAGCCATGGAAACCTCGATCAGTTGTTCCGGAGTGATGTATCCTCGTCCTCCGCGATCATGGAATCTGAGAGCTCTGTCGTCATAGCAATCTCTGGTTTGGCGTCTGCGCTGGCGACTCTCCATGAGTTCACCCTAGAAAATCTCCATTTGATAGGATGCCATCGTGACCTGAAACCTACTAATATCCTTGTGGATGACGGACGATTGCTTTTGGCCGATTTTGGTCTTTCTAGGTTAGTAGAGGGCCAAGACTCTTCAAGTTCTATCGCGCCGAATACTCCTGGAGATTTCATCGCCCCTGAGCACGAAGATAAAGACTTCTTGCGGAACCCAATAGGACGCCCCAGTGATATATGGGCGTTTGGGTGCGTGATGCTGATGTTGCTAGTATTTTATCAAGAAGGAAGTGAGGGGCTTGAGAAACTCAAGACAAAGCGGCGGAGGGAAGGGCCTCAACACACACACTATTGCTTTCACGATTACGATAAACCGAACCCCGGATTGGAAGAGATCTTCAGTCAGTTGACTCTAGACCCTTCAGCATTTGCTCGAGGTCTTTTATTTCTCATCAAAAAGATGCTTGTCCTGGATAAAAAAGTGCGACCCAAGGCTGTCATGGTTGACACATATCTGCGGTCATTGGCTATCTATATGTGGTCAACCTATATTGAAGAGGAATTCGGTAAAGTGTGTGAGAGTGAAGATATTCACATACACGTATTCGTTGAGAGGTTTAGGTTTCAGGGGTGGCGTTCAGCGGTCAAAATGGCTGATTCAGACTTCCCAGCTTTCTTAGAAGCTTTCACTGGGGTGTCGTATAGTGATTTCAAGAATGTCATGAACCACCTGCAAGAGTTACGGAGGCTACTTGCCAGTTTCAGGGTTCAAGGAAAGAAAGCTTTCTTCCCTTTGAGAAGCCGCATCGATCGTCTTCTAGAGGTTCTAGATGATGAGAGACGTACCAGCGCTGTCGCATATACAGATTATGTCTTATTAGAAAGCAAAGAGCATATGTGGCTTCGGGAACTGCAAGACTTTTCCGCAGAGGCCCTAGACAAACGTACCGAGGGTAAAGTCCTCACGAGACGTCGAGTGCTCGATCCCTCCACGATCCAAACATCCATTGGTAATCTCTGTGTCGATTTCTCCGCTTTCGAACCGCAGCCACAAGCAGGCATGGCCTCCAAAATTCGTATACTTTCGAAGGCAGGTTCTGATAGCGTCGTTGCCGAAGAGAACTTCGCCATTCACAGGTATGCGGCCGACACAGCGTCCCGCCACTATCTACAACGGACGTCTGCGCGTTTGCAGGAAATAGCGGAGCTATTGACAATGTCCGCAAACAAACACTTGTTCAGAGTCCTATGCTGTCGGGGTTACTATCATAATCCCTTCAAACTTCGTTCAGGACTACTATACGAGCTACCAAGCGGTCCTCAAGGTAGATTCCAGGGAATTTTTACCCTGCGTGAGCTGCTTACAAATGACAGTAGCCAATGGCTACTAGGAGACCGCTTCCGCCTGGCGCACGGTCTTGCCCTCGCGCTTTTCGAACTTCATTCTGTATCATGGTTGCATTGCAATATCTCAGCGTCCAATGTCCTCTTCTTCCATCACGGGGACAGAGACAAGATTGACCCCCAATCGTTCTATTTCATTGGGTTTGCACAAAGCCGCCCAGACAGAAATCTCACAGAAAGCGATGGACCCATGCATGGATTTCATGATGAAGATTATTACGTGCACCCAGAATATCTATTCCAGAACCAAGGCTTCCAAGCAGAATATGACTATTATGCTCTTGGCATCTTACTGCTCGAAATTGGATTTTGGCAAACATACCCTAACGTTCTACGTGAGAATTTGTCTCGACGTGTCAGCAACGACGTCAGGGCAATCACTATAGAAGAGCTTGTGCCGAAACTTGGTGCGCTAATGGGCAAGTTCTATCGGGATAGTGTATTAGCTTGTCTTGATGGCACGCTCAGCGTCGAAGCTTCTGCCGCAGGAGGCCATAAACCACCTTGGCGGTTTTGGGAGAGCGTCGCTGACCGGCTAGGTCCCAGGAATTGCCATGCATGATAGGACGGGGAGCATTCAAGAGATATAACGTATTCCTATTCTCCGTGTGAGTAACGGCTGTGATGGAAAGTCCGAGAATCCAAATGTGATGGTTTCAGTACCGTAGTGCGGCTCTGAAAGGGCAAATAGGGTGGCAGGGAAAGCAGACCAGACGAGCGCTCGCACTTCTTGTACTTTATCTACATCGGCAGATTCTAGTCCATGGTGACGCGGCATGCTAATTGGACTTTGATTGCCAATTCACGTAGAAGTCGATAAAAGCGATGTTGTTGATTGCGAAACTCGGGTCCACTTTGGGAAATGCGATGTTGTAGATAGCAGAGGCAGGCACAGCAGGCACATCCATATCTACTACAGTAATCAACGAGCGTCTTAGCCGAGTTGTCGCTTAGTCTCTCTCAGCCAATCCTTCTAAACTCAGGGTTAAACTTGAAGCTACAGCCTCATTGTTGCCCTTCCTAGAATTGCTTGACTTCAGAGGCCTAGAGCACTGGTGTTCGTGCTCGATCTCGAGTCTTCAACGCTATATTACTATCGTTCACTCTGTTCAGATCGGTCCCCACTACAGGCGCCGTGGCCCTCTACTCGTAGGACCCACGGGCTACATTGATTTCCCGCTTCGTAGACGTATGCCATATGCCTGATATCATAGCGGATCCTGGACCGTCATCCGAGTTCTCGAGAGTTTCGAACATCCTCGGCAAGATAGACAAGCTCGCTCTGCTAGAACAAGTCAAATCTGAATCAGATTTCATATGGGATAACCTTCTAATTCCTTACCGCGAGGATCAACTGCCCGAAGACGAATTGGAGGCGGATGACCCGTTGAAATACGTAACTGGCTTTCTCGAGGAACAGGAGAGAACTCTGACCGAGACCACCCCTTCGCGCGAATCGATCCTGGATGATATCCATTCTGGTAGGACGTCTCCACCACTGCACATTCCTGTGAACAACATTAGCAAGTTGTTTCTCATTGGAGAAACTTTGGGCTTTGGTCGCGCTGAGACAACGGTCGAGAAGGTGGAACTACATGTTTCTCATAAAACGCCGGAAATATTCGCTATGAAGCGAATGCGCAAGCCTGCTGCTCCTCGAAACGCCAGGAGAGACTTACCTCCCAAGACCAAGAGCATTGTGAAGGAGTTCAAAGCTGAGCGTGACAACATGAGGAAGTGCAAACACCACCACCTGGTGTCCTTCCATGCAAGTTTCACCGACCAGGAGTACTTCGGCATTATCATGTCTCCAGTTGCAGAGTCAAACTTGCAACAACTGCTGGACAACTATATTGACGTAAACCAGATTTACCTGAAAGAGCGCGAAGATGATTGCAAGACTTTGACTGTCGCATTTGGTTGCTTGCTCGAGGCTGTCCGTTTCCTTCACTGTGCAAAGATTAGACATCGTGACTTGAAGCCAAGTAACATTTTGCTCCATGACCACCGCGTTCTTATTTGCGACTTTGGTAGTACCTACGACTGGGGACCGGTAGACCGCAAAGAGTCCACAGAAGAGACTCAAGCAGGAACTCGAAAATACAAAGCATTCGAAGTTCTGAAAGATCTCGGCTCAAAATCAACTCCAAGTCATAACAGCAAGACGGATGTCTTCTCGTTAGGGTGCGTTTTTCTGGAAATGCACACAGTGTTGAAAGGTATGACCCTAGACAAAATGGCCCAGAAGATCATGGAGGACGGGACAAGCAGCTATGGCGGATTCTGGAGTTACGCATCATTTCTTGCCGGCGTCAAGCTGTGGCTGGAACAGCTCAAGGAAGCTTCCGGCGGTTTACGACAAGCCCCCGCTCGCCTGATAACAAAGATGGTATACTAAAGTCATGTTTTATGGTATCACTTAGCTAACATTGTTCTGCAGCTTTGTGAGAATCCCCACGAACGCGACTCGGCGGATACGCTGTTGAACGAAGTTCGCAACAATTACAGATATTACATTGGCGAGTGTTGCAAGAGGTCTTTTAGGGGTATAGAGGAGCAACCGCCGGTGCAAGACCCAATGACTGGCCCAATGGGATATTCAACACCGAGACCAATTGCACTATACAAAATTGGGCTACGATACAAAGACTCGAGCTCTTCTAGCAAGCTCGAATACAGCCCGTACAATTTCTTCGCAGAGTCCAGGGAGGAAGGCCACTTGGAGATAAAAGAGCATTGTGACGGAGCTCCCTGGATGACGACCCGCTCGATTATTATCAGATCTTCGTCTCTACAAGAGCTGTGTGGGCCTAGTACTTTCCGAATACAAATGCATGAGTGCTGACGACTCTATCACTAGGGTTACCAGCCTATTTCGTCCTAGTGACACAGGATGGATGTAAAGTTATCCTTAAATGGTCCGACTGCGACCAGGAGGTGGTATATTCGAAAAGTAGGTCCCGAAAGCATCGTTGCGAAGCCCAAAAACTTGTAAACTGATACAAATGCTTAATTAGACCGTCTCACCGAGTTTAGAAAGGTGCGCTCCTGAGGTGGATTAACTGAATCTGACAATGTCACTTGCTCACCCATAATAAGGTCCATCACAGTAGTTCGGCAATGACCAATCTATACATGGAAGTCGAGTTCAGAAACGAATCAAGTTACGCTCGACTCACAAATTCTGCCCTCGATATCGGTGCTAACGAAGGCCAGATGCCCAAGCTCTCTGCACTCTCCTTCTTAGAGAACCAACGGAAGGTCAATCACTTTGCGAAATGCAACTACCACACAACAAGCACCTCACCGTCCGTAGCTTTCAGTGGGAAACAACAGGATCCGAAAAGTCAGCATCGGGATCTGGATCCCATGTTTTGTCTATACGCTACTCCCCAGAGTCTAGACAGTACCAGAGACTCGAGTCGGTCTTTCTACCGGAAAATTTAGACTTCACCTGGGCTCTGGACCAGGCCCGAAAGCATGTCAAAATCACTATTAAACCGGCCTGGATGCCAAGATACCTATCCGACCAGGACCCAATCTATGAGGGGAAAAACGATAGGGCCATTTGTAAATGCGTTGAGCTGGTTGCCGTCTCAAAAGAATATTCCATCGAATTCCATGAAGGTTCTGAAGACTCTTCCACTCCTAGGCATGTTAAAAACCCGCAATATATCGAACGTGTGACGTACAGTTTCAATCACTTCCTAAGCACTCTCACCGGTTTAGAACTCCTTGTTGCCTTCTCCATTACTACATCACCTCCGGGGTCTTGGAAAAAAAGACCTGCTGATGTGCTCTGCTTTCGAAATCGAGACGACGGAGTTTCACGAGTGGCTTTTCGCTGGAAGGACTCAAGTGGCGCCACCACGGGTTGGACGACGGCTACATTGACCAAGATTGTTTCTACGCACAACGACAAGGCGCTCCTCGAAGTCGAACTTGCATTCCGGCAAGACGGGCAGCTGTTGGGCCTAGCTGGCGTGGCGGCCATTGGTGGGAAGCGGAACAGCAGTACCAAAAATTTAGAGAAATGGGCTCTCCAACTCGAGAGTGGCTCTGCATTACCTTTGAAGTACAACCATTGTAAGTATACCTTCGCTCAAAGCTTTATGCCTGTAATTTCTACACCACTGACCACTTTTTCGCGTTAGCGTTATACAACCTGGTTTCACTCATTGAACCCCAACGGTGAGGGATAAGAATCTCCGAGGGTTCAGAAAGCGAGACTGGGTTAACAAAGTAGCATCTCTGTGCAGAAAAATGCACGGTTTTCAATAATAATTCTATAGATGCTGAGGGTTCTAGTCATTCGAAAACAATCACCGAACTTCCATATACTCGTATTTACCCCTGGCGCGCCCTGGATCGATCACACCCACCAGTGGCCTGGCTAGCTCCATAAATTCTGTCCAGTGGTTGCCCAGCTTCGTTTACTGTCAGACTAAATCTGTCAGGTTACTTGGCTCATTGATGGGGTAATTACCTCGATAGACATGAACACGAAAAGCTTCGTCCATCTCCGCTTCTACTGTAGTACAGATACCCCGACAGCTATGGGGCCCATTGAGCCTACAATCCGAGATATTAGCAATAGATAGGCAAGGAAATGAGTAGATAAAGTTCACTTGTCTACCATAAAATGCAGTACGAGAGAATCCACCTACATGAATGCTCCACCATAAACATAGAACACAGTCACCTTGCTTGTAACGTCCTTCATCAAGCCTTTATATTTCTCTAATTCGGTCCCTGATACCTCAGGTTCATCCTTGTCCACCCCCGAGCGCCATCCTATCCACTGTGCCTCGAGTTCTCCAACCTCTGGCACGTCGAACTTCTCAGTCCCATCTCCGAGCTCTTTGATGGCATGCAAGACAACTCCTTGAATGGCATTCTCCGGAGGTCTGGGGTATCTGGTTCGGGACACCCAAGTTGACCCTCTTACCCCAGGATCACGACCTGGGGCCTTTTGCTGTGAGGTAACAGTTCCGACAGTGCTATTGATCATAGCACCACGGATACGGGCGACCCTCGTAGCTATTTGAGTAGCCGTCGGATTGACTTGGCCGTCGACTCGAGACATTTCTTGTGGATATGGAAATGGTTCCGACACGTGGGGGGGTGTTGAACAACAGTGATCAATGATCGTGACAGCGGGCACTGAAGACGGTCTTAGTTGGTAGCATTGGAGAATTGGAGAGTCATGCTGTTGCGCCCAGCAGCTGCCTACATGTACCTCTAATGCGAGCTGCGAACTCAGACCCCCTCTTCCAGTCACAAAACTTGCTGAAGTGCTGCGCGAGCCCTGATCATCATTCTGCTCCTCAGACGTCGAGTCGTCGCTCATGTGAATGAGAGTCGCTAAAATGAATGAAATTCATGTCGAAAATGATCATTGTACGACACAATTTCAATGGTAAACCATGAGATAATGATAGATCGATTTTGTTGTTGAAAGATTGAGGCAATGAAGAGAGAATTATGTACGCTGCAGACTGCAAGGCCGGTCACTCACTGGAACCTTTCCGGCTTGCAAATCCCACCCCTCTTCACTCTTTTTCCAAGACCGTCGATTGTCGATACTCAGTCATTTGTCTCACATTCAGTCGCACGCGCTGCTGCAGCTCTCGGCCATTGTAGCCTTGTATTCGATTCATGATTCATGTCGGCTGAGTGTTCGCTGCGCTCATCGAAGATGTTCATTCGCCTGAGTTGAGACTTCTGCAACGGCTCTGTGACATCGTCCTCTCCACGATATCTGCCCAAAGCGAGATTGACATCTCGAAGCCACGTCATCAGAACAACGCTATTGCGGCATTCTTGTCGGCGCAGCCAGGAAGACACGCAAAGGAGCAATGTCGATTGAGGTGAGGTCAAGGCCTCCTTGATTCCATTCGCTGGTTTTGGCTTCACACTCAGCCTCCCACTGTCAGGTCACCCGATCACGGCTGAGGTGCGATCCTTGTCGACCGGTCAGGCAGACAAGTAGAAAGCCTGAGCGATCGCGAAAAGGGATAAGGTATTCCTTTCATAGGTCGTGTGGTAGCTCAATAGGCATGCTGGAATTTTGATAGTCGCTTCGCCATGGGGTTCTCGCCGCAAGCTAGGTTCTCCATCAGTGTTGTAGCAGAGTCGCAGATCAGCTGAGCAATGGCGAAACGATGGCTGGCAAAGGATGACAGAGGCAGGAAGCTCTGGAGCAGCGAGGTTAAGCGAAAAGATGCTTCAGCATGCTCGGAAACGGAATCGTGACATGAGCTGCAGCACGGACGAGGTCCGAGGCGACGAATAAGAGAACCTGGCAGTTTCGCTGGATCAAGCTGTAGACCAAAATGAGCCTGTGGAGGGTAAAAGCACCTGGTCGAGTCTGAATTCAGGCAAACGATGATTCAGAAGCACAAAGGATCGCGATCGCAGTGAAACTTATTTGACTGAGTCGATGACGTTGAAGCTACAGTACGCCGGTGAAGCGATCGTCGCACCTGTCAACATATTCCAGATTGTGGGATGATTTTGGAGCGACGGATCATGAGACGGATAGCAGAAGTCATCAGCAGAGAGAATGAGGCAGGGGAAAGGGATAAAAGGAAGGAGAGGGGAGGCGAAGAAAAGATTGAAGGTCGCTGCTCACCTTCCAGGCTAGAAGTGGAAGGGGCAGAAATGTTTCGTGATCATGTCTATAGAGGTAGTCACCATTGTTACTGTGCTCCGGGTAACATACGTAGCAGCGCGTATGGTAGCTACTGTAGGTACCTTGGTAGATAACCTCATGTTGACGTCATGATCCGGATATAAATCCATGAGGTTTTCAAGGCTCGTAACGGATTACGGAGGTACATGGTAGTACAGTACATGGTCAGTTCGCAAGGATGTACTCCCTATCGAGATTGTGACCGCCCTGCTGCGCTAGCTACATAGCAAACAGGCTCAACCACATTCAGAAGCTCTACGGAATACGTTGCCCCCCAACCGATTTTCAAAACGAACGTCGTACTTCCGTATCTCTTAGTTTGTCGTCGCTATTTTTCTTGTTTTCATGGCATCGCCGTGCGTCGGTCCCCGTCCTGTCGTTCCAGTGATTACTATTACCCTCGTTGCTGCTCCAAGCGTTCATTCCGCACCTCTCGCATAGCTGCCGCATCCTCCACCGCATCCTCGCTCCTTCCAGTCTAACACGATAGTACACTCATTCCGGAATCTTGGAAAGGGCACATCAGAAATAGCACGGGGGTCTACGAAGTGGATGTTGTTGGGCTGCTGTAATGCCGTTCTTCAAGGACCTTAGGCGGAAAAGCAAGAGCTTCAAGACGGAGAAACTACCAAACGGCGATTCTCGCTCCAGCAAGTCGGATGGCAATGTCCCTACCACTAAGTCCTCATCAACATTGAGTTCCGCATACGGTTCCTCTACACCTCCGTCCTCTATCCAGCCCCAAATGTCGACACCATGCCTGACAAAGAGCAAATCCCAGACCACCATGGCTACGCAATCGCAGCGGCCACTTGCCATGAACTCGTCAAGCCAGAGGAATAGCGTTATAGTATGTCACGTCTTAGGACGTGTCCCAGATCACAACAGCTCCCTGTAAACGCAAATCGAACTCAAGCTGACACCATACCAATGTAGGGATTGAACTCTTCGCCATTGAATGGTTCCGCCCCTAATCTTCCTACCTCTGCCTTCGCACCTCGAATACTATCGGTTTCTGATAAGTCTTGGGTATGCTTCACTCTTCAATGGCTTTTCGGAGAGGTAGAATGCAAGCAGATCTTGCTGACCCATTGCGCAGGTACATCAGAAGGTTCTACTGGTTTATGGCCAAATTGGGGATCCCCAGGAAAGAGCTCTTGACGGAACCTTGACCGTCTGCCACCATCAAGACAACTTTCCAGCCACTAACTGGCCCGTCAGCGACTCTCACTTCAAGGCCCTTGTACATCTGAGCCCAGGACCTAATCGGTTACGCTTCGACTTCACCTCGCCAAAGCTAGCATCTAACAATTCTTCCAATCCCGCGCACTCATCATGGATCAATGTAAATTTCCTTCCTCTTGCGAATTCACCCCCGTTGCAGCTTGTCGTATTGTTAGGAAGTGACTCTCCAGGCACGTTTGATGCGGTTCCCGAACGAGTGCAAAGAGAAGGCAACGGAATCGAAACTGCGATCAGGAAATTTCGCATGGCCGCATATTTGTGGCAAGCTTTTACTGGAGAGCAGATGTATCGCAACGGTCTCGGGAGGAGGTGTTTCAGATTTGAGGAAGAGTGGCAAACGGGTTCTCTAACCTATCGAGACAGAGGTACGGGGCAAATGAGAAACGAAGCGAAGGTACACATTGTGAGGTCGTCAAAGACCGTCAAGCAGCTGCGGGATTTGGATTTGGCTCAGCAATATGACAAAGCCACTCGCAAAGGTGATCTTTTCTCCATCGCAATGGATGATGTAAAAGATTACTTCCGGCCCACGCCGGGGCAAAAGCAGTATGTTTCGGTGCTATTGCTGGACGCACATTGGGACACCAGAGCAAAGACCATTACAGGCCATGCGGCACTTGGCGGAGGCGCTGGCGAGATTCAGCTAGCAATCTTTGGCTCTCAAGCGCTGCAGAGCTATCCAGCGAGTATTGAAGATGTGGTGCCGGCTTTCTCGGATTGTACGAGGACTAACACCTCCTATGTTGCCAACGATTGCAACGATTCAGGAAGCAACTGGGAGGCAGCGAATGTTGGGATAGGAGCCCATCTTCACGAAACAGGCCATCTCTTTGGCTGCCCACATCAGGAATATGGAGTCATGCTCCGAGACTATGTCCAACTAAATCGCACGTTCCTCTGCCGTGAGCCATACTCAACGCGGACAAAATCACCAGGTGTCAGACTTTGCCTCCCCAAAGACGAATGTAACTGGCACCGACTCGATACGCTGCGGTTCAAGGATCATCCGTGTTTCCGATTACCAACAGATATGCCGCTCAATTTCGATAGTAATATTCAAGTCTGGGCAGTCGACAACGGAAAGGTCATGGTTACCGCTACCACGGGAATTGCATTTGTCGAGCTGCTTACCAACGGCGATGAGCTATGTCACTCGTGGATCGAATACGGAATGGGCGAGGGATTGTCAAGCAGTCCACCTCGGCAGATAGTACTCACTGAGAATGATCTTAAAGCCCGCTTGCCTGAGGACAAAAGGAGCAAGAAGATCAAGCTGCAAATCCACTCTGCAGGGCAGGGGACTCATGTGGTCGACGACTTTAGCCAGCTAACATCTAAGACTTCTGTTGTCAAGCTTCCCAACCGGCAACAGGGCTTCAAGGGTAACAAGCTAGGCTTTTCACAGCAGGATGGCAGTAGGCCCATAGAAGTGATACTGGAAAGTGCCATAATACAAACAAAGCTACTCACATCAATCAAGGTCTACCATGGCTTTGCAGTGGATGGGGTAGAATTCTGTTACGAGGATTCGACCAGCCAGCTGTTTGGGACAAGAGGTGGCCAACCTGGTGGAAGTGAATTTTTGTTTGGTAAGCCTATCCATCCATTGACCATCAGCACATAGCAGAAGATTCATTACTTTACCCATACAGACACGCGGCGAGGAGAGATATTACTAGGCTTCTATCTTCGAGCAGGCCTCTGGATTGATGGTCTGGAAATCTTGACCAGCTTAGGACGACGATCGGGCGTTTACGGCAACCCCACAGGCGGGTCTGGGTAAGTCCTTGTCAGACATCTGGGGAACTTGACGACTGACATTCGCGCTGGAAGGCATACATTGATACCCCCTCGCGGTTACAGCATCGCAGGCGTTTCCGGCTCATGTGGATCTTGGATTGATGGCTTCTCCCTCATCATCTCTCGCTAACAGGGTTAATCAGTGTGATCTTTAAACCCTCGTTTAAGTTCTGAACACATCTGTAAGATTTCAAGTTTCAGCATTTTTGAGTAGCTTCGCGGAGTTGCATTTCGGGGGTTTCTCCCTCATCTGCACTCGCTAACAGATTCGATTGGCGAATTCCGCAAGCTCTCATCTTTGTACTTTGAAAATCCGTGCGACCTCACTTTCAGCATCTTTGAGCTGCATCTGGTGAGATTTTTTAATAATCCAGAATCCGCATAAAGGCGGTCATTCCTCAGGCGGATTAGCGTGTTTAACATTCGGTCAGAAGGAGGTTGAAACATCATTGAACATATTGTGTTGGGGTTCAGCACTTCCAGCAGGCGTTTTTGAGACGGTGCTTATGATACACAACGGAATGGACGGGTATAGAGCTTGGAAGCTGGGGCTCAGTAGAATTGCCCAGAGCTGTTGAAGTTCGAGCATTAGGATGATGGGTGTTCTTGCTACTCAGGATATGTGGCGAGTCTGTACATGGAAAATGCATGATCCAAGAGCGTCAATTTGTATGTAGACAGCTTATAAAGTGTGATATTCATGGAAGATTGTTCTCACTTATCTTCTCACATACGAGAGGAAAACCTCCATCTACATCCCACTACTGATGGCGAGGTATTGTAATTGGGAGATGAGGACAGGCTAGTGACAACATCATAGCGCTACTGCCCAACGATACCCCACAGAAACATCGTTACTGTTCATCTGTCGCTACCATTGACCGACTGCATATTTTCTATGAGCTCTATACAATCCTCTCTCACTGCCTAAGATTAGTCCTCCAGCATGGCCGCACAAAAGCTGCAGTCTGACTCCAAGTACGACGATTACGACTACCCAACTACAAGCCCCGAAGTCAAAAGTGGGCACCCAGGGCATACAACGAAAGAGCAAGACGCTCAAGTGTTTCAACTACGCACACAATTAGAACAAGAAGGTTACACCGAAAGACTGGACACGCTATGCATGGTGGGTGGGCTCCTTTGTGCCCAATAAAAGAAACTCAAACGCTAATTCGCTCCTGGTAGCTCAGATTTTTGCGGGCGAGGAAGTTCAATGTCGAGCTGGCAAAGCAGATGTGGGGTCATTCTTCTCTTTGGCTGTACGAAGGTGGACTGAAATACTTCCAGGTTCGTTCAATGTGAGAAATGGCGGAAAGACTTCAAGGTAGATGACCTTGTGCGGAACTTCGACTACAAAGAGAAGCCCCGGGTCTTCGAATACTACCCGCAGTATTACCATAAGACGGACAAGGTAGCAGAAGGCACCAGTCTCTGTAATGACGTCCGGGGCTGATTATGTTCAGGATGGTCGGCCTGTCTACATCGAGCAGCTAGGAAAGATCGACATCAATGCCATGTACAAGATTACCACGGGCGAACGAATGCTGCAAAATCTGGTCGTCGAGTACGAAAAGCTTGCCGATCCTCGTCTGCCCGCCTGCTGCCGAAAATCAGAGAAACTGTTAGAAACTTGCTGCTCAATCATGGACTTGAAGGGCGTGGGCATCTCAAAAGTCGGCTCAGTCTACGGTTACATAAAGCAAGCATCGGCAATATCACAAAACTACTACCCTGAGCGATTGGGGAAACTCTACCTTATCAATGCTCCCTGGGGGTTCTCAGGCGTCTTCAGTGTAGTCAAAGGTTTCCTTGACCCGGTAACCGTTGAGAAGATTCACGTGCTAGGCAGCGGATACGAGAAAGAGCTCCTCGGCCAAGTACCGAAAGAGAACCTACCCAAACTCTTTGGCGGAAGTTGCGAATGTAAGGGCAGTTGTGCGTTAAGCGATGACGGACCATGGCAAGATCCTCAATGGACGAAGCCACCAAAGTGGGCACAAACAAAAGCCCCTGCACCGGCCCAGCCTCCTGCTCCTGGAGCGGGAGCCCACCCGGAAGAAGTGAGAGCTGCGGCTGGAGGTTCACAGCAGGCTGTAATGGGTCCCTAGAATGGTAACACTGGCTTAATCACACCTAAACTAGCACACTGGCTAGACAAATGTCCTAGAGGTTAGCTAGAATGGTGCAGAGATACCTGCTTATGCATTATGCACGGTCGTTGGCGCGTTGTGTTTTTCACACCTACCTACTCATTCAGATTCGATCAAAACTCAACCTCTTCAAATTGCACACGTTTGTGAAATCGAAACGGATTTTAATGTCATGTTGCACCATCTCGACATGCGAAAAGTCCCTCTCAATCCCCTTTTCGACTCCCGTCAGACCTCCATAGCCCGCCCCAACTCCACAGCCCCACCCTCTTCTCACATCCCCTCCACAGCCTCCACCGCCCTCCCCGCCCGCTCCAACCTCGCCACCACCTCCGTAACCCCGTCCAACCCCACCAACCCCTCCACCGCCCTTCCCCACATCCTCTCCACCTCCTCTCTCCTCTCCAACCCCCCCATCCCCATCATCTCATCATCCTCCCCTTCAACCCCCTCTTCAACCTCCCTCAGCATCTCCTCGCCCCTCAGCCTCTCCGCCTCCCTCTCAGCTTCCACCCGCTCGATATACGCCCTCGCCGCGGCGCCAGGCGCCGACCGCCGCAGTTCGGCCACGCGCGTGGATTCGTGCTCGAGGGCTGCGTAGAGGGTGCGGAGCTTGGAGGCGAGGCGCGGGTCGTAGGGTTCGTAGTTGGTGGTGTCTTGCCGGGTTTGGGGGTTGTTTGATGGGGTCGTTGATATAGTGGTGGTGTTGGAGGTGGTGGTGGGGGGGTGGGGGGTGAGGAGAGAGGGGGAGGCGTCGAGGCCGTTGAGCGTTAGGGAGGGGAGGGCAAGGGTTAGGGTGTGCGTTATGTACTATTAATCATCCCTTGTTAGCGCTCGTGGTATATTGAGCTGGGAGTATGAAATGGGGGCCGAATGGGGACCGACTTCCTGCACCAGCGCCTCAACTTTCTGCCTCAGCGCGTCTTCCTCGCCTTTGGGCGCGGCGCGTGGGGGGAATGCGAGATCGAGTTTTTCGGTCGCGGCGCGCTGGATGTTGGTGTGGAGGTAGGTGAGGTCGGCGGGGGATTGGAGGTCGATGCGGCGGTGGTGGTCGGTGGACATTTTCTGGTAGGTGGAGGTTTTGTAGGGGGTGGGGGGAGGGCTGGTAGAGATTAAGCTCTGGTTTTATGGACTATTGCATTGTTGGTGTGAGCATTGAGGTGGTGGTGCTTGATTGGGCGAAGCGGGTGTTGATGTTTTGATTTATTGGGTTAGCTTGAATTTTTAGCGTGGATACTTTACGCTTGTTTGCTCTTGTTATGCCTCTTCGCTCTGGAAACTGCAGGACTATGATGGCTGTCGAAATGCCTCCCACGAGGTTTTGAATGACCAGCTCTTCTCCATAACGAAGAACGAGATGCATCGAGAGCACCTGCGTCTCGACAATTCGAAGGACTTTAGTGTTATGTCCGATATTTCCGTAAAGTGCGAGCAAAGAAACTTTGGTATCTCATAAAGAGAAGGTAGCTCTCTATTCTTTTATATCTCGAATCATACCTTCATCTTTGATCATCTACTACCAGCTATTCAAGAGCATTTTCTTGTTGTTGATATTCCCGTCAAATTCCTTTCCGAATTCTTTATATATCTCCTTCATGGCAATGGGCTCCCTAACTCCCTCCGAAAAAACCATCGTCCTCATCAGCGGCGCCAACACCGGCATCGGCTTCGAAATCGCCAAGAAACTCGCCACCGAACACCCAACCTACCACGTCCTGATGGGCTCCCGTTCCCTCTCGAAAGCCCAAACCGCCATCTCCTCCCTCCCCACCGGCCTGTCCATCCAACCCCTCGAGCTCGACGTCACCTCGGACGCCTCCATCCAAGCCGCCTACGATGCTGTCGCTAGCGAACATGGCCGCCTCGACGTCCTAATCAATAATGCCGGCATCGCCAACCGCGCCGTTCACCCAGACGCAACTTTCCGCCAAGAATTCACTCAAATCATCGGTACCAACGCCATCAGCGCTGCGTGCCTGACCGAAATTTTCATCCCGCTCCTCCGCAAATCCAGCAACCCACGTATCGTCTTCATAACCTCCCGCCTCGGCAGCATCACCAGAACCTTCGACATCAATCACGCGAACTACGGCCTAGACCTACCCGCGTACAAAACTTCCAAGGCGGCGATGAACATGATCATGGCGCACTATGCTGTCAAGTTCAAGGGAGAGGGGTTCAAGGTGAATGCATGTTGTCCGGGCTATTGCGCGACAAATCTGAATGCGGGCGAGGGGACCAACGATGTCAGTACTGGGGCATTCAATGCGTGTCGGTTGGCTACGGCGGGGAAGGATGGGGAAACGGGGACGTTTACTGATGAAGAGGCTCCTTATCCGGCTACGGATAAGGAGGGGAGTTATCCTTTTTAGATACTTGAGAAGTTCTTAATTCTTCTTTGGAGTTTATTTGAGATTTTGCCTCCCAATTATGCTGTTGCGTCTGAACACTTTGCTCTCTTCATCTTCTCGTTTGTCTCCCATCCTTTCAATCTCTTCAGCCGCTCCAATCATCCCTCCCCTTATCCAATTAAAGTACTCAATATCAACCATTGACCTATCACTATCGTACCCAGAGAGTACCCCTTGCAGCGCCTGATCCTCTTCCCTCAACTTCGCAACCTCATTCCCAACATTTCCTCCCCCATCTCAACCCTACTCACCCCCCCCCCCTCCCCCCCTTCATCCGCTCCCTCGTCTCCTATCTTCCCAATCCACAACCCCCCCTTCCTTTCATTCAAATGCCCTCACAACTTCCCAACAACCCCCCACAACCCCCCACAAACCCAACCTCCCCCCCAAAAAACCCAACCCATCACAAATCCCCAAAAAATCTTAAGAATTATTTCCCCCAAAAAACACTGTAGAGGACAAACCCCTCTCAAACCCCAAGATCCAGCAATCGTTAGATTTTTCCAGTCAGCACTTATCACACGAGATTTTGTACAACCCTGACTTTTGTATACAACTTATCTGAACTACAAGACTATTTATCAAGTTATACCGAAGAGTGAAAATTTGTTTATTAAAAAAAAAAAAAAAAGGTTACCGGTGAGTGGAGAGATGGAGAGGAGATACTTGGGCTTGAAGGGGTGCGAAATTGTCCATATCGCTAGTTTTATTCTCGTGGAAATTGTTTTTGTTTTGTGCTTGTGTGAAAGTGTCGATATGCTAACTGGTGCAAGAGAATGAGTCACTTGTTGACGGTATAAAGCCGGCACAACGTGTATATTCCTGTTACGCGCGGTGCGGGGCTCTTCGATACGCCTTGTATCGTCTTGAGAGAGCTGAAGATGGGAATTGGAAGGAATCTGTACAAGGGCCGGTTGGGTCCTTCTTTCGGGGATAGAGTGGGAGAATGGAACTTACGGGGGGAGAGTGAGGGGAGGTAGGGGAGGCGGTGGGGAGCTATATGAGGTAAAAAGGGGAAGGAAATTCTAGGGTGCGGACTGTGGGGAGTGGGCAGGGAGGTAGCGGGCAAGCGATTAACAAGGATTGTCGAGGACCGACGAAAAACAGATAATCAGCAAGTCATTTCGAACCCGTAGAGATTATACCCATATCCAGCTAACTTAACAAAAGGCCGTCAACATCCACCACGCTCTCTCCCCGCAAAAGACCAAAAGACGAGAAGACGCAAGGTAGGTATAATAACGAGCGCTAGGCCAATCCCGTTTCAAGTTCCCGTAATACAGCTGCTAAATCGAACATCGATATTCATCTCCTTTTCTCTGTTCCTGTCCAAGTTAGCTCCGCGGTCAACAGTTTCGCATCTGTAGCTCTTGCATAGTTTCCATTCTGTTCTCGCCGATTGGAAAAAAGAAAAGACCTCAGGCCCTTTCAGACACCCTCGCAGCTCCACTAAGCCCCTTAAGATCCCCCCCTTGGGTATTGCCCAGGAATGTACAAATCGCTAATAGTGCCCACACTTCCGTGGCTTCGTGGCACCATCGGCCGTTCAGTATCCGATGCCAAAGTCTTGAGCGGCGCAGCCGGGTCGCTTGATCCGGTGGGGCTTTCTGCGATGCCAGAATGGGGTTGGATGAAGGATGGATCGCCTCTGAGTGTAGAGATTGGGCTGACCACCTCAGCAGGCTCTCGTTCTGCTGGATTCTGCAGTGGCGGTTGGGATAATTCGAGGTTTGGTGTGGTCTGGGTAGCAAGTTCAGAGGGCTGAGACACAGTCTGAGGATCCTTCTCCGGCTGCTTCGGCAGCTGTTGCTGTCGATAGGCTTCGATCCCCGCTGCGCCAATTGCTGCACCGCCTGCGCCAGCGGCAGCAGGGCCCATCCAGTCGCCGTAGGTGCTGTCGTGACGCTCAGGCGCATTGGGAAATGCTCTATTCCTCGGAGTGGGCTGCTGTGATGAACCGTAGGAAACTGCGCCGGGATCGTCGGAACTGATGCCTTGGGATTGGACGGGCGCGGTGCTGTATTCAGTGCCAGCATTGGAGCTTTTGGGGCGTTCTGGCATGTTGCTCTGTTGCGCTCCCAAAGACAAGGGTGGACACGGCTCGTTCTGTTCTTGCGATCCAGAACCTTCCCCCATGTACCCAGATGGTTGGTCTGTGGCGCGCTGATGATGCGGATGTACCCCCTCTCTCGGAAAGGTCTCATCATCGCGATTCTGGGTCTGGTGCCTGGGTTGTCCGAATGGATCGCTGTGACCCGGGAGCGCAGCGGCCGCCGCTACTGTATCTCTGTCATCGGAACTCGACGGGCTAGATGGCTCGAGTGGCACTTGTGAGTTTCGATTGATGCTGAGGGCACTTGGAAATCGCCCACCTGGATTGGGACGCTCGGGGAGCTTTTCTTCTCTCATCGGTGCCTGATCGGCCAGGGATGTAGTCGCCGAGTAGGGCACTTGGTCCGCCTCATCTTCGTCCATGCCGCCGTCACTGCTGACTGAGCCTGCTTTATCGCTGTGCCCGCTGACACTACGGGCATGGCGTCGGATAAAAGCAGTGCGCTCTTCTCCCGTCTTCTCCGTCAGGTTTTTGATGTCCTCGAACCATGCTAGCATCGTGTCATGGGACTCGGCTCGGAATACCCAGGCGTGGCCCCGATGCATGCCGCCGCTCTGGCGCCCCTTGAGCATGAATTTATGCGACGACGAATCGCCGCCTGAGTGGGAGCCGAGCTTCTGGTCCGCCAAACTCAACGACATAAGAGGAGCTTGGGCCGTAATACGGTCTGGTGATTTGAATTCGTGTAGATGCGTTGGAGAAAGCACATACCTGTACCAGTTAACATTCACAGTAAACAAAGCACAGATTTTCTTACCATCCCGGGGTGTAGCTTTTCAAGTACTTGCTCTTTCGCTCGAGCATACCAGCCCTTACCTCTGAGGCTGCTGGGTTAGCTCTACCAGGGTAATGTATATTCTCTACTCTACGAACAGGAAGTCTCGGGTTCACAAAGTGTTCGTTGTGCTCGACAAAAGCGTCCCATTCATGGTCTCTCGCCATCGCAATAGGGCCATTTCGTAGTCTATCCACAGCTTCATAGGCCTCGTCGGCTTCTCTTGTGATAATTGCAGCGTATGCATTATAAGCTTTCTGTATTTCACCCACCACAATAGACTCCAGCTCCCGACCTGAGCTTTCGAGATTCAGAAAAGCCTGGTTGCTCATTGTTAGCTTCATCCAACGACGTATATCGCGGCATTTACCCTATGAAGATAATTCTCCTCTTCAATTTGTCGTTCCAGTTGCCGTTCTACGGCAAGTTTAACGATGAACGGATCTCCTTTCCCAGACGTCGGTTCCCTTTCAGAAGTTTCCAAGGACTCCTGAAGTTCCCGTACAGCTCTCCTTGTACCTTCTGTCTCCTTGTCTACACTGTTTTTAAAATCTCCTGAAAGACTCTTTATCTCCTTGATTTTTTGTTGGAGGTCGCTTCGAAGCCCTGTGAGCTGTACCACAACCTCCTCTTCAATGGTCTTAGCTTTGTTACCTTCATTTATTGACAGCTTGTGGAAATCCCGTAAGATGTGTGTAGCGTCGCCGATACCGCCTTCTGTAAGAAAAACTGGTGGAGCGGTGATGTTGTTGATCACATTGGAAAGTGTGTAAAGAGACTTGGATCTGGCGTCGTAGGATTTCTGAATGTCACGGAAATACGTTATCAGATCCTTGAGAACCTTTCGCCAGGCTGGGTTAAGTCGGGTATCAGCTTGAGACGACAGATAGTAAAATAGCGATTCGCTGCATTGACATACCCTGAAACCTGTTGGCCAATATCTCGGTCGGGTTTCCTGATGTTGGAACTGGCGTGTAGAATGCATTGTTCATCTCCCCACCCTCTGCGACAACATCGTTGGCGAAAGCTACGTTTCTGACACTCCCCGCCGCACTGCTTCTCCTACTGCTGGCTTGTTTGATACTGCCTTTCCTGTTTACGGATTGCTTCTTCTTCAATGTTCCCCCGCGCGAAGGCGTCAGTGTGTGAGACTGAGATAAGGTAGAATTAGCGCGATTCATGTCTCCACCCGCTCCATTATCGACGAGCTGATACCCTCGCTGGTCAGCGCTCAACTCCTCTGGATGGTTTTGATGAGCTGACTGCGACAATGGTGAGGTGGTGTTGGGCGCTCCGTGCGTGAGGTCGGTCGCCCCAGACGCTCCGGCAGAAGGGTGTAGTTGGGCCATGGGTTGAGCCTATGGGTTAGATATTATGTGCTGTTTTGCTTCTAGAGCCCGCAAAGGATACGGAACGCTTTTGGCACGAATACAGTTCGCCAAATATATGCTATTTGGTTGGGGGATGAGTAGATTGAGCTTTCGAGATGCCTCAGCTAGTCCCAACAGATGTCAATTTCTTGCGTTCGGGATTGCGACAGTGCACCTCCGTAGAATAGGAGGCAAATACAACTGTTCGCTTGCTGTGGCTTGGCGCTTCCGCAAGCTCCACGGGCGCCGGCTTTGGTGACCCACGAATGCAAAGACAATGTAGACAATGGGACTCAATAGCTAATCACTGTATGACACTATCAGCGGAGGAAAGCAGCTATTGGCAGAAGGTGCAGGCCGACGAGGGGTGTTATCGTTGCCAGCAGCAGCAGGGTCAAGTTGTTGGGTTTCTTTATTGGTGGAGGAGGTTCACTTCATCCGTCAAAGAGGGAAGGCGTCATCGTGCCTTAGTTGCAAGCGTACCGTATTCGTTGCCCTTGGCTCGCATAGTCGCATGTGATGTGCGCAAAACAGGTCAAGCAAGGAATCGTCCTTGCCTATATATATAAACATAAATAAAACCAAATTGTAGATAATGTACGCTTGCGTGGTCCAATGGTTAGGATTCTACCCTTCCAAGGTAGAGGTTCGTGTTCGATTCACGGCGCTTGCAATTATTCCAAATCTGTTATCTGCAAGTTCATTTTTGTCTCAGGCCCTCCAGATCCGGATTGATGTCTGCAATTTTAACCTGGGCTGGTGGGGGATGTTATTCTGAGGAGACGAAATGAGCTCAAAGATTCAGCTTAACAAATGCCTCTTTTTTTCCTTTTTTGTGACAATAGTTGAGATTCTGTTAACGTTTATGTATACAGAACTCACGGAGGCGGGCTCATTCAAGGACTCTTTAAACGCGAACGACCAACTAAAGGATCAAGCCCCCCTCCGAGTAGGACAAACATGCACGCACACACACACACTACGCTACAACTTTTACGTTGACACCGATGACGAAGTGACAACGAAAGCAGAATAGGCGTTCTAGACTAGGCTACTCAGCTCTCGAAAACAAGAGAGTTGACAAGCCTCCGCTCCTTCTTCAGGGCTCTCAATTTCTGGATCGCCTCTTCTAGCGGTATCAGCTCTCCTTTCGACTGTGTTTCTGGATCATCTCGATTTCGAATATTGACAGAACGAGATTCTTTTTCTTGGACTCCCACCACTAAGGAATGTTAGTAGGGTCCATTCAATTCAAGAGTTGTCTGAACTTACCGAAAATGAAGTTGTACTGTTGCAGTTGACCTGTCCGTATCTTCTTTTGCATGGTGTTCCCACTAAGGTCAATGTCTACATGCATCTTTTGCGATTTGAATAGTTTTTGCACCTCCTCAACATAGTCGTTCACCCCTGTTGTGACCGGTATAACAAGGACTTGGCGCGGGCTCAGCCAGAACGGCCACTTGCCTGCAAAGTGCTCGGTTAATATGGCCATGAAACGTTCAAAGCTTCCGATTATTGCACGATGGATCATTACTGGGCGAGCACGTCCGGGGCCCGGCTGTTTTGGTGCACTCGATGCTGCCGCCGAAGCATCTGGTTTTGTTTCGCCTTGTGCGCTGCCCTTTGTCTTTGAAGCAGCTTCTGCTGTCATGTATTCGAGCTCGAAAGCCTGTGGAAGTTGAAAGTCTAATTGAATCGTAGCGCATTGATGATCACGCCTCAAAGCGTCGGATATGGTGATGTCAATCTTAGGTCCGTAAAAGGCACCGTCTCCTTCATTCAATTCCCACTGCCCGCCTCCGGAGGCCGTGAATTTGTTCAGAGCCTCTTTCAGCCTACTTTCAGCCAGGTCCCAAGTTTCAATATCTCCCAAGTATTTTTCTGGCCTAGTAGAGAGCTTAAGCTTGAATGGAAACCCAAAAAGCCCGTATATACATTTCAGGAAGTCGAACAGGGCCTCAATCTCTTGGGAAATCTTTAAAAATCAGCCCAATATCATGCGCAACGACAGTCTGCAACTTACCTGGTCTTGGGTGCAGAAAACATGAGTGTCGTCTTGCTGGAATTTCCGTACTCGAGTGAGTCCGTTCAACGCACCGGAAGCCTCATTTCTATGTAAAACACCGAAATCTGCCATTCGCAAGGGTAGTTCTCGATAGCTTCTCTCTCGGTGCCCAAACATCACACAATGCCCAGGACAATTCATCGGTTTAAGAGCCCATTTCTTTTTTTCAACTTCAAGGTTGAACATATCATCTTGGTAATGTTGCCAATGACCAGATTTCTTCCATAAATCAGCATCATACATATTTGGCGACTGAACTTCCTGGTAGCCTCGTTTTTGATATTCGGACCGAATTAGCTTCTGCAGAGCATTGAATATCAATGTACCATGAGGCAATAGAAATACTGATCCCGGGGATAATTCATTGAAGAAGAACAGTTCTTGTTCTACGCCGACTTTGCGATGATCTCTTTTGGCGGCTTCTTCAAGAAATTTCTTGTGTTCCACCATAGCCTTCTTGCCAGGAAAAGCAACGCCATATATGCGCTGCAGGGAATCGTCGTTCTTATCTCCACGGAAGTAACATGAAGAGCTCTGGTGGATATTAGTCTGTAGTGCACGATACCTGGTGGGAGTAATATTCACCTTCATGATCTGGAATGCTTTTATCTTACCAGTATTCTGAATGTGAGGACCAAGACACAGATCTACAAGTGTCCCGCACTTGTAAACACTGCTTCCTTGGGGAGGCAGTAGGTTTTCGATATAGTACATTTTGTACTTGCTATATCCGAACATCTCCTTTAGATCTGGAATGGAAACATGAAGTCTCTCGAAAGGTTGCTTCTCTTTAAAGATCTTCGAAGCCTTACTCTCTAGTGGCGGCCAATCGCTCTCCTTGACTACTTGCCTGTAAGCAATTAGCAATATATTTGAGTATGCCAAAATCCAAGAGCCTACCCCTCAGCTATCGCCATGTCATAAAAGAAGCCTTGCTCAACAGGAGGACCATGTGACAGAAGACAATTGTATTGGCATTCTGCAGCCTCTCCTAGAACATGTGCACTAGAATGCCAGAAGACATTTTTGCCCTCGGCCGAACTGAAAGGAACATAGCTAACTCTACATTCATACTCTAAAGGTCGGTCAAGGTCCCACAGCTCTTTCCCGTCCACTTTTGCTATCACAACATCGCTGCTGATATCTTTATCAACGTGTTTGAGGAATGAACCAGGAGTAGATTCCCAAGCTTTAGCTGCCACTGGCATTGCGGGTCTTGGCTTGCCTTCCCTGTCTAGTCCAAGGTCGAGCACAACGTTCATGACAGGATGCTCCTTTCCTACAACCTCAGCATCATGTTTTCGCTTGAGCTCGTCAAATAGCTTATTACGTTTGACTAAAAAGTCTGGTAGAATCGATTCGCTGGTCATTTTGGCTTTGGGTTTCCCTGCCTCCGGCTTGTCCGCTTGGTCTTTCGACTCCTTTGGATTTACGGTAATTTGAGATCCTTTGGGAGACAAATATGTAGGGTTTTTGCCAATCGATTTCCGTTGTGGCAAGGCAGCACGCAAGTCATCTGCTTCAACAGTCTCCCTATTGCCGGTGTCCTGCATACTAAATTGTTCCATTCACTGTCCAATTGGCTTACTCTTAGGAGAGAAACCTCATACAAATTTTCTGTCTTAATTCAAATTGGCAAAAACTTCATAAGGGTCTTTGCTCTGTGACTCAAGATGAGTGCCCTGATGATGCACGCACTGGAGAGTGATAGTGAGTTTTCATAGGGCTTAGCGAGGTTAGATTACCGGTTATTCGTATTGAATCACGCATCTTTTTGGCGCTATCTGCTTTTGGTCGAGGGCACAACCCGCAATGAGTTTCTTCTTGTAGCAACAAATATGTCAAGTCGAGGCGCACCGCGAGGGCGAGGCGGCAGCTTTGGTGGTGGTCGAGGTGGTGGAGGGTTCAGTTCAAGAGGAGGTAATCATACTACCATGCGTGCGAGACTCAATATGGGCAGAAACCAAAAGATTTACTCTGAATAGGTCGAGGCGGCTTTCAGCAATCTTATGGACCTCCAGCGAGCGTCCTAGGTCCGTGGTGCTAGCATTCCTTGAGGTGCTGTTACTGATCTAATTCAGAAATGGGCTCCTTTATACACGCTTGCGAAGGCGAAATTGTGTGCGAATCAATCAATACGAAGATCCCATATTTTAATGCACCGATCTACTTGGAGAACAAGGTATACGCGAGAGTAGATGGTCTATTATGGATTTCCTGACTGGGTGACAGACCGCGATTGGCAAAGTTGATGAGATCCTGGGCCCCATTAACCAAGTCTACTTCACTGTGAAACCTCAAGAGGGTATTGTGGCTACATCTTTCAAGACGGGAGACAAGTTTTATATTGGAGGAGATAGGCTTCTACCACTAGAGAAGTAGGATGCAAGAGCGCTGTGAAGAAGCACATGCTGAAGGTGAACAGGTTCTTACCGAAACCAAAACCCCCACCTGGTCTGTAGCATGTTCATTGCACTCTCAACACTCACTGACTTGTTTCAGGGGCGTCAAAGCCAAAGCGAGCAGGTGGCGCATCAAGAGGAGGTCCAATGCGTGGAGGAAGAGGCGCGGGTCGTGGTGGTAGTCGAGGGGCGCCCAGAGGTCGCGGGGGCTTCGGTGACAGAGGTGGCAGAGGCGGTGGTCGAGGTGGTGGAAGAGGCGGCGGCTTTAGTTTTGGAAGAGGCGGAGGAAGAGGTGGGAACGCAAATTTCACTCCACGCGGAGGTTTTCAAGGGCGTGGATCATAGCATGCGGATATGGAGTCACGGCGCTTCAGTTCTATTACGGAATACAATGGTTTTGTGTGGCCAGAAATCTTACTCTTGCTCGAGACAGATCGTATGCTTAAAGATGCTTTCGCACCGTTCACAGTTTACAAGCACTAGGATCAAGGCTCATTTGAGCCAACGACCTAATACCAAATCAAGGACCGGGGAAACAGGGTTTGGGGCAGAGAGGAATCATAGGTATGATTAGCAAAGTTCGTGGATGCTTTAGGATACGACTGATTGGGGCGTCAGCGTCAGAACGCTGGAGAAGACTGTCATGATGCTCAAGTACCCAAATTTTTAGACTCTAAATCTGTCTTCGAGCTTCTTCTTTTTGATATAGGTCACAACTCAAATCGTTATCTTTGCCCACAATAGCTATGGCGCTCACAAATATTCAGCCTACTCCTGCCTGACTTTTCCCCTTCACCAAACCTTTTCAATTTCGACCCTACTTTGATGCCGGCCTACCCGTCAATTTTTTACCTTTTCCATCATAATTCAATGGCCTGGATTAGACACGTTACTGAGAAAAACCACTAAGACAGCACAGTAGCTGGAACCGTCGATCAGCTTGTGCCATCTATGGAGGAGACGGGTCTCACAAACACATTCTCAACATACAGGGGGGAAGAAGACCACGACTCACCCGGCAGATGCAGCCAGAATTTCGTGGCGTTTAGCTTTTGTAAAGGCAGAAAGAACAGCGGCGACAATCAAGGTAAATGCAAGGACTACACCTATAGAACCTGCGTTGGTTGCAATTTTCCCTCCAACCGACATCTTGTAGAGGAGCCAAACAGGAACAACAAGGAGAATTAAGATCAGGAATGTCATGAGCATAGTTACGCAATTAGAAATCCGGGTGCGATCATAGTAGTGTATGACAGTGTCATCGGCTTTCTCTTTCGTTCCCTTGCAGGTATTAGAAAGCGAGGTGCAGGCCTCAGGGTTCAATACCAACTTTGGAGCAGAAGAGGAACTGTGTTTAAATGTTAAAATCTTTCCACATGAAAGAACAGTAGTTAGACTGACCATTGTGAGCTTACATCGGAATAACTGCAGTATTCGCTCAATCATACCATCAAGCCAAGCGTGTTCCCTCCCAGGTCTCAAGGTGATGAGATCTTCCTTCTCGTAGATGAACCCACTTTCCTCTTCAAAGAGTTGACCGCCATCATTTTCCATGAAGTGCAAGACACTCCGATAATCTCGAGTTGATGGCTGATCCAACGCTTTGAGCTGTTGGTATTTGAGGATTAAGTCGGCTATCAGGCGTTTATATTAGTCTATCGATGAATTAGACCACTAGCTCATCAGGCTCTTACCATAGTCAAGAGCTTTCTTCTCCAGCTTCGCCATGAGCTCTATGCGCGATTCTGGCCATGCCGTTGGGATACTATCTCGGTCTTCATCGAGTTTGCAAGACATGAGATACTGCCCATGGCCTGCATCTGCATCTGTCCTATCCATGGCTTGCATGGTTGCTTCAATCCTGCTGATTTCATCCTGTTTACACAGAAGCAGGCGTGAAAAAACACAGCCGAATCTCCTATAAACCATGAATGCATCGTCGCTATCCAGGAAACAGGAAAGCTTTGGGAAACCAGTTGGAAAATCCTGGACTAGTCGAATCAGTGAAATACACTAAGAAAATACTTTCGAAGCTCAACCGACTCACGTCTTCGTACCCTCGTGGATGCCATACGTCCATGAACTTGCAACACTGGGTCTTTCTTATGCGTCCATGGCAGGACTATCGACCTAAGAAGTCGAACACGTTGTACTATCCCAGATGTGACTGGAAAAGGTTATGCCTTGAAAAAGCATGGACAATGTATACATACAGTGTACTCCTAGAGGAACCTCGTCCGGCAATTTTGCACACGTGTCTATGCAGGTATGGCTTGGAAAGGATGGAAAGATTTCTAATCCCTTCTCCAATTGACTCGCCGCATGATTGGATGCCATATGGGACTATGCTTTCGTGAGCTACTCAACTACCTGCGAAATCACGCCTCTTATATACTGGGAATCGAAGCATACATTCGTACTGCTGTGCCTTAGTTGTCTGCCTTTTACGCCCAACTACAGAGAACACTGCAGATCGGCGAACCACAATCTCTTGCAGTCACCCGAGTTCGGTTTCAGCAACTGTCTTAGAGATTGGCTCCTTCTTGTAATCATTGAGAGTATACAGCCACTTATGGCTATCTTTGTCATACTCTGCGCTCACGACTGTAACATTGTACTCAAAAATACCCTGCATATTTTTCATTCTAAGCTGCTTGCCGTTCGGATATTTTCTTGGGCGCTAAGAGCTCTTATTAGAATACATCTCACGATGACAGTGTATACTTACTTGCTGGATGCTGGCAGCTACTCTTCGATCAACATCAGCTTTGTTCGCGGGCTTGTTCGGCTCATCCTGCGTGATTCTCAGCCAAACTCAGATATAGGCAAATTAAGTGGAACTCTAACAACTCCTTGTTTGTCCATGTCGATGACGAGGCGTCCCAGATCTGCCAGTGAGATCGGAGAAACTTCACGTCCCCAAGGCTCTGATATGCACCATTAGTTGTGTGGGCTTGGCCTATAATATAAGGCGCCACATTCAACTACGTGTAATCTACATGCTTGAGGCTCTTCATAATGTGTATGTGGTGTTTATCATCGAGCGGCATATGCAGTCGTTGGCAGCGGGGTTGTTATCTAGGATGGGTGGACGGTGACATGATTGGTGAGCTTGAATCGACAGGATACGATATCGACGGATACTGGTCGCCCTGCACTGACCGTGTACCCAACCTTACCGACAATTGAATTTGCCTGGATTTACAGTCACACTTCTCACTAAACACATCATCAATGGAACTTATACCTTCCGAAGTAGAGTACAGGCTTCTGCACAGCCTTCTTGCAACCTCGGGCACCTCGAGCGCCTACTTCAAGGACGAAAGCGCTTGGTTGGCTGTTGTGGAAATCATCGACTCCCGTAAATCAGGCTTCAGTTGCCTTGTAAACACGAATTCGGTCCAAGGCTGACACCATGGCTGAGATACAGATTCTGCAGTATGGCAGTATGATCTTTATCTATTCTCAGCCTTGGGTGTAATTCCCAAAGGACAAAAGCTGCGACATACAACTGGCCATTGTCTACATCCATTAATTCGTAGGCTTGATAGCAGGTAACACTGCCTGACCCAACGCCAGCAGTTTCTCATTCGATCCTGTTCTCGATTGGCAAAAGCCACTAAAGCACTTCAAACTGAACGAGACCTTTGCAAAATGGAGGCCGAACCACTATCCCAGGACCATACCATTGTCAATTACGAGAATCCAGATGAGAGAGATAACTCAAAATTACAAGTCATATTTAGTAACATCATAGCGAAGGGCAACTACAAGAATCCTTCTACATATAAAAAAGTCAAGGCCCTACTTCTCTGTTGGGATGAGAAGTCTGATGACATAACCGCCAGACCGGAGGTAGAAAGGCTTAAATCGGTCCTTGAAGAACGGTTCCACTATGAAGCTGAAATCAAATGTATAGACAATAGCATGGAGCAAAGACTGCAGGTGTGCGTCAATGCCATAGTGGCTAAATTTGTCGGCGACAACGATGGGCCAGACAATTTGCTCATAGTCTACTACAGCGGCCACGGTAGGCCGGGCAGCTCTCATGGCGATCTTGAGTTATTCGGGTTAGTCAAGTACACTTGTATGTCTCTCTGTTTCTGATTATCGTAGACAAACGTCGCCAAACGATGAGATCAAGCGCTTGGACTGCCTGGTGTGGAACTACACTGAGGACATGTTAAGACCTGCCGCAGCAGACGTCCTGGAAATTTTCGACTGGTAAGTCCGTACTTTCAGACAGGAAAGAGCTACTACTAATACATTTTCGAAGCTGCTATGCAGGAAACTTGATATTGAAGAAAGGCCCACAGACGTGGGCAGATCATCCTCAGACTCTGTTATTAGACTAACGAAGATTAGAAAGTTCGAATACCTCGCAGCAACAAAGTTGGACCTAACTCGTGCTCCTGGAGATGATTCTTTTACCTCAGCCCTCATCTACGCGCTGGAGGCATTAGTTGAGGAGGGCCGTTTCACGACGGTAGACCTTTTGAAGAAGATCAACGACGCTCCAAAATTCCCCAAGGACCAGGATCCTGTGCTATCTAATCGTAATCGAAACAACACTGCCTCTGCTGGTCGCATCATGCTTCACCCACTGCCAGAGGCAGGTTTTCGTACACAAATACCTATCAAAGAAGAAACCATTCAGGATCCAGCCCGGGGCAGGTTCTGACACTGCATTTCGAATTCGACGAAAAACCCACAGCGAAACAAACCGAGCTTCTTGCAGAAGACATAAACGATATGTTCGAGCGCAACTCAGTCATAGTGAACGGCGTTCGTTGGGGCAGCATGCAATCCAAGGCTGTCAAAGCCGCGGCACCCTTCATCCGAAGCTTACGGCGGATTCGGAGTAACAGCGGAAGTCAACGATTTTTAGCTCCCATCGACATTCCTCGCTCTCAAAGGCCACGATCTCCGGATTCTTTAGTGCCTCCCTCACCAATTTCGACACATCCGAACTCTCCGCAGATACAAATATCTTTCGATCCGGAGTGTGCAGTTACCGACATGCCAGCCTTGAGCCCGTTGTACCTCACAAGGCCAGCCGACACAGATGAGCAATCGGAAAGCCCGACCAAGCGCTTGCGTCAACACTGACCTTGAAGATTTTGCTGCGCCTATATTTCTCAAAACTCACTGCGTCCCCGACGCAAGCTAGTCGGCTTCGACGAAGGGGTTTATGCTGGCTAAAGTTGGTGGAATCTGCAGGGAAGAGCCATCCAGGCTGTAACCGAAGTTTTCCATTGTGTCGAGCATCTCACCCCGAACACACAATGTTCCGTTCGGCCACTGATAACCCTCAAGTTAAAGGTCCTAGAATATGCCTTGCTGTATATCATTAAGCTCCCGATTTGTATTTGGCGCTGGAACTGGTGGCTCTGCGCTCCTAGCTTGTTTTCCTACTGCGTACAATTAGCCTCGAAGTTCTGCCATCGACTTGATAGACGGCCTTGCCTGTCTTATCGATGCAAAGTACCTGGTGTCCGCCGTCTGAGCCTTTTCCTTATTGATGTAGAATTGTTAAGCAGGCGCTTGGAGAACTATTCCACCACAGCACCATTTCCTCCCTCGCGCCTATCCTATACACAGCTAGAAATGTCACCATCTCGCCCTCAAAACCCTACATGCTCACCACCCTACTCACCTATCTACTCACCTACCTACTCACCTACTCACCACCCTACCTACTCGCCTACCTACATGTTCAGCTACCAACTCAGCTACCTACTCGTTCGCCTACTTACCAGCCTACTCGCTTCAAAATATGCTTCAAAACATACTTCATGCGACGTATTCGAATACGCGTCATTCGCTCCATGGCCCACTCCATAGTATGCTCCATACACGCTCCATAGCACATGCTAATTAGCTCAATAGAAAGTACCCTTCATGACTCGATACCAAACTCCCTACCAAACCCTCTACCAAACCCCCTACCAAACCCCCTACCAAACTCCCTATCGAGCTTCCTATCGAACTCCCTACATGCTTCAAAATACTCTTCGGTCGAGCGCATAACACACGTCAAAAAGAGCTTCAAACAATGCTTTCTACATTGGCTTCCTATCTACTTGTTATCCTACATGCTCACCTGCCTACTCACCTACCTACTCATCTACCTACATGACCTCCTACCAAGCTTCGAATTGCTTCATATCTAAGAATCAAATTTGATTTCTATCGAGCATCAAAAATGACCTCTATCAAACATTCTTCATGACATTCTATCAAATCTATCTGCCTATCTACTGAAGATCTATCTACCTATCTACCGAGAATGTATCTGTTTGTTCATCTTTGTTATTTCTGATGAGAAGCGCGTAATTGGCTTAAGTTGTCGCTTGCGAAAAGAACGTTGAGAGAGCAACAACGCAGCCACTATCTTGAGATTCTTTTTGTACACACTCGAAGGCACAGATCAATATCAAAAGGGAACCGATATTTGCACACCCAGTTTCCATACATGCACACCCTATTTTCATACATGCACACCCAATTTCACTACATAAACACCCATCCAAATTAGGATTAGTTACTGATACCTCGATCGACTAGAAATACCTTTATTTGTATGAGTGCCCCGCCAAGAATTAAGTACCTGCAGGCAACGACGTCATCCTCCGTCAAATTTATCGCGTTACAACATCTTACATATTACCAGATATTTAATCTACCTATCTACCTTCCTCCTAACTATCTACCTCCCTCCTACCAATGGATATCACGCCGCCGCCGGTAGGGGAGCTCTACACCAGTCATGAAAAGCTCGTTCTCGCTGTCAACAACCACGCCGGCCCCCAAGGTTACGCCGTCGTAACTAGGGCGAGGTAGAGGGAGGGGCGGAGGACGAGGTAGGGGGGGTGACGAAGGTTCAGCTGTTGTAGAGCAGATTCCGGAGTTTCAGGAGCAAGCGCCAGGTGGTGAAGGCTTTTACGGTCAATTTCAGGTGTAAATTAGCTTTGAAATAGTTGATCCAGAGGTACTTAATTCTTGGTGGGGCACTCATACAAATAAAGGTATTTCTAGTCGACCGAGGTATCAGTAACTAATCCTAATTTGGATGGGTGTTTATGTAGTGAAATTGGGTGTGCATGTATGAAAATAGGGTGTGCATGTATGGAAAGTGGGTGTGCAAATATCGGTTCCCTATTAAAATTCATCGACATGAATAAACTCGAGCTAGCAGATTATCAGTGACTACCGAAATTTCGGGTAAATCAGGTCGCTCGATATCGTGATTCAATTGCGATAGAATACAGATTTCAAAAAGCTATCGACGATCACTTCAGATGTTAAACTAAAATCGACAGTTGAATGTATGTCGTTAAATATGTTGTTGCGTTGATGATCGCAACGTGAAGTTGATATGTAAATACACCAAAGTTACCCCGTAGAATATCTGGCAAAAATACGTGCTGCACTGAGCTCGCGAAGTAAGCAGAGCTAACCCGAAGAGCTTAGCCACGCACGTCTGAGAACAATCAGAGAGAGCTCGCTTACGTAAGCCTCGATCGATCAGTCGGAGATAAGATAACAGTATTCTATCGTTGCAACTTCTCTTCCCCTCGTGTCCGCAACAACAAACAAACAAACAAAGAAGGTGCGAGCAGCATCGCATCCTGTGCTTTACACTCTACATCCTTACTACCGTTGACACAGCCAAATCATAGGTTATGAACCTTACGCGAGATCCCCTGCCATCTCCGGAGATACCTACTCGAACCGTCACACCGAACCGCTATATTCTCTTTCGCCATCCTGGGTACGACGATGCCAACAACGTGCTTCTAAGGCTATTGGCGCCGGACCCAGCAGCTGATGGGGTGGCCCAGGGCTTGTATGCACAATATGCCTTGGATGCCTGTGGAATAATAGCTGGAAATCGGTGGGATGGATGGCTGTCGAAATCGAAGGACTCTCCTATGGCAACTGCAGCAAATACCATTGAGCCGAGCAGCGTACTTCAGGAGCCCAGCTACTACTTTCATATGCCGCCTTTGCAAAGCGACACTGACAGCGATCGTACGAGTGTTCCTTACCCGATTGTTCCAACATTCAGCGAATGGCGCTTCCCTCACCATGGACTGCCTGAGTCATGGAGGCAAGTCACTCTAGCAGATGCAAAGCCACCATATCAATCTTTCTCGAAATCCAATCTTAGCCTCGCTCTTCAGGCGCGTGACGTATCATGTCGCATGACCGGTTGCAAAGAGGGCACCCAGATTGCGCACTTATGTCCCCAAAAAGAAGCTGACTGGTGGTACCGCAATTCAATGTCAAGATATAACGAGAATTCAGCAAGCACCCCTGACGATCTATCTAATACGATTCTCCTCCGAGCCGATCTCCACATTGCATTCGACAACCCCAAATTCGTCTTCGTACCCAAACCATCCTCGCTCAGATCCCCACAACTAGTCACCCACTTGGTGGAAGCGTCGGGCGAGCTGGAGCACTTATACCACAACCGGTTGCTGCAGCCTATGCGCTCCAGCATTGAATTGCTCTTTGCAAGATTTGCTTGGACAATCCTTCCCTTTCTCGAGAGCTTCTTGATCGGCAGAGAACGTCGTCGTTTACTCCTGGTGAAGGATAACATAGATTCCTCATATGATGGCTTCGTCTCATGGGAGAAATGCGCACAGTTCTCGAGGACACGGTCTCTCAGCCCTAAGAAACGCAAGACTGACGCTCAAGCGCCCAACGATAGCGATGTGAGCTACTCGGCGGGCGAAGAAGAAGAGTCGCCACCCCGAAAGAGACGTCAACTTTCACACCACTCAGAATCACTCGAACCGTCCCAGGATTCATCGCATTCTCCCGACTTGCTGAACGAAATCAGCCAGAGCGAGAAGATAGCATCCAGTTTCTCGACTTCAGACACGTCCTCGCCACCACATCTTCTTGGCCATTACCGAGATGTTGGCCCTACAGCAGATACCAGTGCTAACGTAGCGCTCGCACAAACTTGGCTGGCAAAAGAACGCCTCCGCTCTGATCCTAGTGGGCAATGGAAAAAGGATAAAGCTTGGGCAGACAAGGTGTGGAAAGGGGATATTACGTTTTTTGGTGGGGATGCAAGGCGGTGGCTTGAGATCTGTGGGGGGGAATTTCAGGATGAACTAGAAGAGGAGACGGTGACTTGAGTCTTTCAATTAAAGAATGATATTGCAAAGCTTACGAAAGTCCCGTGGCAGAGATAGCGAAAATTCCCAATTTTCTTCCGTGGGGCTACGTGCAGTTTCCAAACGGATATCATGGGAAGAAGTAAGATAGCAAAATCGTACAAGACATTGAATATAGCGCCGGCCATACCAGAAGCGTCAGTATTAGCGCAGTGACCGTCGGTGATCAGTTTGTTTCTTATCTTCTCTCATGAAGTGCAGGCGAATATCAAGCAAGGCGTTGGCGGTGTAAAAGGCCAGATTCCCCCAGATAAGCGATTGAGAACACACAAACAACCTCATGTTGCTTTTTCGATTCGGTACGAAAATCTTGGGATACTGTAACAATATAGAAAGCTTGATCACAGCTATGGCGATTCCATAGACTATGAGTTTGCTGTTTAGCCCAAGTTTTGCATGACGTGTCATTTTCCACAAACACCTAAACACTCATTCCACCACCGCGCACATTATTTTCACCACGCCATGGCCAACAATCACTTTAATCCAAGATTCCGACCCTGCTATATACTGCATGAATGCCAAATACCGTGTGTAGTGTGGTTCGAGGACGCTATCGCACACTACGGTGTTCCCACCATTGTCTTCAATCTATACATACTCGTACCGAACATCGACGAGGCCGCCGAGGTGCTTGTGCAGCAAGGATGGACTCTAGCTGAGCAAGAGCAAGCCAAAGTTGGAAATGCGATTGTAGAAAGTGCACAGCACTGCTTGAGACCTCCGAAAGATGACTCTGGCAAAGCGCGATCAGATACTGGGATGCTGAGTACGGAGCCGCCACCACTACCGAGTAAAGAGCCACCAGGGCCAACGACTACTGTTGTCCTTCCAGCCGCAGACTGGAACTTCACCCTACCAGAACATTGCCAATACTCTTCTAACGGCTCTACTACGACTTTCTTCCCCCCGCTACCAGGGCTACTGGACGCTTTAATAGACAGTTTACTGGACGCTCCTTCCAACAATAGCATGCTTTGGGGTCACTTGGCTTGCCAGGTATCCTATCTCTACTTGTATACCGCTGTAAAGGAGAGATCTTTCGCCGAGCATTTAAAGTACGAGCATCGACAATATCACTTCGACTCGCTGTCGGCGATGTCCACTGGGACTATACAGTTCATAGATTATCAACGTACTATCCGAGAAGTATTGCGACGAGGAGAATATCAACTCCAGGAATGCTCCGCTGCTCGCGACAACGAAGATCTATCCAACGAGAAAGTACAGGCACGAATTTTGGCATCACTTCCTCCACCCGTCGTTTCATTCGAGGGGACCAGATAGCATAGAAAATGGGAAAGATGAAAGAGGAAGCTGTCGGGGATGTGAAAGACCAGTGATGGATTTGCGGGGGCCCTAAGGCAGGGAAACGATGACCGAGGGTAGAAGGACGATAAAGAATATGGAAAGCAGAGGACCCTGGTTTTCCGTTCGAGGATCCGACGGATCTCCATTGCATCCATCCTCCACTTTTCAAGAGAAATTCAGAATGTCCCTGTTTGCCAGAATGTCAGTTAGCAGGGCGGAGATTGGACTAGCGACAATAGAAACAGACCAATTTCCAGGTCGTACTGCGCATTCGTCCAGTAATCTTTGCCACCATATCTTTGAATGAACCATGAAACGAATTGTTTGCTGGCATTTGGAACTTCCTCTGATGTTGGATAAGCATGGTTTCTTGCACACCACGACAGAAGAAACTGAATGTCCGTCGCGTCACATCTCTTCTTTTTATCTTCTGCCCGTCCTAATATAGAACGGCATTTTGCATTCAGTATTAACACCGGCTTAAGAACCTTCGCGCCTTCAACTATGATGATGGGTGTAGAGGCATCAAATGCCTCCTTGAACAATGCGGGAGGAGCTATAATCTCGATTTCCACCAGTGGTGTGCTCTTATACGTAGTATGCAGTGTTTTGTTTGCAACATCGAAGTACTTAATCTGCTGTTTCAGGAGCGATCTGGCGGCTGGTGTGTTGCCTTTAGGAACGACAATGTCCACATCTTCCGTAGCCCGCGTAGAATCTAGAAGCACGCAAGCAGCCCCACCGACAAGGGCATAGTCTTGATCCCCGAGGGCATAGCCGACTGCCTTAGCCGCAGCACAAACCTGCTCCGGGGTAGGTATCGTCCCCTGAGAGCTTAAAGTCGCTGAAGACATGACTACACTGACCTTGCGGGTAGGCAATCGATGGACCTCGAAACAAAGTTGAAGCTTTTGAGACCAGAGCTGAAAATGTCAAGCTTGCGCGCTGTCGACCTTTTATCTTGGAGAATTTATTAGCCTATCCCTTTGGCTGCTGTTAGGATTCGATTAATTTTTAAGGTTAACCCTAATCAGATTCGGTAAGGTTCCGCCAAAAAGGTTATTTTTTGTAAATAGAAACAATGTCAACAAAGCCCCCTATTGTTCTGACCCACCTCGATAATGCCTTCCTGCGACGTAGTACCTGATTCAACTGATTTAGGAACTGACCGTCCTAATCTGCGTCCTATCACTGATATAGGCGATCGATTTGAGCCTATTCAGATGCCTTCAAACGTCAGTTGAGTCAATATAGTACCTACGCATACAATCGTCGATGTAGATCAGGAGAACACAAAGCCTTGTACGAGTTTCTCATTGAAATCAGCATTAACAATGCTTACAAACTCTCTTTGCATTCAGATGTTTCAAAGAAGACTAAATACACTGTTCATAGCGAGTTCAGAACGGCTCTGGCTACAGATCTTAGTCAGGCCTCTCAAAGGCAGTTTCTGAAGCGAAAAAGAACGTCAATTAAGCCTGCAATTGAACGTTCAATGATACGTTTAGATGATCATCAAATCTGCAAAAGAAAGAGCTCTGAGAACTGTCGTGAGTGCAAGGAGATAGGCTTAACAGTCAGGCCTAGGAAATGATAAGTTCTCGATGTAATTACATCAAATTTAGGTGATAGCAAGCGAAGAAAGCGTTCCATCTTTGGCTGTGACATCTGTGATATCCCCCTATGTAGAAACGGTCCTTGTCGGGCTGCATATCACAATAGCATCTGAATAGCATCAATAAAATCAGTGCAGGGTGATATTCTATGGTTCCTATTGGTGGACTAAGCGAATACGCTAAAAGTGGCCTCCCGACAGCAGCCAAAGGGATACGGCTAACTGAAGCCGGCTCTCGAGTTGTGCTATCCAAGGCAACCATGCATCCAAGGCAGGGTAACTCTGGCCAGGGTGTTGGCTTCATCGCGTCTGCCTGTTGCTGTCGCTGTTGCTGGATGTCCAAGCGCATATGTAACACACTGTAGCCTTGTATGCATTTGTACGGGAAACTAATCACTAGCCGCGCAGCAGGCAGCTGAGATGTAATACTGTAGATCATTTATCCTTGGCCGACCTAGTTTGTACAGACCTTGCGCACTCGAGAGTTAATGGTTTGCCTAGTTTTGGTTTCTTTTCTGGGCTCAGGGCTTCCTCCTATCGGTCCCGTCTCTTTTTAGCCGTCTCCACGCTCGGACATTTTCAAAACTGAGTGCGTGAGGCTGGATGGCACGCGAGCGGCATGGGAGACGTCAGATCGGGAAAGTGAGCTGACGTGCCCAGCGGGCTCTTTCTCGAGTCTGGGGAAAGGAAAAGGGATCGAAGAAAGCGAAAGTGGCCAGTACAACGCTCCTTTAGCTAGTCGTTATCATACCCCTTTCAAGCCGCTGCACCTCACCACTATCTCACGCACCTCTTATCTTGACCCAGAATGAAATAGACCATAACAGTAGGCAAGATTAGTCCCGCTGCCTTGCACGTCGCACACCTCAGACCTCTCGGTCTACTGTAGTCTGTACTGCTCGAGTCGCTCGTTGGGCTTTGAGAGGAAGGAGATCTTTGGGACAGGCTGAAGTGAGCTGATGTATGTTCTCGCAAGCTCTGCGGCTCATCTGATGGATATCCTGACCGCAAATGCGGCGAGGTTTGACTTGGATAGCGTGTGGGTTGATATTCTGAAGGGAGTGTGTATACTTGGCTCCGCATGCTGAACGATCTTCCTTACGCGGTGGATGCTGATAGAGAGAAGTCCCTCCATGGTTCCCTCCATGGTTCCCTCCATGGCTTCCTTCATGGCTTCCTACCGAACACCCTCCAAGGTAATGCGAAAAGGTAATGCAATTTATTGCAAAAGAACAAGCGAAAATATTGTTATATGTTTCTATTCTTAGCGCTCTTGACGCCAAGTTCGGGTTCTTGGCGGGTCGGGTCGGGTTGAATAATCCCCTGACCCGACGATCAGTCTAGTTTTAGTGTAAGAATTTTATCACTTGAAGAGAGATGACAGAAACAGTAATCGACTTCATGCTCAGCACATCTTCTGTTGTAATCTGTAGCGCAACACGAGATTGAATCGAAGTGGTTTACCTATTGAATATGTTGATCATACTCACCAGCAGAGCCATGTTGAAACTAGATGTCTCGATGATTCTCTCATCTGCTGTGAACATTCGGTTGAAATAGAGAGCTTCACTTACACGAATCATCATGCCTACTGGTAACTTGTGACCAGTCCGAAGACGGAAAGAAAAGAACAAGTATAAGTAATCTCACAGATTTCTGTAGAAAAACTTTGTCAACAAACCTTTTCGGCCCATTCATTTAGAAGTATGGAACAGATGGCACTCTTTAAATGGCAATCTGCCTTTCTAGAGTTTTCTGCTAGAACTCGAGCTTCAATATCATCCATATCATCATATTATCATCTTCGTAAATCGGGCAACGATCCATAAAGTGAGCATTTCAAGAAGTTTATCCACAACCAGACCATCTGCTTGATCCATAAGATTCATGCTATTCTCACTCCCACTGATAAGTCAAAGCGCTCATGTTGTCAATCGAAGAGTGATTGTTGTCAAGCTGGCTCTCTGAATCAACTTTTTGAATGGCTTTCTATCGAACGCCGAAGGCAGACAAATCAGAGTGCGACCCGATGCTCAAGACATCCCCGTTTTGTTGCAATTTCATCATTCTATCAACGAGTCAATCGAATATCTAGTAAACCAGGTGCTCGGCGATCTGGACAGTCATCCCTTCGATTGCTCCTCCAGTCAATAGATCATCTCTTAAATGACCATCTAATTAACCGTAACTAGTGGGTTAGCCTTATATAAATGCATATTATTCAGGAGTAAACACTCGATTTACGACGAACGATACAGCTTTATATATAGATTTAATTCAAGACATAGAGATTCTAACTTTATGCACTGGTCTTAACGAAAAAAGAAATTGGTTTGTTGATTTTGATATCACTCTCTATTGACTCTTTTCTGACACCCAAAATTTCAAGCCCACATTGCCTCCCGAGACCCTCATTTCGGCAGGACAACAATAATCGTATCATGCAAATCCTTATTATAGACCACCAACTTGATAATCTTCAAGCCGGCCTTATCCAGCATAGCGACCCACTGATTCTCCGTTCTCTCCATCGCAGCAAGACTGGCCATCATGGTCAGGTCAATCTGTGTCGCGCGCCAATGCACACCTCGAGTAGGCAGAATCATATCGTCGATGAGAATAACCGAGGATGGGCCCATAGATTTCATTATGTTCTGTAGGATGACGATACACTTTTCGTCGGGGTGGTCGTGCATCACTTTCCGGAGGAAGTAGGAGCGCGCGCCTAGGAATTGAGGTCAGGCAGTGTTTTCGATTTTGCTTTGAGTGGAACAGACCTTTGACAGGTTGCTCGGTCCAAAAATCATGCACCATTGCTTCCATCCCATCCACCGGCAGCGCCTGTTTAATGGGTGTTGCAAGATCTTGCAATATCACACGGCCCTTTAAGTGTGGAAAATGTGTACGGAGGTTGAGACATTGGGTGCCTATACCGCCACCCACGTCCACAAATATGACTTCTTCAGGTGTTGAATTCGATGCCACTTGTTCGAAGTTGAATTCGTCCAGCCAACTCCGTTTTCCCATCCGAGATGCTGTCATCCATAGATTGAAATTCTTGAATGATGCCGGGTGAGCTGCAGCCCACTTGAATGCGTGAAGGTCAGTGTTATGGCCGCGTTGGAAGCAGGTATGCAGGCTGTCCGAGGGATTTTGGTAGGACGTGTCTTTGAGGAAGGAGGGAAGGGCTTGCCAGGATGACAGTGTTTCGTCAAGACTACATGGGTTAATCAAGATCAAAAACTGATTCATTAAGTAACGTACTTGTGACGAAGACCAGCTTTATAGCCTGGAATAGCGAGCGCTTTGGTGATGTTGGTGGCAGCCCATTCATCCTCAGCTACCTCCTCAATCATGCCCACTGACGCAAGATATGCTAGCAAACGTTCTTGAATCTCAGGTGAGTTAGTATCAAGGAAACCTGTAGCATAATGGAGGGAAAGCTCCTACTTAATAGAATCGGATCGGCATTTTTCGCTTTAGCAAGATGGTCGGTGCTCATGCTTGGTGAACTACTGTTGGAAAGCATATCAAGCAATTCCATGTCGTTGGCGGTCCTGGCCATGATGAGTTGTAGAGGCTAGTAAAGCGAGATGACAATTAGTCTACGAGACATTCTCGCGCCGGGGAAATCCTCACTGTATACATCATGCGCTGAATGGTCATGGAAGGGGTTTCCAACGCCCAATTCAGCTTCCGGGTCGCTTCATAGAGTCGCTCTCTCAAATTCTCATCTTCTAAGGGATGCTTCTCTAGGATTTTCAGCTGATCAAGAAGTGATTCCACGTCTGAAGAGGCAGATGAGGTTGCCATCTTGACTCGAAGAAATTGATGATACGTCTTTGAGGCAGTTGGGAAGAATTTTGGGCAGTAAAGCTCATCAGGCTGACTGTGTTGGTATATATCAACAGAACTACTATTAATTCTACCTCGTTACACACTCTCTATCATGCCTCATAAGAAGGGATTTACAAAGGGAACAGCTAAAATGGAAGCCTTGCGAGTCAGTAAGTCAGATCATCAGCAAATTCCTTCGGCAATTAGATCTGCAGCAACGATTCTGAGCGAGATCTCGGGAAACTCTTTACTTTCTATAGGAAAATCTTTAGATCTCATGTCGAATACAGTGCATTATATAGTCAAAGATGCAGAGAAGAAAGCTGAAGATAATAATCGAAAGCTTCTTGATCAACGACGTCTCGCGATCAGATAGATCTTGCATTCGAACGACAGCGTTGTCTCTGTCTCAGCGTCTAATTCGCTCAGAAAACAGAGTCTCGAGATCATAGTCATAGATCAAATTCACGTTCTTCTCATCGATCGTATCGCTTCGACGTTACTCAAGATAGATGATATCGTTGACTTCAGAGCGTCGATGAAAGATAGAGAAGTTGCGAGGGCAGTCTATATACAGTAGTGTCAGAAGAGAGGAAGGAGTAAAGAATTTTGATGAACCTACAAACAAACTGAAATCTATGAGCCATGTGATCTGAATAGCTTCAAAGAACGCAGCGACAGCGATAGCGATAATAGTAATTCTGATGGGGATGAGACGGTGAATAGGCCCAAATTTGTATGTGAGAGGTGCGGGGTCCCCGCTTATGCTCGGTTGGCACACTAAAAACTAACTCGAAAGTAAGGTAATCGACAACGAATAAATCCATCCCTGTGCCGGCACATCACTGGAATGGGGATTAAAAGAGCTTCGGAACGACCCGTCGTGGGTCTTCCGGGGATAGCTCTGCACTCATCACAAGTGAAGTGGCACTTTGTCAATTCTATCTAGAACATGGTCGGATAGCTTTCTCTCATCTATTGATTCGCGACCCATGCTCTAGGCAAACTTTGCAATTTGTTCCCTGGCAACGTGTGCGCCGTTGAGAGACACTAAAGAACTAGAGCTCCGTTCACGCTGCTACGTTTCTGCTTACTGTGGCTCTGTAATTGTGGGCATTGAAGCTGAGCGGTCCAAAAGGGTCTCTTGACATCCAAGGGTTGACAAATATTTGATAGCCAGGCTGAGGCGATAAAACGCTAAAGACCCGAAATATCACATAGACAGTATTTGGGTCCAAATTGGTTTGTTTCATCTATTTTTACAAACGGATTAGCATTTGTATTGGGAATTTCACTGGAAGATGAAGCACTTGACACTTACCCGGCTGAATTGGGCAGACGACATGAAGAAATCATCGCGTTCTCCAGCTGTTGTTTTGACATCAATTAAATATTTTGTTGGAGTATTGACACGCTTCCATCGCCTGTTGTAGCTCTCTTCCCGAAGCCATTGCTGCAACCTGCCAGTATCATCCTCGTAGATGAAGTCGGCATCACTACGTGTTGTCGGGGCGCCCCTGAGAGTTTCATGCTCCTCAAGGACACTGACGAGATGTCGAATATTGCTCCTCCAGTTCTCGTACCCGTAGCCGGGTAGTGAGCAACTTTTGAAAACCTCGTGGACCTAGAAATTATTGTTTAGTCCAGATTCGTCCATCTCACGGTTCACGGACGGACGCAAGAGAACACTTACAAAGAGTTGGCCGCACGCACCTACTCGCTCTCCGTATGCCAGCGGGTTGTCACGTCGAACCCCAAACACTGCGGCGTCGTTAGAATTTCGGGGATCCTCTCCATCTAGGAGAGCCTCAGAAATGGCCGTCACATCAAATGCGTTTGTGTTCGTAGAGTCCACCGGTGACTGACTGCCCGATGCACTCCATTCTCCTCTACTACCAAACACATTTCCTCCGCTTCCAAGACTGGAAAAACTTCGACTCCCGCTGCTGGAAGTATGTCCTCTGCCCTCAAAACTAAAAACAGTGGCCCTGCTTCCCTGGCTGGAGTTACCAAAGAGTGAGGAAGAGCTGGCCGGCGTTTCCGCCCTCTGGGACTGGGAGTCGTTAAAGCTTGAGCCTATTCTTCGTGCTTCCTGCATAACCCGTCGTAGAAGCCTAGAATATCCATCATATGCAGGCTGTGGTGCCGAACTTATTTCTTCGTTTGCAATTATGCCTGCTCTGGTTCCGGTCGAGTTTAGTTGCACTATAATGTCCATGTTAGTGGTGTTGTATATATTGTTTCGATGCAGGAATGAAGGAGTACCGTATGAGTTAGTCTCATCATCAGCTCCTACAGTTGTCAAATCGTAATCTAGCTCGACAGACTCATCAAAGATTGATTCTCCTCGATCAAGCCAGTCTATTTGCGGGATATCTTCCTCGTTCAAGATTTTAGCAAGATCATGCGGATCTTCTGTCAGAAGACGATACAAACGCCTCCCGGCATCTGCGCGGAATAGACTCTTCCCGGCATTTTCAGGTATCTCGAGAATGTTGAGCAAGTGTGATGGGAGTTGGCTCCGACGGCACCTGCGTAGCTCCCCTGGGTCGCTTGGTAAGTATATTTTGATACCAGATTCGTCGTCCACAACCTTTAGGTGCAACCGGTCGCTTGGAACACGTATCCTATTTTTTCCGTGCTTCAAGCACAAGTCCGTTCGAATTTCATCTGTGGTGTATATACGTAAATTTCGCAGGCGCTCGTACGTTATGACACCGTTTTCAACGTATTTCGGACTCCTGTAATAGGCCGCGCAACTAGGTTCGTAGGTTCATTAGCATTTTCAAGCATAATGGCGAGTTCTAAGGCTATCTTGAGAATTTAATATCGCGAGCTTACCATGAAATTGCGTAAGCACGGCGTTTGAAGTCCACTGTCAGTGCGCTGTCCTCAGTGGCTCCTTCGGGAATGAAAGATACCTCCTCGACGGCTCTTGATAGGTACCATCTACTCAGCCCCAGGAGTCGTAGGAATGAATTTAGCACTCGCTCCTCTTCATGATCAAAATTGAGCAGTGGTATCTTGTCCTCGAGAGCCTTGGCATACCGTGTGTGATCGACAATCCAAAACCCGTCCTCAGTTCCGCAGAGAGTGATTTCAGCTCCCGGGAATCTAACAGGAAGGAACTTCTTGGATTTTAAAGAATCGATTGCATCGGGAATATCACTCATCTTCTCGTCTCTAGTCAAAAGCCGTCCTACTTCGAGCATGATGTCTTTGACCTTTTGGATATCTGCTCCTCTTGTGAGAGACAAGCTTTCGAGGTCCAACATTAGAACCACCGCATTTGCTGTCGGGACATGCAGACGGCGCACAAACAGATCTTGAAGATCTGGGTATATCTCCTCAATCGCGACTTTTAAGCTCACAGAACAGTTCCAAATGCATGTTGACGGGGCATGCCATTGGCCTCCTGCGAATATCAACTCTTTTTCTTCGAAAGTTTTACTGTATAAGGATTAGTGAAGGGTAAACTTGAAATGGAATGGGTATCATAAATTGACATACTGAATTTCAGTCCACCTTTCCTCTTCATGAATCATATTCACCAACGTTGAGTAGATTCTATGAACAAGGTCGTGCTCCTCTACCCAATCCTCGTTTTCTGTTTCAGGCCAGCCAGAGCCAGATTGTAGATTCTCTAGCTCCTCCATAAGATCCACATAGGTGGCATTACGAAGCTTTAGGTGATGAGCAAAGAGACTTTTGATTTTGTCAGAGTGACCATAATGTCCCTGTAGAGGACGTTTACCACCTAGGAATGCAGGACCTTTCCAGACACATTGTTCAGTCTTTCCCCAGTGAGGCTCATGGTCAGGAAAGTAGACTAATTCAAAGTGGTCGAATTGAGTCTGACAAAGTCAGTGTTAATGTCAGCTGCCGCAGACCAGAGACAATACCTTCAATTGAGCGTTATTCTCATCCCTTGCGACGCCTGCAATGCGTTCATATATATCGGAGATTGATGAATAGTCGGAAGTAGGACCCGCGTGAAACCTTGATTTCAAGACGTCGAGACATATCAAGAAGAACTTGTTGTCCGGATCAGCGCTCGAAATGAATTCAGTAAGGAAGGACCATTCGATCATTGATACCCAATCCGTCATGTATGGTAAATTGAGGAAGGGTACGAAGGATCTAATGCCCCACGTATGTGTGATCTGAACTAGTTCCTCAGTTGGGAGAAACATGTAACTCAGTGACTGTCCTTTGTCGTCGATTTTAGCTTCGCGTAATGTATCTCCAAGTCCGGGATTCTTTCTACACTCTCTTCGATACGAACTAGCCCAGTGGGCACGTAGGGCTCCTAGAAACCTCACTGGGTCCGCTTTTAAAACCGTGGAGAGCACCGGGGATAGTTCTTGATTCGAGCCGTTTCTTGCAAGAGGAGGATAATAACGGATTAGCGCAATTTTTTCCAGCCACTGTTTCCACGTAAGTTCATGCAATGAGGGATTGCGAATACGACTACGCCGGTAGTCGTAGTCGTCATGAAGGAACACAGTAGTCTCTGAAGTCTCTGAAGCCGTCCTATGGGGTAGATCTTTTAGGAGCTTTTCAGTGTCGTACTCCTTGTCCGACCCGAAATAAACTTCATCAGAGCAGCGATACCGTTTTCTATCTCGTGCAAGGGCAAGCAGCATCCTACGACTCCTAGTATCGAGCTCCTTGCAAAGGCGATAGAGGAACACGAAGTGTGATATAAAGTCATTGGTGAAAGAGGTTGACCCGGGGGATGTAATGTTGTGCAAGGCCAATATCTTTCCTTTTACCATGTCGGGATCACATTCAGTAACTCCTAATTTTACGTATAATTGCCTTCGAGTTCCAGTTGCGCATGCGGTAGGATCTACGAGGAATAATTCCAAGTCTTTTGGCACGTCGGTTTCGGCTACTGACGGGAAATAGACGTCCTTGTTGGGAGAAACCCAGCTACCGTCTTGTAGTGGGATTATATTGAGGCCTCTGAGCTCATCGTATAATATCTGCAAGTGCTTGTCGTTGTCGTAGCCGCCGCCCACATCGTCGTCATCCTCCATTCGCTCATCATTATCCTCATCATCATCCTCGTCCCCATCCTCGTCCCCATCCTCGTCGTCATCCTCGTCCCCATCCTCGTCGTCATCCTCGTCCCCATCCTCGTCGTCATCCTCATCATCCTCACTATCCTCGTCATCCTTGGCTCGGGACTCTTTATATTCAATGAAATTGCATAGCAGCTCCGC